>OUNK010001875.1_pt2 | contig 19665 bp, 19 predicted proteins | sample 1755341 | NCBI WGS metagenome assembly OUNK01 (sample SAMEA3914788, study PRJEB12502) | metagenome | biome: forest; material: soil | place: Canada | collected 2011-07-03 | depth 0.1 m | reverse complement strand
CTCACCCGTCCGCCACTCGCCACCCATCGTATTGCTACGACTGTGCTGCCGTTCGACTTGCATGTGTTAGGCATGCCGCCAGCGTTCAATCTGAGCCAGGATCAAACTCTTCACTTAAGTTTTCGATGACCGAAGTCATCTATCTTTCTGAAGCGTTTACCCTAACCATAAAACGTCAAGCTTTTGAATTGACTCTTAGGTTAGACGCTTGCATTTATTTGGACAGTTTCCCGTCCAACGCAAGACGCCCACACAAGTCACCTGCGCACACTGTCAAAGATCAATCACTTGCGACCGATTTCTCGATTCGCCCCCAAGACCTTTCGTCCCGGGTGAGCCGTCCATTCTACATCTCTTTCTACTTCCGTCAACACCCAAAAACTGAAAAGTCATCTGGATTTTGGCGGGAGCCTTCGAGCAAGGGCTGCTCGTCGGAGGGGTTGAAATCATAGCGCCCACGGCAGGTTCTGTGAAGGGGCAAAACACGCCTGTCGCGAAATTCGTGGGCGGATCTTATGAAAACGGGCGTTACGCCCGGCACCACCAGGCTTGTGTCGCCTCAAATGGCACAGCGCCGCTTGGCAGGATGCCCTGCCAAGCGGCGCATATCTATATATGGACGAGCTATTAGCGGGAGCTATCCAAAGGCACGGCACAGCGTGTCGATGAGTCACCAGACCTGGACGCCACCAATGCCTCTATAGAGAGAGGCGCCGCGACCGCCGGCGCGTGCGCACGCACGAAACCCACGCGGTACGGAATCAATGCCTCGGGACGCAGCTGTTCCAGCGCGTCCCAGTCGTCTTCAAAGGGGATGAATTGCTGCATGGCCGTTCCTCGGGGATAGGATTCGTACGGGAATCATTCCAACAGAGGAAACGGCCCGGGCGCAGGCGAAATGGGGCGGTTTGCAGGCGGTGCGCGGCGGATCAGTCGATTTCTATCATCTCGAAGTCGTCTTTGGTCGCACCGCAGTCCGGGCACGTCCAGGTATCAGGCACGTCGCTCCAGCGCGTACCGGGCTCGATGCCCTCCTCCGGCAGCCCCAAGGCCTCGTCATAGATGAAGCCGCAGACCACGCACATCCATTTGCGCAAGGTGGTGTCGGTGGAAACTTGGTTCATGAGTACATCGCCAGATCGATATGAATGGTGCATTCTCGCAACTCCTCCGCCGATGCGAAAGCCGGCTTCCTTCACTTTTGCCAGCTAACGTATGACTTCCTCATCATTTCCAGGTCGTGGCCTGTACGTCATCACCGATGGCCCGCGCCCGAACCTTTTGGAAGCCGTGAAACAAGCGCTCACCGGTGGCGCGCGACTGCTGCAATATCGCGACAAGACACACGAACCGACGCGACGCGAGGCGGAAGCCCACGCGTTGCTCGCGCTTTGTCGCGACCATGACGTGCCGTTGATCGTCAACGATGACATCGCTCTCGCACACGCTGTCGGTGCGGACGGCGTGCATTTGGGTGAAACGGACGACAACATCGCGAAGGCCCGCGAAATACTTGGTCCTGGCGCGATTATCGGCGTGTCTTGCTACGACTCGCTCGAGCGCGCGCATGAAGCGGCACGGCAAGGAGCAAACTATGTCGCCTTCGGCGCCTTCTATACATCGCCCACCAAGCCATTGGCCCGGCGCGCGAGCATCGATCTACTGCGACACAGCGCCACGCTAGGCATCCCTCGAGTAGCGATCGGCGGAATCACCCCTGACAATGGCGCGCCACTAGTCGTAGCGGGCGCCGACTATCTCGCCGTCATATCGGCCGTATTCGCTGCACCCGATATTCACGCTGCCGCACAACGCTTCACTCAACTTTATTTCCCCGATCGAGCCGCTTCCCCATGACGAACCACGAATTGTTCCAACGCGCCCTGCAACTTATGCCTGGCGGAGTGAATTCCCCGGTGCGCGCCTTCAAATCAGTCGGCGGCGAACCTTTCTTCACTGCGCGCGCCGACGGTGCGTATTTGTGGGACGTCGAAGGCAAGCGTTACATCGACTATGTCGGTTCATGGGGACCGATGATCGTCGGACACAACCATCCGAAAGTACGCGAAGCGGTCGAACGCGCCGTGCGCGATGGATTGTCTTTTGGCACGCCCTGCCCGGCCGAAGTCGAGATGGCCGAAACCATCGTGCAACTCGTACCATCGGTGGAGATGGTGCGCATGGTCAATTCCGGCACCGAGGCGACCATGTCGGCGATCCGCCTTGCGCGCGGCGCGACCGGTCGCAGCAAGATCGTAAAATTCGAAGGCTGCTACCACGGTCATGGCGACAGTTTTCTGGTGAAAGCCGGCTCGGGCGCGCTGACCTTTGGTGTACCCACGTCTCCGGGGGTGCCGAAAGCGAATGCCGATCTCACGCTGACGCTGCCCTACAACGACCTTGCCGCCGCGCAGACATTGTTCGCGGAACATGGGGCCGATATTGCAGGACTGATTATCGAACCAGTCGCCGGCAACATGAACTGCATTCCGCCGAAAGACGGCTATTTGCAGGGGCTGCGCGAACTTTGCACGCGACACGGCGCTCTGTTGATCTTCGACGAAGTGATGACGGGCTTCCGCGTTGCGCTTGGCGGCGCGCAAGCGCACTACGGCGTGAAGCCCGATCTCACCACCTTCGGCAAGATCATCGGCGGCGGCATGCCGGTGGGCGCCTACGGTGGTCGCCGCGATCTGATGGAGCAAATTGCGCCTGCTGGCCCGATCTATCAAGCCGGCACCTTGAGCGGCAATCCGGTGGCGATGGCTGCGGGCCTTGCCATGCTGGAGTTGATCCAGGCGCCAGGCTTTTACGATACGCTGGCTGCGCGCACGCGCCTGCTTACCGACGGACTGCAGGCCGTGGCCGATGGCGAAGGCATTCCCTTCAGCACCAACCGGGTGGGTGGCATGTTCGGTTTGTTCTTCACGCGCGAAAAAGTGGATAGCTACGCGCAGGCCACTGCCGCCGACGTTGCCGTGTTCAACCGATTCTTCCACGGCATGCTCGAGCGCGGCGTTTATCTGGCGCCTAGCGCTTTCGAAGCGGGCTTTCTATCGTCGGCGCATAGCGATGAAGACTTGGCAGCAACGCTGGATGCCGCACGTGCCGCCATGCGCATGGCGCGCACCAGCTGATCGCCATGCCGCCGGGCTCGCCATTCGCCGATTCGTTCGGCCCCGCCACAAACGCGGGATGGCGAGCACGCTGGTTTCATATCATTTTCGGACATGACGACGTCGCGGGTCGTCGTTTCGACGTACTGCTGATCATCGCCATTCTGGGCAGCATCGCTGTAGCGGTGTTCGATACCGTGGCGCAGGTCCATGTACGCTATGGCGCGATCTTTTATGCGCTCGAATGGTTTTTCACGATTGCCTTCACGCTGGAATACGTGATGCGCATCGTGGTGGTTGATCGTCCTTGGCGATACATGCGCAGCTTCTTCGGCATCGTCGATGTACTCGCCGTGCTGCCCACATGGATAAGCCTGTTCGCTGCTGGAAGCCAGTATCTACTGGTGGTTCGCGCGCTACGCATCCTGCGCATCTTTCGCATACTCAAGCTCACCCGCTACGTGGGCGAGGCCGATCTGCTGTGGCTCACGCTGATTCGCGCTCGCCGCAAGGTGCTGATCTTTTTCAGCACCATCCTTACCTTGGTGCTGATCTTCGGTGCATTGATGTATCTGATCGAAGGGCCCGAAGATGGCTTCACTTCGATTCCGACCTCGATGTACTGGGCCATCGTCACCATGACCACGGTAGGGTTTGGCGATATCACGCCGAAAACCACGCTCGGAAAAATGCTCACTTCGCTGATCATCTTGATCGGCTACAGCATCATCGCCGTTCCCACCGGCATATTTACCGCGGAACTGGCAGCCGGCATGCGCGCGAAGCGCAAGCTGATGCCTTGCGCGCATTGCGGCCAAACGGATCACGAAAGCGATGCGCGCCACTGCAGGGTCTGCGGCACCGAGCTGCCCGCTGAGAACGACTGACGCCTCAGCGGCCGAATATCACCAGCTTCCCGTATTGGGCATCGACGCCCACGGTTCATGCGGCGGCAGACGACCGTCCTGCAGCAGCTCGATCGAAATATGATCGGGCGAACGCACGAAGGCCATATGACCATCACGTGGCGGCCTATGAATGGTGTAACCCATCGATTGCAAATGCGCACATGTTGCGTAGATGTCGTCGACGCGAAACGCCAGGTGGCCAAAGTTGCGCGCCGAACCGTAATCCTCTTCCGAACCCCAGTTATGCGTCAGCTCGACTTCGGACTCCGGGTTTTCCGGCGCAGCCAGATAGACCAGCGTGTATTTGCCTTCGGGCACATCGACGCGACGCGTTTGTTTGAGACCGAGCCCTTCGCAGTAGAAGCGAAGCGAGGCATCGAGGTCATGCACACGAACCATGCTGTGCAAGTACTTCATGGTGATAGTCCTGATCGTTGTTACTAAACAGACGTCATTATCGCCCGACGAACGCACTCAATGCGATGCGAAGACGCGCGAGGCCATCGGCAAGTTCTTCATCGGTGATGTTCAACGGGGGCACGAAACGCAATACATCCGGACCGGCCTGCAATACCAGCAAACCGTGTGCTGCCGCGTAATCGAGTATCTCGCCCGCTTTACCGCGATAAGCATCGGCCAGCACGGCACCCAACATCAAGCCGCGCCCGCGCACTTCGGAAAATACGCCCAACTCCTTACCAACCGATGCCAGCGCATCACGCAGCGCTGCGGATTGACGCTGCACATTTGCCAGCAATTCAGCCGAAGCCAATTTACGCAAAGCAACGCGTGCCACAGCGGCGGCTAGCGGATTACCGCCGAAGGTGGTGCCGTGCGCGCCGAACTGCATCACTTGCGCGACTTTCGGGCCCGCCAACATCGCACCAATCGGAAAACCGCAACCCAGCGCTTTGGCCAGGGTCACGATGTCCGGCGTGACGCCATCCTGCACATGAGCGAACAGCGTGCCGGTGCGTCCCATGCCACATTGAATCTCGTCCAATACCAACAACGCGCCGTGCGTATCGCACAGTTCACGTACGCGCTGCAAAAAACCGGGAGCAGCAGGCAACACACCGCCCTCACCCTGCACCGGCTCCAGCATCACGGCGGCAACGTCGCCTGCGGCGAATGCGTGTTCGAGCGCAGCGACATCGTTGAAATCCAGATACCGGAAGCCACCCGGAAGCGGCTCGTAGCCTTCCTGATATTTGGGTTGTGCGGTCGCTGTGACGGTTGCCAACGTGCGTCCGTGGAATGAACCGCGAAACGTCACGATGACGCGCTGCTCGGGAGGACGACCTTGCGCGGTGGCCCACTTGCGCACCAGCTTGATCGCTGCCTCATTGGCCTCCGCGCCGGAATTGCATAGGAAAACGCGTTCGGCAAAACCAGACGCCTCAACCAATTCTTCTGCCAGGTGCAACGGCGGCTCGGTGTAGAACACGTTGCTGCTATGCCAGAGCTTGCCAGCCTGCGCTGTCAAGGCGGCAAGCAGATCCGGATCCTGATGACCCAATGCATTGACGGCAATGCCTGCGCCGAAATCGATGTAGTCGCGTCGCTCCGTATCCCAAACGCGCGCGCCTTTGCCGTGGTCGAGCACCAGATCGCGCGGCTTATATACCGGCAGCCAATAGCGTTTGCCGAGATCGACGAGAGATTGCACCGGGGACTCCTGCGGTGGATACATGCGGTACTCCGGGCGCGGCCGCAATGACCGTGCCATCGGAAGGGGAAAAGGGTGAAATGCATCCTATCCAGCCCGTCACGCCAACGCCAGCCTGACCAACATACGCCCGCGTTGTCCAAAGCGACGTGACCTGTATCAATTCTGCTACACCCTCTGAAAACCCTGTCGCAGCAAGGCTTCTGAGCATCCCCGATACCCGCGGCCTGTAACACGCTGTCACAAACAGCCGCTGCTCGATAGACGAACCATTCACGCCAGACCGCCATTTTGCTGGCTTTTCTGACACTGGCACGGTGTTTGCCCTTTATTCATCAAGGAAATGAAGGGGAGGCCCGCCCATGGATAGCAGACACCTACATTTGTGTAGCCGTGCATGGCGTTGCGTTTTCGCGACCGGTGCGCTGGCGTTGGTGCTGGCTCCCGTGGCCTCATTCGCTGACGGCGCGCGCGTGGCCCAAAAAGCCAAGCCGGGCGAGATCGTGTTGATCCGCAATGTCGCTGCGCGCCCTGCCGATCGCGCGCCGACGGCGCCGGGCATGGCCCTGCTGGTCAGCGCGTCGCCCAATCCTCAGCTCGGCAACACCATGAACGGCAGCGGCAACGGCGAAATCACCGACGCGGAAATTGCCGACCTCGATGCGGGCGTTGGTGCGGGCAGAGGTCTCTCTGGACCCAGCGGCGTGCAGCGTTCGTTGAATACAGCGCTCGGCACCAACACGGGCGGTAACAGTGCTGGTGCTATCAGCGGCAACGGTGTCAACAGTGTCGTAGGCGCGCCAGCGGGAGGCGGCGGTGCGGTGGCCGATGGGACACGCAACATCGGCGATCAGGTCACCAATGCCGTTTCGCAGATTCCCATGCTCGGCGCACCAGGTCACTGAGGGCCGTGATGAAACGCCTGCCACGCTACGTCGCCCTTTGCGCAACAGGATCGCTGCTCGCTCTCATAGCGAACGCTCCTGTATTCGCACAGACGACAAATACGGATAGCTATGCCGGGATGCTCGGCTATCTGGATAACAACACCATCGGTGGCAATGCACTACAAGGCACCCAAGGCATCACTTCCGTCAACACCGCTTCGGGCAACGCAAACCTACAGGGCAACCTCCACGCTTTTGCGCTGGGCGCTCAGCCCCTGGCGTTGATTCAGGCGCGACAACACGCGCGCAGCTACGCATCCAACGCACCACTTTATGCCACCGCCACCATTGGCGGGCACGCCTATGACAACGGGCAAGGCATCGCTTCGATCAATCAGGTCAGTGGCAACGGTAACGCTCAGCTCAATGGTGTCGCCGCCGCGCTGGCCAATCAGGGCATACGCGAGACGACGGACGGCACCCTGTCGGCCACCGTCTCTGCGTCGGCAGGAGGGCAATCATCGGCGAACCCACATGCACAGGCCGACGGCACGCGGAGCGTGGGAGTTGATCCGTCCGCAATGGAGGGTTTCACCGGTGTTATGCAACTCAATCAGGTAGCGGGATCCGGCAATGCATCCGACAACATCCTTTTGTTGTCTGCGCCAGCTTCCTCGCACTAACAACTTGCAATATCCAGTCAAGAGAGAAGACATCATGAACGCAAATCTGAGAAGGACTTTGATTGCATTGGCTGTGGTAGGCGCATTCGGCGCATCGGTGGCATATGCCCATGACGACGGCGGAAGCGGCAGCAGCGTCAAAATCAGCAAGAAGGTATCGCTGAACTCGAACATCAATATCAGTGGCGATCCCTACGTAAATGGCCAGATCAACGTCAACGCCGCAGCCATCTCGCTTGCCACCGGCACCCAGGATTCCAGCAACAACACGGTTTCCAACAAGTCCGAAGTGAGCAACAGCGCCAGCATCGGTTCGAATGTTGGCAACGGCGCGTCGGGGAACATTGGCGTGAACCAGGCCGCAGGCGACTTCAATGCACAGGGCAATCAGGCCGCGATCTCGGCAGCAGGAAGCTCGTCGAGCAGCGATGACGCTGGCTTCACGTTCAACTGCGAACACAACGGTTGTGGCGGCGGCCAGGGTGGCTCGCAGGCTGGCAGCATGGCTGATGCCGAAACGTTTGCTTCGCAGACGCTCACCAGTAGCAGGACGACCAACCAGGGCACGACCGACACCGCGAAAATCGGCGGTAGCGCTTTTGATAACGCTTCGGGCAACGTGGGCGTGAATCAGGCCTCCGGCAGCAACAACGAGCAACTGAACCAGCTCGCCGCCGCCACTGCCGACAATGTCGACTATGCCGTAGCAACGTCGACGCTCGACCAGGAATGGTCCGGCAATAGCGTAAAGAATGATCCGGGCACACTCGGCTGGTGCGCTTATCCGCAAGCGACCACCAACACGGCCACCCTGACGGGCAATGTCGCTGCGAACGCAAGCGGCAACATCGGCCTGAATCAGGCTGCGGGCGTGGGCAACTTGCAAAGCAACAGCCTGGCGATGGGCGTCTCCAACCCATAACGGCAGTCAGGCCACGAAGGAATGCGCCGTCGTAACACAGACGGCAACAAGGGCGGTAACCCGGCAACATGCTGCCGGGCACCATGTGGAAGCCCCCGACCCGTCCCCTGCGGGTCGGGGGTCTTCCCTTCACAAGGATGAGGATGGGGATGTGCGACTTGCCGGCTTACACATCGTAGGCTCGCTCGGGCTGGCTGTGGCCTGCCTTGGAGCAAACGTATACGCGGGTGACGTAAGTTTCGCTGGCGTATTGCCCAATGGCGCGCAATACAGCACCCGCGTTACCAGCATGCAGGAGCTGCATTTCGTAAACATCGTGCGCCAGCACACGGACTACAGCTGCGGCGCCGCGGCACTCGCAACGATCCTGCGCTACGGCTATCACCTGGATGTCGACGAGAACGTCGTCATCGACGGCATGCTCAGCCTTGCCGACGCAGATACGGTCAAGCAACGCGGTTTTTCGATGCTCGACATCAAGCATTACGTCGAAGCACTCGGCATGCGAGGCAGAGGCTATCGCGTCGACGTCGCACGACTTCGCACATTGCGCGTCCCTGTAATCGTTTTGATGGACATCCGTGGCTACCGCCATTTTGTCGTGCTCAAGCAAGTCCACAACGGTCAAGTTGAGCTTGCCGACCCCATTCTCGGCAATCGCACCATGGAACTCGATGCATTCATGAAAGCGTGGCCCTCGCATGTCTTGTTTGTCGTGATTGGGAGCGATTTCGACCGCAACACCGTTCTACTTCAACCGGTCGACAAACCCAGCGCACGGAGCCTGTTCGCTCGCCAAGGTGGCGCCATCACTGACGCTGAATTACTTGATTTCGGCTTCACCCATGCCGATCTCTTTTGAGGGTTTGGTCATGTATAAGATGTACAACCGATCCATACTTTTCACCGCACTCGCGCTAGGCATGGCGTGCAGGTGCGCCCCCCTTCTTGCTAACGACGAACCGGCCAGCGATGCAACCGATCAACACGTTGCACCAGGCATCCACGAGGTAGCCGATACCGAATTATCGACAATGCGCGGCCGCTACGTGGTCGGCGACAACACCGTTGTGTGGTTTGGCGTAGAGATGATCTCTTCTTTGCAGACCAACACCGGACAGACGCTGCAAAGCGCGATGACTGTCGGGATGAATTTCAGCAAGAACCCCAATCAGCCGCAGGTGACCTTCGTGCCGACCGTCACCATCACGACGGCGGACGCACCACTACCGACTTCGACAGCGCAATCCAACCTCAGTCGCAGCGTGCAGACTGGGGGCATCGCCAATGTGGGCGGTCTTGCGCAAAGCGTGCAAATCGCGGGCGACCATAACGCTGCAAGCAACGTAACCAGTCTGAACATTCAGAATGGCGGCAACGTGCCGACCACGACCAGTTCAAGCACATCTTCGGTCACTAGCAATACATCGCCATCCACCTCGAACAACACCCCAGCGCCAGCCAACGCAGGCGTCGCGGTCACCTCTCCCACAGTGAACGTAAGCTCGTCCGTCACTGATCTTGCTTCGAACAGCGGCAGCGGCACCAGTTCCAACACGTCTCCCGCCACGAGCACGAATACGGGATCAAACACGCCCACCGGTCGCACGGCGAGTACCGGCGATGCAACGGCATCATCGACATATTCGAACAATAGCGCCGAGGTCAATCTGGCGGTCACTGGACAGGGATCGGTGTCGCAATGGATCCACACCGGCAGCCTTGGACAGACCATCGCGCTGACCACCGACAATGCGGTGGCAACCAATCAGATGATTGTAAATCTGGTAACGCAGTCGATTAACGCCACGTCACAGCTCGTCGCGCACAACCTGGCGCAGTCATTCAACTTGTCTCACTCCACTGGCCATTGAGCGCGCGCCCTAGCCCAGCGCGCGCTCACCTACCCACAGGGGATACAACGATGCGCAAGACACTTTTAGCCACCGCGGTGGCATGCAGTTGGATCTCCGGCTTCGCGAGTTTCAGTGCCTTCGGCCAGGATGCACAGTCCACCGCAGCACCGGCCACGAGCGCGCAGAACCAAGCGGACGTGCAGGAACTCGTTCGCCAGTTGCAAATGCTCAAGGTGAGCTATGCACAGGAAGTGCGCAGGCTGCGCGTGCTTGATGCACAGGTGCAAGCCATGCAAGCACGCCTTACAGGCAAGGCTGCTACGGCGCCGCTTCCAGCCGAAGCGATAAACCCAACCGAAACAGCGAGCACGCCGAATACGACGAATGCACCGAATGCGTCGCCGACCACCGCAAATGGCGGCTCGGTCGAGGGCAGCCAAGCTGCCTCGACCACGCAGACGGCGCAGGCAAGCAATTCGTCGCAGACTCGCAGTGTGCAAGACGTACTTGAGCAGCAGCAGAACGCTTTCTTCAGCCGAAAATTCACACTGGAAAGCGACCTCACCTACAACCACTACGATCGCGCCGAACTCACGCTCAACGGCTTCCTGGCGTTGAATTCGATCTTTCTCGGCAATATAGCCGTGGATCGTGTGACGTCCGATTCGCTGACCTACGATCTGATCGGTCGCTACTCGATCACTCCCCGCTTGAGCTTGAACTTGGATGTGCCCTACGTCGGACGCAGCACGGACTATCAGCAAGGCGGCGCAGGTGGATCGGCCGCTTCCATCGATGAAGCCGACTCGACTGGCAAAGGCATCGGTGACGTCAATTTCTCCGTCAACTACAAGATATTCACCGAGTCAGCCCGACGTCCCGACACCGTGCTCACACTCGGCGTTACTGCGCCTTCCGGCCTCGCACCGTATGGAATCAAGTGGTACAACGTGGCCAGCTCGCAATACGAAGAATTTGCAGTGCCGAATAGGCAGCCCACTGGCAATGGCGTGTGGCAAGCCACATTCGGTTCGTCGTTCGTGAAGACCATGGACCCGGCGATCGTCTTCGGCAATGTCGGCTATGTCCATTCCTTCACACGAAGCTTCAATGACATCAACACCGACCCGCAAGTCGTCACGCCGGGCAGTGTCAGCCTCGCGGATATCTATTACTACGGTGCCGGTCTCGCATTTGCGTTCAATGATCGCACCAGCTTGAGCCTGTCTTTCAGCGACCGCATCAACGGTAAGGATTCCTTGCGCGCGACTGGCGGACCGTGGACCAAGATCATTGGCAGCCAGGCGAATGCGGCGACACTCAATGTCGGCTTCACCTATGCGCTCGATGCGCACACCACCATAGTGACCTTGCTAGGCATGGGCATGACGCCTGACGCGCCAGACTTCACGCTGACGTTCAAGATCCCGTACATGTTCTGAAATGCGGTGGACCGGCGCAGATCGATCGCCTGCGCCGATCTCGATCTAGTGCATGTCTTCCAGCACCAGCTGATGCTTCTTGCACAAGCGATAGATCGTGACGCGCGATACTTTCAAACGGCGCGCACACTCGCTGATGTTGAAACGCGTTTCGCGCAAGCAGGCGACCACCGCGTCGCGCTCGGCCGAAGTTCGAGTAAGGCCCAGACTTGAAGGACCGGTGCGCGCCACCACCACATCCTGCAGATCCAGATCGGCAATGCTGATCTGCGCGCTCTCCGCCACCACTGCTGCGCGCTGCACGCGGTTGAGCAACTCGCGCACGTTTCCCGGCCACGCGAAATCACGCAACGCCTTGCGCGCCAGCGCGCTGAACGTGCGCGCATGGCACTCGTGCTGTTTGCGGAAGGCGTCCAGAAAAATCTGCGCAAGCTGCAGCACGTCGTCGGCACGTTCGCGCAGCGCCGGCATGCGCAGGCGCAATACGTTGAGACGGTAATAAAGATCTTCGCGGAAGCGGCCTTGCGCCACCGCTTTTTCCAGATCCACATGGGTCGCGGCTAAAACGCGCACATCCAGCTTGATCGACTGAGTGGAACCTACGCGCTCGAGTGTGCCTTCCTGCAGCAGTCGCAACAGACTGATCTGCGCATCCGGCGGCAAATCGCCCACTTCATCCAGAAACACCGTACCGCCGGCCGCCGCCTCGAAATGGCCGATGCGACGTGCGTTGGCGCCAGTGAACGAACCGCGTTCGTGACCGAACAATTCCGATTGCACAAGATTCGCCGGTAACGCGCCACAGTTGATCGCAGCAAACGGGTGATCGCGACGCACTGAAAGTTTGTGCAGCGCGCGTGCCGCAATTTCTTTGCCGGTGCCGGTCTCGCCGGTGATCAACACCGGCAAATCCACGGGTGCGTATTTGCGCAAGCTTGCTACCACCGCCATCATCGCTGGACTGGTGCCGGTAATGCCCGGCACATCGCTATATGCAGCGGGCACAGGCTCATTGCCTGCCAACGTGCCGAGCGTTTCAATCAGGCGTTGCAAGTCGATCGGCGCGGTGAAGAAATCGATGCTAGCGCGCAGCACACGTTCCACTTCCGGCGCCTGCACGACCGTATCGGCCGAGAGCAATGCCAGCCAGGGAAGTCGAGGATGATCGGCCATCAACTTGGCCATTTCACTTAATGCATTGGCATCCGCCTTGCGCAGATCGGCGAGCGCAACAACTGTGTCGCCGCGCCGGATACCAACTCCGCCCCCTTGCGCGCTCGCATCCGCTACACGCGTATGCCAGCCAGCTTGTGCCAAACGTGTTCTTTCAACGCTGGTAGGTTCACCGAACCACACCACGCACCGGATCGACGTGTCGCTAGTCATCGCAACGCCTCCCTCCAGGATTGCTGACCAAAGCCCCTGCCACGTCCCAGTTGGCAGGTTTCTCCCCACCCTACAAGCCAGCCTGCGTCACACAAATATGACGCAGTTCACGGAATATACACCTGATTCCGTTCTAGTGATCACTTTTTGAGCAGATGGCCTTCCGGGCCATCATCCCGGCCTGAAACGACGTGCGAAGCCATCTTAGGCGCCCAATGACGGCGCCCTGATGACAGGTTTGGGGAATTTCTTAAACGACTTAGTTCAGAAATAAATCGGGCAGCAGGCGAGTGCCGGGCTTGAAGGCGTAGGCGTCGAAGTCATGGATCCCCGCTTCGCGCAACACATCCTCGTCGATCGCGAACCGCCCCGTGCATTGGCGCGCCGGCTGAACCAGCAGGGCATGGGCCGCATCGGCGACGATCTCCGGGCGACGACATTGCTCGGGTTTTACGCCATCGATCATGGCGATGGCCGCAGTTGCAATGACCGTGCGCGGCCACAGCGCATTCACCGCAATGCCCAGCGGCGCGAACTCCGCGCTCATGCCCAGCACGCAAAGGCTCATGCCGTACTTGGCGATGGTGTAAGCGGTGTGGGGGGCGAACCATTTCGGGTCCAGGTTCGGCGGCGGCGACAGCATCAGCACGTGCGGATTGCTGGCCTTCTTCAAATGCGGCAAGCATGCCTGGGTGACCATGAAAGTGCCGCGCGTGTTGACCTGATGCATCAGGTCATAGCGTTTCATCGGCGTGCCTTCGGTGCCGGCCAGCCAGATCGCGCTGGCGTTGTTCACCAGGATGTCGATGCCGCCGAAACGCTCCACGGCCTGCGCTACCGCCGCATGCACTTCGGACTCTTCGCGGATATCCACCTGCAGCGCGAGCGCTTTACCACCCGCCGCCTCAATCTCAGCCGCTGCCGTGTGAATGGTGCCCGGCAACTTGGGATTGGGTACGCCGCTCTTGGCCGCGATGACGACGTTGGCGCCATCGCGCGCAGCACGCACGCCGATCGCCAAGCCGATACCGCGCGAAGCGCCGGTAATGAAGAGTGTCTTGCCTGCCAGATTGCTCATGCGGTCAGCCTTTCTGGAAACGTGGAAGGATATCGCGCAGCGCGGCGAGCCGCTGCACGGGATCGGTCATTTCAAGCAACTGCTGCTGTTCTTCGCCCGCCAGCGGCAGCAGTTCGGCCATGCGGAACCCAAGCCATCCGGCATCGTCATACGACGACTTCGGCGCATGGCGCCATTGTGGCCCGATCGTTTCAATCAAACGTTCAAGGATCGTCTGTAGCAAAGAAAATTCCACGGGCACTTCCTGCGGCGTTTCTTCTGGCCATAGTTCCACCTCGCCACGCAGCAACCCGTCGGAACGAATCCGCGTGCGCAACACGCGAAAACGGCTGCCGCCCTCGGTGGCGATGCCGAGCAGCCCATCCTCGCGATGATTGAAATCGGTGATGTGCGCCAGCGTCCCTACGGCAGCCGGCAGGGCCGGCACACCCACCTCGCGCCCCTCAAGAATCAGGCAGACGCCGAACGCCGATCCGGTACGCGTGCATTCGCGCACCAGATCCAGGTAGCGCGGCTCGAAAATGCGCAGCTGCAATTGCCCACCCGGATAAAGCACGGTGCTGAGCGGAAACAGCGGCACTTCGATGAAGGGTAGCTGGGCAGCCATGCGGCAATCTTAACGGAGGTGATGCCGCTGAGTGCCTATCGGCTAACGTGCGGAGCCATCCAACGCTGCAACAAAACGCCGCGGCGCATTCTCGAATCCGCCGTTGGACATGAACACGACGTGGTCGCCCGATTGCGTCTGCGATTTCAGGGAAGCCAACAAGTCATCGACGCTCGGTGCCGTCGTTGCGCGACCATGCAACGCATCGGTCACACGCCTGGCATCCCACGGCAACTCCGGACGATGCAGGAACACCACCGCATCGGCATCGGCCAGCGATGGCGCGAGACCATCTGCATGCGCACCCAAGCGCATCGAGTTGGAACGCGGCTCCAGCGCGACGAGAATGCGCGCCTTGCCGACCTTCGCACGCAGACCCGCCAGCGTCGTGGCGATGGCGGTGGGATGGTGTGCGAAATCGTCGTAGACGCGCACGCCATCGACATCGCCGACAAGCTCCATGCGTCGTTTCACGCTTTCGAAGCGCTCGAACGCCGGCAGCAATGCACGCGGATCGGCACCAGCCGCGGCAGCAGCAGCGAGTGCGGCCAGCGCATTCATCACACTGTGATCGCCGAGCAGCGACCAATGCACATCGCCGATCGCTTCGCCCTTGTAGCGCACGGAGAAAGCAGAACCGTCCGCAGCGATGAGTGCGGCCTGCCAATCGCCCTTGCCGATGCCGAATGTTTCCACTGGCGTCCAGCAGCCCATCGCCAGCACTTCGGCGAGATACGCGTCGTGCGCATTGACGATCAATCGCCCGTTGCCCGGCACGGTGCGTACAAGGTGATGGAACTGGCGCTGGATCGCCGCGACATCCGGAAAAATATCCGCGTGGTCGTATTCGAGATTGTTGAGGATCGCGATGCGCGGCCGGTAATGCACGAACTTCGAACGCTTGTCGAAGAACGCACTATCGTACTCATCCGCTTCAATCACGAAATGCGTGCCCTGCCCCAACCGCGCAGAAATACCGAAGTTGCCGGGAACGCCTCCGATCAGGAATCCGGGCGCGAGGCCCGCGCTTTCCAGCAAATGCGCCAACAAGCTGGTGGTGGTGGTTTTGCCGTGCGTACCGGCCACGGCGAGCACTTCGCGCTCGACCAGCAATCGTTCGCCTAACCACTGCGGCCCGGATACGTAGCGCAATTGCTGGTTGAGCATGTATTCGACCGCCGGATTGCCGCGCACCATCGCGTTGCCTACCACCACGAGATCCGGTGCAGGCTGCAGGTATTCGGCTTTGTAGCCCTGCATCAAATCGATGCCCAGCGCTTCGAGCTGCGTGCTCATCGGCGGATAGACGTTGGCGTCGGAGCCTTCCACCGTTTCGCCCAGCTCGCGCGCCAGCGCGGCGACGCCGCCCATGAAGGTGCCGCAGATGCCGAGAATATGCAGACGCATGTTGAACCTGTTTGGATGTGTCGTTGCGCGAGGAAGCGCACATGGCAAACGGGCCGCTTATCGCGGCCCGTGCGATCAGCCGTTGGCGGCCGCTGTTTCGTTCGATAGCGCGCGCTTGACGCGTGCGGTGACCTCGTCCAGCTCGCCCACGCCGTCCACCACTTGCAGCTTGCCGCGGCGGGCGTAGAAATCGGCAACCGGCGCGGTCTGTTCCGCATAGACCTTGAGGCGGTCGCGCACGACGGCCGGATCGTCGTCACGGCGATGCTCGGCGGCGAAGCGGATTTCGCAGCGGCCGATGATCACTTCGTTCGGCACCTCGAGCTTCACCACGGCATCCAGCGGCTGGCCGATCTTGGTGAGCAGATGATCGAGCGCATCGGCCTGCGCGAGGTTGCGCGGGTAGCCATCGAGGATGAAGCCGGACTTGGCATCGGATTCGACCAAACGCTCTTCCAGCATGCCGAGCAGGATGTCGTCGGACACCAGCTGGCCGGCATCCATCACGGCCTTGGCCTTGAGACCCAGAGGGGTGCCCGCTTTCACCGCCGCGCGCAGCATGTCGCCGGTCGAGATGTGCGGCACGCCAAATTCGGCCTTCAGCCGGGCGGCCTGGGTACCCTTGCCCGAGCCGGGCGCACCAAGGAGGACAAGTCGCATAGAACTCCACAAGATCCGCATTCTGCCGCACACTGCGACAGTTCCGCGGATTCCCAGACGAATACGGATCAAGGTAGCGTCTGCAGGGGGTGCCGTCAAACCGCGCATCCGTTGAATCGACGCCAAGTATCTGATGTGCATGCAATCTGTGACAGAAGGCTTATTGTCACATTGGCCTACGAATTGCCCGGAGAGTACCCATGAAGTCCAAAGCCCGCCCCGCCACCGGCCGCTTGCTCTATGCCCAGTCCGGCGGGGTGACCTCCGTGATCAATGCCAGCGCCGCTGGCGTCATCCAGAACGCCCGCGCGCATGGCATCAAAGTGTATGCGGCACGCAACGGGATCCTCGGCGCGCTGCGCGAAGAACTGATCGACACCAGCAAGGAAACCACCGCAGCCATTGAGGCCCTGCGCCACACGCCTGGCGGCGCGTTTGGCTCGTGCCGCTACAAGCTGAAATCGCTGGATGCCAACCGTGCGGAATACGCACGCTTGATCGACGTGCTGCGCGCGCATGACATCCGCTGGTTTCTCTACAACGGCGGCAACGACTCGGCCGATACCGCGTTGAAGATTTCCCAGCTCGGCAAGGCAATGGACTACGACATCCGCTGCATCGGTGTACCGAAGACGGTGGACAATGACCTGGCAGTGACGGACTGCTGCCCCGGTTTCGGTTCGGTGGCGAAGTACACCGCCGTCTCTACGCTGGAGGCGAGCCTCGATGTCGCGTCCATGGCCGACACCTCGACCAAGGTGTTCATCCTGGAAGTGATGGGTCGCCACGCCGGTTGGATCGCCGCTGCCTCCGGGCTGGCTGGCGAAGGTGCCGATGCACCGCCGCACATCATTCTGTTTCCGGAGCGCGTGTTCGATGAAGCCGCCTTTATCGCCAAAGTGAAGGCCACGGTCGAACGCGTCGGCTGGTGCACCGTGGTGGCCTCGGAAGGCATCCGCAATGCCGAAGGCCAGTTCCTCGCCGAAGCGGGCACGCGCGATTCGTTCGGCCATGCCCAACTAGGCGGCGTTGCGCCGGTGCTCGCCGCGCTGGTGAAGGATAAGCTCGGCTACAAGTATCACTGGGCGCTCCCCGATTACTTGCAGCGCTCGGCACGCCACCTGGCCTCCAAGGCCGATGCGGAACAGGCCTATGCCGTCGGCAAGGCAGCGGTCGATTACGCACTGGCAGGTATGAACGCGGTGATGCCGGTGATCGTGCGCACGTCCGATGCGCCTTATCGCTGGAAGATCGAACCGGCCGCGCTGGACAAGATCGCCAATCGCGAGAAAAAGATGCCTGCGAACTTTCTCACCCGCGACGGCTTTGGCATCACCCCCGCAGCGCGCCGCTATCTCTCGCCGTTAATCCAGGGCGAAGCACCGCTGCCTTACGGCCGCGACGGTCTGCCGAAATATGTGCAGCTGAAGAACGTGGCGGTCACCAAGCGTCTGCCCGCGTTCGAACACTGAATAAATCTTGGCCGCGCGAATGTCTCCGTCGTCCCGGCGAAGGCCGGGACCCAGTGACGTGAGCATGCGGCAAAGACGCCGGGTCCCAGCCTTCGCCGGGACGACGGGCCAAATGCTTGAAGGTCATTTCAACGGGACGACAGACGGGTAACGCATAGCAACATCCCCTCCATCCGCTGCGCCGCACAACATTCCGTCACACATCCTCTGCCTATACTCGGTCGGAACCGTCCGCTCTGGGCGGTCGACACCACTTGAGGGGAGGCACCGATGCTGCAGCAGTATGGCTTGTGGATCGCGTTAGCTTGCGCGGTCGTGGCGATTTTGTACGGGGCAATTTCGGTACGTTGGGTACTGGCGCAATCGCCAGGCAACGAACGTATGCAAGAGATTGCCGCGGCTATCCAGGAAGGCGCGCGCGCCTACCTCAACCGTCAGTACCGCACGATCGCGCTTGTGGGCGTGGTGTTGCTGGTCATCATCGGGTTTGCCTTGGACTGGGGCACGGCGATCGGCTTCGCGATCGGTGCCATCCTGTCAGGGGCAACGGGTTATATCGGCATGAATGTCTCGGTACGCGCCAATGTGCGCACGGCCGAGGCGGCACGCGGTGGTCTTGCCTCCGCGTTGAACGTGGCGTTTCGTGGCGGTGCGATCACCGGCATGTTGGTGGTGGGGCTCGCACTGCTCGGTGTAGCGGGCTACTACGGGCTGCTCACGCATTTCGGCTACGACACTGATCACGCGCTGCATGCGATGGTCGGCCTCGCCTTCGGCTCATCGCTGATTTCGATCTTCGCGCGACTGGGCGGCGGCATCTTTACCAAGGGCGCCGATGTGGGCGCGGATCTGGTCGGGAAAGTCGAAGCAGGCATTCCGGAAGACGACCCGCGCAACCCGGCGGTGATCGCTGATAACGTGGGCGACAACGTCGGCGACTGCGCCGGCATGGCCGCCGACTTGTTCGAGACCTACGCGGTGACACTGATCGCCAGCATGTTGCTGGGCGGCGTGCTGGGCGACCAGGCTGGCACTAATTCCGTGCTGTATCCGCTGATGCTTGGCGGTGCGTCGATCATCGCATCGGTGATCGGCACGTTCTTCGTGCGCGCCCGCGCCGGCGCCAAGATCATGAGCGCGCTGTACATGGGCGTGATGGTGTCGGGCGTGCTGGCGGCGATCGCCTTCTGGCCCATCACCAAGACACTGATGGCCGATGCCACGCTTGGCGTGACTCGCCTGTACGGCAGCGCGCTGATCGGTTTGCTGCTGACGGCCGTGATCGTGGTGATTACCGAGTACTACACCGCGACCGAGTACGCACCCGTGCGTCACGTGGCCAAGTCGTCCACCACGGGCCATGCCACCAACATCATCGCGGGCCTCGGCGTGTCGATGAAATCGACCGCGCTGCCGGTGCTGGCGGTGTGTGCCGCGATCTGGGGTGCGTTCGCATTGGCGGGTCTTTACGGCATCGCCGTCGCCGCTACGGCCATGTTGTCGATGACCGGCATGGTGGTCGCACTCGATGCATTCGGGCCCATCACCGACAACGCAGGTGGTATCGCCGAG
>OUNK011150671.1_pt1 | contig 19727 bp, 16 predicted proteins | sample 1755341 | NCBI WGS metagenome assembly OUNK01 (sample SAMEA3914788, study PRJEB12502) | metagenome | biome: forest; material: soil | place: Canada | collected 2011-07-03 | depth 0.1 m | reverse complement strand
ATTGGGTGCACCGGAGAAGCTGTTGAAGCGGAGAGCGAGCTCCTGCGTGCCGGAAAGCTTGTAGGCGAACGTGATGTAACGCCAGAGAGCCTGGTGCGTGGCGATGAACAAACCGCCAGCGGCGCTACGGGCGTCGTCGGGGCCGATAGACGCGTAGACATTGCCGGCGTCGAGGGGGACGTTGTTGTGCTGCAGAGAGCCGGGCTTGCTGGGCCGGACCGAAGCGACGTCGAAAGCGAGCGGGGCGGGACTGGGTGCGCTCTGGGCGAAGGCGGAGGGCGCGGCGAGGATGCAGACGATGGCGAGGGTTCGGCGCATTGGAAGGTGACTCAGAGGAGAAGGATGGCGCGACGGAGGGACCGAAGCGGCGGCAGCTTCGGTCCTCATTTGAGAGTAGCAATTTCCAGATGACTCATCTGCGAATCGATACTGTTTGCAAGAACTTGTTCTTCCTGCAAAGCGGAGCACTGTGCTTTGCCCAGAGAGTGACGTAGGGCAAGATCGCGTCCGTCTCACAAAGGACCCTTTGTGAGACGGACGGCATGCGTCTCGATATCATATTTAATCTGAATCACAACGAAGGAGGCGGCACGTGAGCGATCTTTCTGGGGCGTGTTCACACTATCGTAGAGCTTCGATGATGAGTGCAAAGTTGAGGAAGCCGAGGAAGAGGACATCGAGTTTCTCGAAGCGTGAGAAGATTCTGCGGAGGCCCTTGAGTCGTCGGAAGAGGCGCTCAATCTTGTTGCGCTTCTTATAGAGAGCCCGGTCACACTCCCATGGGTCGATGCGATTGGATTTTGGCGGGACGACTGGGATCATTCCCAGGCTGAGCATCAGTTGTCTGGTTTCAGCGCCATCGTATGCCCGGTCCATCAACAAAGGCAAGCCTTCCGGCATCGCTCCCAGATCGGCCAGCAGGGCGCGGCCTTGGGAAGCATCGTGCGCATTCACGGGCGATAAGGAGAAACTTATGACCGTCCGAGCATTCGCGGCAACCAGATGAATCTTGGTGTTCCATCCGCCCCCCGATCTGCCGATGGCTTGAGGTCCGTTTCTTTTAGAGCGCCGGTGCCATCTGGATGAACCTTGATCGAAGTCGAATCGAGCGCAAACGCCTCGATCTTGATGCGCACGATCTGCTCGGTCTGCAATTTCTGGAACACTCGGTCCAGTACGCCGTTCTTCGACCAGCGGTTCATCCGCGTGTAGATCGTGTGCCATCGTCCGAAACGCTTCGGCAGACCACGCCATTTACACCCTTGCTCGGCCACATACAAAACGGCGTTCAGTACTTGTAGGTTGCTTAGGTTCACATTCCCACGCTGCACTGGCAGCACGTCCTTGATCTGCTCATACTGTGCTTCGGTAAGCTCCATCTTGCCGTCAGACTAACAGCAGATCCTCGCAGTAGTGTGAACACGCCCTAACAGTTAATTGCAGATATTCAGAGACAATCTAAAGATACTAAGGAGACATTGTCTTTACCTTTCCATGACAAGTACATTGTTGCCCGAGCCTATCGTGGTCTCGGGCCGAATTCGTTCTTACAGGCCCGGACAGGTAGAGACGTATGGAAAATCCCATCATCGACATGAAGCGTTCAGTAGGTCGCCGTTCATTTATGAAGAGCGGACTATTGGCAGGAGGCGCTGTTGGCGTCGGTTTGCTCGCAAATGGAACTTCAGCTCGTGCACAATATGGAGAATCAGGAGGTCGGCTGAACGGGGGAGATATTGCTATCCTTCGCTTTCTCGCGGCGGCAGAACTGATCGAGTCTGACCTTTGGACGCAGTATGCGGAGCTGGGCGGTCTCACCCCTGGCCAGACCCCCGTCGAGGACAACCCGAACTTCACACCAATGAATACCTATCAGGGTTCCCTCATGAACCTCGATTCGGATGGCCCGCAATACATAACCAGCAACACCCTCGACGAAGTCAGCCACGCCGAGTTCATCAACGCCTATCTCGAATCCAAAGGAGCCGAGCCGGTCAACCTCGACCAGTTCCGTACACTTCAGGGAAGCAAAGCAACGGGTGCACAGAACATCGGACGCCTCACCAACCTTATGCACCTCACCGTCGACACCAGCTGGTTCACCCGCTATCGCAGCACGACAAATCCAGACTTCGGAGCAACGTTTCAGCAGGCCGTTACCATCACCAACCGCAGCGCCATCCCGGTCACCAACGCCGATTTCCAGAACCCGAGCCACATTCAGGTCATCGCCAACATTGCAGCCTTCCACTTCGGTTCCATCGAAGCAGGTGGCTCAAGCCTCTACGCCAGTCTCTCCCAAAAGGTTTCCAGTGCAGAAGTTCTCGAGATCACCCTCGGCATCGGTGGCGACGAGATCGCTCACTTCCTGGAATGGGTCGACTTCGCAGGCAATGGATGCCAGTCGCCTGTCGCACCGGTCACCGACGAGGGACTAACCTTCCCCAATTTTTTCGCCACCCCCGGAACTCCGCTCTTCCAGCCCAACCTGATCTTCCCTGTCCCCGCTGAGTTCATCAATCCCAACCTCCCCAAATGCGCAACCATCCGCCCGTTGACCGATAGATTCGCCGGACCCAGCGCGGCGGTAGCTTCTCTCACGGATTCGGGACTCTTCACCGGCCAAAGCAACGGCTTCAGGGCTACTCTCCAGATACTCGCCGAACAAGCTGAAGCGGCCTTCCGCCAATAACTGTAGTCTTTCGATCTCAGTTCGTGTTACTCAAAGTCCAGGGGCCTTTCCCAAAGAGGGGAGGACCCTGAACAGGTCCCTGGGGAAAATGCAGATCGAGATAGCAGTTAATTCAATCAGAGAAATGAACTATAAATCAGCCTGTCCGGGCATCAGATCCCGGCATTTTGTCCGGATCATAACTACTCAATCAGATAAATAAAAACCCACAGATCTTCCCGATAGCCACGGTGGCAAATCTTCATTCGCCCATAAGAATTCACTAGGGCGTGTTCCTACTATCGCCGAGCGTCGATGATGAGTGCGAAGTTGAGGAAGCCGAGGAAGAGGACGTCGAGTTTCTCGAAGCGTGAGAAGATTCTGCGGAAGCCCTCATCGACCAAACCAGGTTGTCGACTGATTCGATCACGATGGGGTGAATTTGTCCTGCGAGAGCGCTGGAGACTCCTTGCTCCTCACACTTTTTGCAGGCACGCTTCTCGCGCTTGGTCACTTGCACGAAGCATTCGGCCGGCTTCACATCCAGCAACTCCGGCTGCAAATTGCTTAACTTCTCGCTGCCAGGGCCGTACTTGGCGATCCGCTGAAGGCATAGCTTCTCTTCAAGAACCTGGATCTTGAGCTTTGAATACTCCAGTTCGTTTGCATACGCATTCAACTTCCCGCTCACTGCCGCAAACAGCGACTCCGGAAGCTGCGCTTTTAGCTGTTCGAGAAGTTCGGAGGAGAGAGAAGAAATGTTGCCCAGAGTGGAGGTCGCAGCGGGTTGGAAGGCCTCACTCACGATGCTTATTTCAAAACACAATCAATGAGTATATGCAAGCATTTGGTGCAGGGTTTATGCGGTGATTGGTAACTTGACCGATCCCGCTTCGCGTATCTATCGTCCCGGTTCGCGGCAGGTTGCCAGCACCAAGCCTCGCAGCCAGCGATGCGCCGGATCGGCGTCGAGGCGCGGGTGCCACATTTGTGAGACCGTGATCGCCTCGGTGCGAACCGGCAGTGGGAAGCTCCTGACTTCCGCGGGACCGGACCTGGCCTGATGTCCCTGTGTCGCGTTAAAGAACGAGTCAGTCACCAACGCCAGTAGATCGGATACCCTCGCAACCGATAAAGCTGCTCTGAAGCTGGGCACCACAGCGACTACCGTTCGCGCGAGGCCAAGGGCACCCAGTGCTTCGTCTACCGGACCACTCTCGTGACCACGGCGCGAAGCAACGACGTGGCCACACGCCGCATATCGCTCGGCCGTAATCTCACCTGTCCCAAGCAAAGGGTGCCCCTCCCGAACTGCACAAACAAAGTGGTCGCCGAATAGGGTTTGTACGCGGATCTCTGGCCCCGACTTCCCCAGGACGCCGATCTCAAGATCTACCAATCCCTCTCGCAGCGCTCCCACGTCCTTGTCGGGCTTCGGCGCGAAATGAAGTCGCACGCTCGGTGCTACTGCAGTTACCGCCGCAACGAGCTGTGCAGCGAAAACCTCTACAAATCCCTCGTTGGAGCGGATTGTGAAGCTCCGTTTCAACTCGGCGAGATCCAAAGAGGCAACGGCCGGACGGAGCAAGGTTTGAGCATCCTGTACCAGATCACGCACGCGCTCGCGCAGTTCGGTAGCGCGTGGCGTTCGCACCAGTCCACGACCCGCGCGCACAAGCAGCGGGTCTCCCGTCGCCTCCCGTAGCCGCGCGAGCGTCCGGCTCATCGCGGACGAGCTGAGCCGGACGCGCCGAGCCGCGCCCACCACACTCCCTTCGGCAAGCAGAGCATCCAGCGCAGTCAACAAGTTCAGGTCAGAATCAGCCATGCATTGAACGTAGCGTATCCCAGGCATGGCGTTTTACGCAACTATAGAGTGTGACCAATGCGCTTTCCGCAAGGATCCATCGCCCGGTATATTTTGACTGTCCGGGTCAGATATGAGCTGTCCAGGACGGATGACGACATTCTGCCCTTGGCGCACCTACAAGCGAAAGATCATGCACTGAACAGAAGAAAGACAAGGCAATGATGAAGCTAATTGGTATCGAAGAGCATTTTGTGACTGCGGACATTCGCGCTGCCTGGGCGGCGTCTGCGATCGGAGAAGAGGGTACAGGTGGGTTTGATCGTGGGGAGATCGGAGAGCGGCTCGGCAATCTGGCAGAGCCGCGACTGGCACTGATGGATGAGAGCGGTGTCGATGTCCAGGTGCTCTCAGTGACTACGCCAGCATTGCACAACCTTGAGCCGGAGGAGAGCGTGACTCTGGCACGACGGACCAACGACCTGGTTGCCGAAACCGTAGCGAAGTACCCCACTCGCTTTCAGGGCTTTGCGACGTTGCCAACCGCATCACCAGAAGAGGCTGCGACAGAACTTGAGCGGAGTGTCACCCGCCTTGGGTTGATGGGTTCCATGCTCTGCGGTCGTACGCGCGAGAAGAACCTCGATCACCCAGACTTTTTCCCGATGTTCGAGACCGCTACAAGACTTCGCGTTCCACTCTTTATCCATCCGCAGATTCCGCAACGCGCCGTAAGAGATGTCTACTACTCAGGCTTCAGCAACCAGATCGATACCGCCTTTGCTGCATTCGGCCTGGGGTGGCACTACGAAGCTGGTATCCAATTCGTCCGTCTGATTCTGGCTGGCGTGTTTGATAAGTATCCTGATCTGCAAATTATCCTCGGCCATTGGGGCGAAGTTGTTCTCTTTTATCTGGAACGGCTCGGTTCACTGGCACGAGTGACGAATCTCCAGAGACCTATCGCCGACTACTTCAAGCAGAACCTCTACGTCACGCCGAGTGGTATGTGGAGTCAGTCCTATCTGCAGCGCTCACTCGAAGTGGTTGGACCCGAGCGCATTCTGTTCTCCACGGATTACCCTTACCAGTACCGCCCAGGCAGACCGGGCCGGTTCTTCATTGAAGAAGCGGCACTGCCTCTGGAGCAGAAGGAACTATTTGCTCACGGGAACTGGGAGCGGCTGATGAAATCAGTCTACCGAAGCTGAAACCACTTAACTTCAAGAAGACTGTGCCTAACACGAACGTCTGCCCGGCAGTAGTGAAGGCGCAACCAGTAAGTTTAGCGATGAACCGCCTCAGCTTATGGAGAGTCCGATGCCAACCTTGTCACGCATATTGTCGAGCGCTGTAGAGAAGCTATTGTTCCATCCCGTATCGATTACCGGTGTCGAAGCTGTGGGCGAGAGTTTTCGCCTGCTAACCATGCAAGGTGTCGGATTCCAAAGTGTGAAGTGGATTTCCGGGCAGACAGTTCAAATCTTCCTCGGGAATCTTACCAAGCGGGCCTATACACCCATGAGCCTTGATGCAGATGCGGGCTCGGCATGCTTTCTTTTCTATTTGCACGGCAAGGGCCCCGGCTCTGGATGGGCAGCATCCGCAAGAGCCGGTAACATCTGCCAAGTAATGCGGCCGAAGGATTCGATTGACTTTACAAACTTCACAGAACCCGCTCTGTTCTTCGGGGATGAAACCTCTCTCGCCTCTGCGCAAGCGTTACACCTTTGCCGCAGACAAACTGGCGTTGCCCGATTCGTCTTCGAAGTAAACTCGCCTGCGCAAGCCGAAGCGGTCCTACGAAAATTTGATGTGTCACAAGCATCTCTGGTGCAGAAACGTGAGGATGGCTCCCATCTCGCCGACGTCGTTTTACTGATGGCGGAACAAGCAGCACGCATGCAGTCGCCGCAGTGGGTCTTCACAGGGCAGGCACGCTCCATTCAGAGCGTGCAGAAAGTCCTGAAGCAGGCTGGTATTTCGCTCTTCGGGAGCAAGGTGAAGGCCTACTGGTCTCCGGGGAAAACTGGCTTGGACTAGCATCGGTTTTCCTTCGACCAACCTGGGCGGATTCGGAGTCCTTTGGAGATCAAGGAACACACGGAGTTGGTGCTGGAGGGGCGATTCGCACACGTCGTTGCGGTGGAAGATGCTCTAGAAGGTGCGAAACGAGAGCTTGCCGCATGAGGTTCAGACAAGAAGATGAAGAATATTGCCGTATATATCGTGTTTCTTCAGCAGCGCCTTGTCAGGCCGCAGAGAGCGCGCTGATCGTAACGTAATATCCGTCCGGATCTCGGAGCGAGAACTCCTTGGTTTGAGTGTTCTGATTCACGTGTGGCTCCTCTTCGAGCCGAGTAACGAGAGAGCGTGCCCTTTGAAGCGCCAGGTCGAAATCATCGACACGGAAGAACAACAGGAGGCCGTTGCCGGGTGTCCCTTGATCAGGGTTCATCAATGAGGGATGCTCGTGGGCGCCCCACTCGTGGAGGCAGAGCAAGACAGTTCCATCTGAATCGAGGATTTGCCCAAAGTAATCATGGGCAGGAAGGCTAGCCGGTTGACCAAACAGCGCCTGGTACCATTTCAAGCTCCCCAGCACGTCGCCCACCCCTATGATCGTCCACGTGCGCTTCATCGGGTCCCCTCTGCGGACTCATTCTAACCATTCTTACCCGCTGCAGCCGGCAGAACTTCGTCGACGAATTCAAGCATCGCCATATTGAACTGCTCGGGAGGCTGCAACGGCGCGAAGTGGCTCACGCCATGGAGAAGAATAAATGAAGCATCTGGAATGGCCCGGGCCAAATATTCTGCGTGCTCGCGTTGAATGAATTCGTCTTTCTCGCTTTGTACGATCCTGGCTGCGCCCTCTCTCCGGTTCTTGTTCATCGGCCCGCAGCTGCGCTCCACGCTTCCTCCCCACCCTCGGTCGCCCTCATGCAGTTGCGCTTCGCACGCTGTGACCAACTCGCGACGGGACTTGCACCCGCTGGAGTGCGCCCATGCTGGGCGCACCCCAAAAAAAGGGCGATGGCCGAAGCCATCGCCCTGTAAGTGTTCCTTGCTCAGATTAGAACTCCAGACGCGCCTGGATCTGGAATTCACGTGGCGTGTAAAGGAAGCCGCTGTCGTTGGACGTGGAATGCGAGGCAAATCCAACTCCAGGAGCCGTGCTCGGCAGGTAGGACAGCGTGCTCGCGTTGGTGGTACTGGTTGTGAAGTTGTAAGCGTCGTCGTTGACATCGGTCGAGCTGTAGTTTTGATGGTTGGCGACGTTGTACATGTCGGCGTTCAACTGCAGGTGATAGCGCTCGCGGATCGCGAACTCCTTTTGCAAGCGAAGGTCATCCACAGTCGCCCGGGGTGCTTTGTAGGTGTTGAGGCCGATCGGCGGCAGGTAATAGACCCCGTTGACGCCGTTCCAGGTTCCGCTGTTCAGGGCTGCGCTCGAGTTGTAGCCTGTGTTGATCTCAGCCGAGTAGGGCAGGCCGTTCTGCATCTGGAAGGTGTCGCTGAGGCTCCAGCCGTCGGTCACATAGCGCAACGCCGCCAGGTTGCCGCCGAAGGACGACTTCGGGAAGGTGTAAACCGCATAGGCAACGAAGCGATTACCGACGTTGAACTGCGAGACGCCGTAGTTCTGCCTGGCATTGGCGTAGGGGTTGAGCCAGTTGTTGGACGTACCGCTGATGGTCGTCGAGGCGTTCTGGTTGTAATCGAGCGCGTGCGACCAGGTGTAGTTGGCATCGAACTGCACTCCATGAATGGAGCGGTTTTGGACCTCCACCGTCATCCCGTTGTAGTTCGAGTTGATGTTGCTGAGGTACTCGACGATGTCGGTGAAGTTCGGATTGATATAGCCGGTGGGATAGAGGCACGAGGCACTGGAGGTGCAAGTGCCAAAGGTCGGAACGGTATAGGTCGATCCGACAGCCAGCGGTCCGTTTCCGTAGCCCGCCGTCGTGGGTGCACCGATCGTAATCGTTGAGGTGGCTTCCGGTGGCGCGAGATTGACATTGACGAAGTTCGGCTCATGACGTCCCAGGGCGCCGATGTAGCTGACCTGGAAGATCGTCCCCTTGCCGAGCTCCTGTTGCACCTGCAGGTCGAACTCGTCGACTGCAGGGTTCTGCAGGTTGGGCGACATGAAGATGGAGGACGGCTTCGCACCGGAACCTCCGGCGAAGGGATACGGGAAGGTCGGAGCTCCGGCCGCTGTCGGCTTGGTGCTGGCAAGGGCGTACTGCCCATTCGGACTGCCGGTCCCGAACAGCGCACTTTCTACCGTCGAGTTGATGATGCGGCCGTAGTACATACCGACACCGCCGCGCAGAACCGTGTTGCCAGTGCCGTAGACGTCCAGCGAGAAGCCAGCGCGAGGACCGAAGTCGTGCTTATCGCTGGGATGGTTGAGCAGGCCAGCGTAAGGCACAAAGGTGCCGGTCGCTGCGGTGAGGTTTGCGCTGGGGTTCGGCAGGGATTCGAAATCGTAACGCACACCGAGCTCGAGCGTTAGGCGCGGGTTCGCCTTCCAGTTGTCCTGAATGAAGCCCGCGTAGTCCATGGTGGCCATGTCGAAGGTGGTCGCGCCGAAGTCCTGCGTAGCGGAGGTGTAGCAGGGATAGGCTCCCACGCCGCTCGCACTCGAGGTTCCGACAGCTCCCGAGCTGTTGCAGGTGCCGGCCTTGCCCTTGGTCGCGAGATCGGTCAGGTAGTTTGCGATGGTGCCATAGGTGTAGTCGCCGAAGTAGTACGGCGTTTGATTGATGAGGTCATAGTTGTGCAGCAGGTCGGCACCAATGCGGATGCTGTGGTTGCCGAGCTGGTAGTAGAGGATATCGTCCACCTGCCACTTGCGCTCATCCGGATACGCGATGCGGTAGGAGTAATAGGGAGAGCCGAGGTTGAACCCGATCGCCGTATCCAACCCAATGTATGGGATGGAACCGCCGGGAGCATTACTCACCCCGTTGGCGCTGCCATTGGTGGCGACCAGGTTGGCCAGGGTGTAGGCGCTGTAAGGCTGCTGGCTCTCGTCGTTCAGCTCGCGGCTGTACTGATAGAGCACTTCATTGGTGGCCCGGCTGCTGAGCAGGCTGGTGAGCTTGGCTACCCCGTAATCCAGTTTGACGAAGTCCTGCCCGAAGGCATCCACCGAGTAGTCGGCGCTGCTCGAGGTTTGTACGTCGCCGGGAGCATCCCAACGCAAACGGTTGAACAGGAAGCTTACGTGCTCTTTGCTGTTGATCTGCCAGTCCAGCTTGGGGGCGTTGATCTCCTGATAGCCGGCCCGCGGCACCGTGCCGAGGTCTGAGGTCAGGCCGGTCGGACCGCTGAGGGCGCTGTCATAGTTGGCAGCGGCCGTCGCATAGGATTCGCGAAGCCGTGCCGCCATCGTACAGACCTGGCTGTCGAGTGTGTAGTTGGGGTTGGTCGTTGTGCTGCCGGTGAGATAGCCGGTGGTCGTATTACACGTTCCAGTCGGGGTTGCGTCCGGCTGGTCGAGGAAACTGCCCGGCGTTGTGGCGCTGCCGTAGCTCTTTGCCCTGGCGATGGCGGGATTGACGTGGTCCAGCTGATCGTAGGTGTAGTACCAGAACAGCTTGTCCTTGAGCAGCGGGCCACCCATCGAGAAGCCATAGATCTTGCGTAGGTCCTTCGGCTTGAGCGGCGCTCCGGTCGCACTGGTCGAACCCGGATCGTAGGCTCCAAAGCCGCGGTCGAGATCGTTGAAGAACGCCTCGCCATGGATCTGGTTGGTGCCGCTGCGAGTGACCGAATTGACCACCCCGCCCGCCGCACGGCCATACTGTGCGGAGTAGACGCCCGTGTTCACCTCGAACTCCTGAACCGCATTCGCCGAAGTAGAATAGCCTTCACGCGTGCGGCCACGCTCCTCCGAGAAGAAGGCCTGATTGTCGTCCGCACCGTCGATTTCGACGTTGTTCAGCAGGGTGCTCATGCCACGGACGCTGATAAGACCAAAGCCGCTCGAATCGGCGACCACACCCGGGGTGGTCATCGCCAGCGCGGACCAGCGGCGGTTCTGGACCGGAATATTGTCGATCGCGCTGCGCGGCAGAGTCGACGAGAGATCCGGACTTTCCAAGTTCAGCTGCGCCGCATCGGCCGATACGGCCACGGTCTGCTCCTCGTCGCCCGCCTTCAGCTTCGGCTCGAGGGTGGTCAACTGGCCAACCTGCACCAGAACGTGACTGTCGATGATGGTGCCGAAGCCGGCCGCGGTGACCGTTACGGTATAGCTTCCCGGCTCCACCAGGGCTGCCTTAAAGAAGCCGCTGTCATCCGCGGTCAGATGTTGCTCCGCATTCGTGCCATCGTTATGGATCGTAATTGCGGCTTTGGCCACCACCGCGCTGGTGACATCCTCCACCGTTCCGGCAATTGCACCTTGGGTGGTCGACTGAGCGTGAGCTATTCCCGCCGCGAGGCAAGCCGCTGTCCACAGAACCGGTAGCTTGCGCCTAACATTAATGCGTATCATTCTGGTTCTCCTAAATAGTGTTGCGTCGTTCTTCCGGCTCTCGTTACACATCACTCTGAGCTGAGCCAGCCGGTATAGTCCAAACTGCCTCTTGCTGATGTGACACAAGCCACTCCTGGTGCCTGAACGGCACATACAGGGTGCAGGAATCTGTAAGTTGTTAACGAATGAATTGTACGGTTTGGCACGTCAATGGACAATGAAACGTGGGATAGCCTCCATGTTTTCATGTTTTTATGACAAACTTCCTGGGGCTCCCCTCTCGCTTCGAAGACCTGGGAATCCACGACCTTGCCCTTCTGAAAGGCTTCGAAGACCCAGTTGTTCACGGAAGCGTCGGGCGTTAATGCATCTGTGGTAGGGCAAAGGTTGGGGAAGGGTCTCGATCCAGCTGTCCGGCTCGCAACGCGTCGATCCGATTTTGCCTTCCCGGTGGATCTGACCGCTCGCGTCGTTCACGCAATAGCTGATCGTCTTCTTGTGAATGTCCAGTCCGATGTAATACATAAGAATCTCCGAGGTGGTTCTCTCAATCAGCCTCATCGCTGAGTCCGGCATTTGCAACACCTCGTACTCTTGACACTGGACCTACATTCAAACAAACCTGAAGTATCCAGCAGTGCTGGAAAGTCGCATTTTCGGTAAGCTCCATTTGCCTAGGACGGCGGAGGTGCACAGCGCAGGGTGGATGTCGCCGAGCTTGAGATAGGCCCTTCGCAACCATTGACATCCTTCGTACACTGTTTTACGCTAGGCGTGCTTCGGATAGGCCTATGACACTCACACGGAAACCCGAACAGCGGGACCTGTTTCGAGGAGCACTGGAGATGATGGTGCTTCAGTCTCTCCAACGTCTTCCCATGCATGGCTACGCGCTTGTGCAGCACATCAAGCAACGATCCAACGAGCTTCTTCAGGTCGAAGAAGGCTCTCTCTATCCTGCGTTGCAACGCCTCTTGAAAGAGGGCCAAGTTAAGGCGGAGTGGGAGATTTCCCTTTCCAATCGCAGAGTACGCACCTACCGGATCACACCCGCAGGCAAGAAACATCTTGAGCGCGAGATCGCCAGCTTCGAACGAATGCTCGAAGGAATAACTCTCGTCCTTTCGCCTTCGGAGCCTTAGGAGTTGGAGCATGAACTGGTTCAGGCAGCTCTTCACGCGAAATCGAATCTACAGCGACCTCTCAGAAGAGATCGAGCAGCACCTTGCAGAAAAAGTGGAGGCACTCATGGCCTCCGGCATGAGCCGCCCGCAGGCCGAACAAGCCGCCCGACGCGAGTTCGGCAATGTAGCAAGAGTCAGCGAGCGTGGCCGCGAAATCTGGATGTGGCCACGCATCGAGAGCATCCTCGCAGATATAGGATTCGCCATCCGCAAGCTGCGCAAATCACCCGGGTTTGCCATCACCGCAATCGTCACGCTCGCCCTTGGCATCGGCGCGAACGTCGTCGTCTTCAGCGTCCTCAACGGTCTCATTCTCCGTCCATTGAACGCGCCTCAACCGGAAAATCTCTTTCAGGTCGTCCATGGCAAAGGCAAAGGCGAATGGACTTCACAGTCCTATCGCGACTATCTCGACTACCGCGACCGCGACCCATCCTTCACCGGACTGATGGCCTACCAGATGCAGCGGGTCGGACTCAGTGTGGGGAAATCGAACACCAGAAGCTGGGGCTACGCCGCCTCCGGCAACTACTTCGATGTCCTCGGTCTCAAGCCCACCCTAGGCCGTTTCTTTCATGCAACCGATGAACATGGCCCGGCCTCCGCGCCCTTCATCGTACTCAGTTACGACTTCTGGCACAGACAGTTCAACGCCAGTCCCGATGTACTCGGTCAAACCATCCAGCTCAACCAGCATCCCTTTACCATCATTGGCGTCTCTCCCGAAGACTTCCACGGCACCGACGACTTTTTCTGGCCCGACTACTGGTTTCCCCTCCTCAACGCCGCTCAGGTAACCGGAAGCGATGACCTGCCCTACCGGGACCACTACGGTTTCGACGTGATCGGCAGACTGAAGGCCGGCGTCACACCACATCAGGCCACCGACAGTCTCAACGCCCTCGCCATTCAGATGGCCAAAGAAGACAGAAAAGATGACGGTCTCAGCGCCACCGTCATTCAAGCCGGTCCCCAAGGCAAAACCGATAATCCAATGAAGAAGGCGTTGCTTGGCATCATGTTGCTCGCCCTTCTTGTCCTGCTCGCCGCCTGCGTTAACCTTGCCAGCATCTTCGCGGCCCGTGCCGCCGATCGCAGCGGTGAGCTGGCCATACGGATGGCCATCGGCTCCAGCCGCTGGCATATCCTTCGACAGCTCCTCACCGAAGCAGTTCTCATCTCTATCGTCGGCGGAATCGCGGGCACCTTCTTTGCTAGGCTCCTGCTCAGCGCATTGAGCCACTGGCAGCCCTTCGGCGACTTTCCAACGCACTTCCTCATCTCGCCCGACGATCGAGTTTATTTCGTTGCCATGGCCCTGTCGATCGTCTGTGGCTTCCTCTTCGGTCTCATTCCAGCTCGGCAGATCTGGAATACCAACGTTCTCCAGACCATCAAGACCGGGACCCTCCAATCGGAGGCCTTTCGCGGATTCGCACTCCGCGACATCCTGCTTGTCGTACAGATTGCCGTCTGCACCCTTCTCGTCAGCTCATCGCTGGTCGCTGTGCGCGGCATGAGGCGCTCCCTGCAGGTTCCTCTCGGCTTTCAACCCCACAACGTTACCCTCGTACAAGCCGACCTCCGAATGGCCGGATACACGGGCGAGCAATCCGTTCCGCTACTCAAGCGCATGATCGACGCGGCCTCTGCCATCCCCGGCGTCACCGCCGCCGCCGGCGCGGACTCCCTGCCCTTTCAAGGCGGCGGCGGCTGGTTCGTCTATCGCTGGGGTACCACAGAATTTCTTCCCTCACACATGGCCTTCGGTGCTGACACCTACTTGCTCTCGCCCGGCTATCTTCAGACCGCAGGTACGCGTCTTATGGCGGGCCGCGACTTCACCTGGCATGACGACAAAAGCACCCCGGGCGTCGCCATCATCAATGAAACCTTCGCGCACAAACTTTTCGGTAACCGATCCGCTATCGGACAACGTTTCATGCTGTGGGCCACTGCGAAGTATGAGGTGGTCGGCGTGGTCGAGGACGGCAAATACGGCTTGCTCGTCGAAGATCCGCAGCCGGCCATGTTCTTTCCGATCACCCAGGGTCCAGGCGGCCTCCTGCCCACCAGGGCGGTTGTCATCGTCCGCTCCCAGCTCCCTCAAGATCAGATAACCGCAGAACTGCGCAAAGCCGTGACCGGCATCGAACCCAACGTCCCCTACGCCATAGCCCCGTGGGATGATGCCATCGATCGCTCCATGGTCCCTGCGCGTGCCGCCACCGTCGTCCTCAAGATCATGGGGATGCTGGCCGCTATGCTTGCCATCACAGGCATCTTCGGAATGGCCTCCTACTCCGTCTCAAAACGCCTCAAAGAACAAGGCATCCGCATCGCCCTCGGCGCACAACACCTTCAGGTCATGCGCTCCACTCTGGGCAGGCCGGTGATTCTGCTTCTCATCGGCTCCGTCATCGGACTACTCCTCGGGGTCTTCACCAGCAGTCTGATGTCGCACCTTGTCGCCTACGCAACTCCACGCGATCCGCTGATTCTGGCCGGAGTGCTCTTCACAATGCTGCTTCTGGGCCTTCTCGGCACCTTTATCCCTGCACGCCGTACTCTCGCAATCGACCCAGCGCAGCTATTGCGAGAATAGATGCAACGTTTGGCGTCGTTGAGTGCGGATCGTCGTTCGACAGAATTACTTCCGGATCGTCGACAGTCGGACAAAAGCTCTTTCCCAAAGTTCCAGCCACTGTTGCGCGGCTCGTGGAGTAAACCTTTCTGGAGGCGATGGAGTGATACAACGGATTCGAGAATCGTCCCCTCGACTCAAGGCCAGGGTTGCCGGGGTCTTTTATTTACTCGCCGTACTATCGGCGGTATTTGCCGAGACCTTCGTTCGCGGAAGGTTGCTCTATGCAGCCGGGCTCATACCGGTCGTGTCCTTCGCGATTGTCACGCTGCTGCTTTATCAGTTCCTGAAGCCGGTGAACAGAAGCCTCGCTCGGCTCGCGACGTTCTTCAACCTCGTAGGGCTTACTTTGGAAGCCCTTGAATTCCACCTCCGGGGCGCGAACATCGCCCTGATATTTCATGGACTCTATTGTCTGCTGGTAGGGTTTCTGGTTTTCCGGTCGGCGTTCCTACCGCGAATCCTTGGCGTGCTGATGGCCATGGGCGGCTTGGCCTGGCTGACCGATCTGTCCATCCCGCTCACCCACCGCCTGGCCCCTTACAACGCGATCGCTGGTTTCATAGGAGAAGGAATGCTGATGCTTTGGCTCCTGGTGATCGGGCTGAACGATCAACGATGGAACGTGCAGGCCGGCGCAGAGGCGGAACGGGTGTCACTCCGCGCCCATCGGTACTGAGCTAAGCCATTGGCCTGTTCTCGTCATCCGAGAATCGGAGTCGATGGTAAAAGCTTCGCGACCTAAGCTAACTCAGCGGATACAGCTGCGCAATGTCGGCGGAAGGGAAACACCTATCGTCCTTCGCTGTCAATTCATGCCGCAGCGACGACAAGATACGTGGATAGGCCGGAGGTCCACCGAATTGACGCGGCTAGCCTGCGCCTCATTGCTTGTGCGCGTCACCGTCTTGGCTGTCAGCAAGCGCGATATGCTCAGGCAAATCAACCGCCACGATTTGCATTTTGGTTGTGCTTGCATCCGGATTGATCGCCACAATGTGTTGGTGCTTCCTGGAACCAACCTTCAACTCGATCCTGTCGGAGTTGTCGCCTGAGATATGGGCATCCCACTCTGTATCGCAAGTCAACCCCTCTGGAGCCTGGGAAAGTGTGCCGACGGACCGCCCGTTCTGGCACTTGACCACATCGCCATAGCGACCCAACACTTTGAGATAAAACGCACTCACCTTATCGGGGCTGTCGGATGACTTAAAACTGGCTGTCTGTACGCGCAGCCGGAAGTTTCCAAAGCTCATATCGACGTCTGCAGTTCCGTCGTTGTTGCCTTGGTTCTGCTGAAGATCCGCGCCGGGATAGACAGGGAGTCCCAGCCCATGCACGACAGCCGTATCGTTCGTCTTGATCTGTATCTTTCCGAAGGGGGTCGCCACTTTGACGTTGCCGTAAGCGCCAAGGTCGTTCTTCTCCATGTCTACGCGGCAACCCGCCACCGATATTACGGCAGCCAGAAGAACTAACGATGTTACTGCACTACGACATGTATACATCTTCTCTACCTCGTAAGAGCGTTTAGGAAACAATACGCCGGCTCGCGTGCGGGAGTTCTGTTGTAAGCACCGAGACCGGCGTCTTCAAGCAACGGTCAGACAATCTTGCACCGCTTCCAACCCGAACCGATCGGGGCACTATTCTCCACGCAGCGCACGGATTGGATCGACGGTAGTTGCCTTTCTTGCTGGAAGCAGTGACGCCAACATGGTCGCTGCGATAAGAACAGCCACACTTATCCCTATGGCCCAGGGATCTTCAGGGCTGACCTCAAACAACATGCTGCGTACCCAATGAGTGGCCGCTGTCGCTCCCACTAAACCCAATACAATACCGCCTATTACAGGGTAGGAGGAGTCCAGTAATACCAGGCGCGCGAGTCGTGCTTTGCTTGAACCTAGGGCGATCCTGATGCCGAACTCCTGCTCTCGCTGCGAGACTGAATAAGTAAGTAGCCCGTAGATGCCCAGAATTGCGAGAAGCAGCGCAGCGCCTCCAAAGCTGGAGAGGATGACAGTTTGGAATCTTTCCGCGTCCACCGATTCGCCAAGCTGTTGGTCCATTGAAAGCAACGTCGGGACGGCGACTTCGGGATCAATTCTCCAGATCTCTCCGCGCATAACGGGACCAATCGCTTCAACGGGCTGCGAGCTGCGCACGAGAAACACGGGGCTCGTTGGTGGAAAATCCCAATGAGGCAGGTAAAAGACAGGCACATCGCGCTTCAGATCATTGATGCGAGCGTCGGCGGCAATGCCAACAATGGTATAAGTGCGTCCCCAATGGCTTATAGTGTGGCCCAAGGGATTTCCCTCTGGCCATACTGCCTTCGCAGCCTTGTCCGAGACGATGACAACTCGTGGATTCTGGCGATCCGTTGCATTGAATTCGCGCCCCGCGAGCAGCGGAATCTTCATCGTATCGAAGTAACCAGGACTAATAAGGCGTCGATTCGCCATAGGAACCTGTCCCTCTGGGACGGGATGATCCGGCCTCACCAATCCATCCACACTCATATCTCCCGTAAGTGGCATCACGCTTGTCACTGCGGCGGATTGAACCCCAGGCAATGAGCGCAATCCATCCAGCGTCCGATCAATCATCGAGTCACGTGCTAGGCTCCCTTGATCTGCCCCCGGGTCGTCCGGCATCGCTTCTCCACTTGAGTATTTGGCAGCGCTCAGGTCAGCCTTCGCCATAACGACATTTTGCGAACGGAAGTGCCGATCCTGCGTAAGCAGATGCGAAAAGCTTCGTGTGATCAACCCGGTCACAACAAGGAGAATAATGCTGCATGCGACCTCTACCGCGACGAGCAACCTACGGGTGTGTACCACTTGTCTGTTACCCGAGAGTCGTGTCGAACTCGATTGAAGAGCACCCTGTGGCGCGACCCGCAACGATCGCAGTGCGGGGAGAATGCCAAATCCCAGTGACGTCAACACCGAGAGTCCAAGTGCGAACAGGAGCATCGGCGTACTCAGGTGGACCTCATTCAATCGGGGCAGGATTGCTGCAATTCGGGTAAACAGTCGCACACCTAAAAACGAGAGGAGAGCTCCCCCCACGCCGCCACCCAGACCCAAAATCAGGTTTTCAGCCAGCACGCTTTGCAACAATCGGGTCCGGCTTGCACCAAGAGCAGAGCGTAGCGCCGTCTCATGTTCGCGGGCGACGCCCCGAGCAATCTGAAGATTGGCGAGATTCACGCAAGCCATCAGCAGCACACCCATCACCGCCGCTAGCAAAAGCCAGAGAGGCCTGCTGACTGTTCCGGTGATCTCCTGGGAAAACGGCTCGACGACGACTCCGAGATGAATCGCCAGGTGGTCCGAGGCAGCAGTTGCCTTCTCGATTCCGTCCAGTTCACTTTGCGCCTGCTGAACGGAGAGCCCTGGCTTAAGCCGGGCCACAACGACATAGTTGAACTCTGAATCGTTCGCCGTCAACTCCTCCGGCTGTGGCACTAGAGGACTGAAAAGTTCATATCGTTCCGTCGATCCAAAACTCGCCTGCCCAGGCATAACGGACATCACCGGGAAGCGAAAGGACTTTGGCAGAACACCCACAATTGTCTGCGGCTCGCCCCCTACCCGAAGAGTTCTCCCGAGAACCGAGGCGTCGCCGTTATAAAGCCTCTGCCACGCACCCCAGGTAAGGATGACCTCCTGGTTTTTTCCGTTCAGTGCCTCTGTTGGCAGAAAAGCGCGGCCGAGAAGGGGCGTCACTCCCAATACAGAAAAGAAGTTGGGGGAGATAGCAAGCCCCTCCGCCATGCGCGGGTGATCTATGCCCGTTGAGATGCTGTATCCAGCAGTCTGAACAATCGCTGCATCCCGAATCGAATTGGCATGCGATTTCAGGTTCAGATAATGTCGATAGTTGTCCGGCAAGACCGGGGCGACCTGCTGCATCTCCCGGATGCTTTCGCGCCATACAACTATCTGACCCGGATCATGGAATGCATAGGGCTGCAGCAGGACGCCATTGACAACGCTGAAGACAGCCGTGACAGCACCAATTGCCAGCGCAATCGTCAGCAAAGCCGTGATCGCGAAACCCATCGACATACGCAATTGACGTAGAGCATAACGGAAATCATGGAGTAGGTTTCGCATTTGATCCCCTGGGTGCAGTTCAGTATGAAATCAGCAATCGGATCGCCAAATGCCCGTCATCGCGAGCCACATGAACTAAAGCTGATAGCCCCCGAAATGATCGTGAACAGATGAGAGGCTCGTCCAAAATTGAACACTGCTGTTCGGAATCGAACAGCGCGAGCTAGGCGGCTGTTCAAAATATGCACTTGAACCTATGTAAACGTAGCTGTTGGGTTGTGGCAGCAACCTTGAATCCGTCATTTGACGATAAATCGCCAATGCGCTCACCGAGATTTCTGGAGGGTTCGGCGCTCTGGATGGTTTACCGGCTGTGCCCGCGAAGTCGGCTCTTGACCAAGTTCGCCTAGCCGTCGGGAGCAGCGAGGCGAACTTGGCGAAAACCCCGTTGCGGGAAGTTCGCTAAGGACCTGTCGAGGGGGATTGATCTCCGACTACGATCCCGGAAGTACGAACTGGATCGGTAAACGCTGGCGGACTTTTGGGGACCAATCTTGAGTTTTGGGAGCGATAGGCCGCAGGAAATGATGAGACAAATCGCTGTTCGGTCATAACTGGCAGTACCCGAAGCGATGTACGACGAGTTTATAAGATGATCTACTTCACCGTGCGTCAGCTTTGCGGGGTAGCTGCGGCGCTCGCCGATCGCAACGCCGCAAGCACGGAGTTCGGTTCGGCCGCGAAGTTGTTGCGATGGTCTGCAAGATAGCGATGAACGTCCGAGATGACCACGGAACCTTCGCCGACCGCGGACGCGACGCGCTTCACGGAGTTGGAGCGCACATCGCCGACGGCAAACAT
>OUNK010002759.1_pt1 | contig 19737 bp, 10 predicted proteins | sample 1755341 | NCBI WGS metagenome assembly OUNK01 (sample SAMEA3914788, study PRJEB12502) | metagenome | biome: forest; material: soil | place: Canada | collected 2011-07-03 | depth 0.1 m | reverse complement strand
TCGCCTCGCTGGACGAGGCGGATCTGCAATCTGAATCGAAACCCGAGCCGTTGGTTAGCCGGAGGCTGGAGGCCTTTGGAGCGGTCTTCCGTGACAATTTCAATCAGCCCGATGAGTTCTACATGCTGCTCAAGCAGGGGCCGGGCGGCTATCGCTATCAGAATACGGAAGGCAGCCTGATTCTCTTCGCCAACGGCAAGCCGCTCCTCTATGATGGGGGCGAGGCGGGGGAGACGTGGCGCCATTCCACCGTTTCCTTTTACGATACCCACATCCCGCTGGAGGCGGGCCATGTCGAGCGCTTTCATGCCTTCCCCGGTCTTCAATTCGTGCAGGGGGTCCACCCCTGTATCAACGCGCCAGGAGAAATCCTCGATAGGTGCCATCATTCGCGCGTCGAGGTGGCCTATCAGCGCATCCTGGAACCTAATCCCGTCGATGCCCGCTCCATCTTCTGGATCAGAAACGAATACCTGATCATGCATGACGAGCTGAAACTCGACCCCATGATTGCCTCCCATTGGCATTTGCAGGTAGTTGCGGAAGGCGAAACCGGCGATAGCCAAGCTGGTTATCTCTTCCAGGGACGATATGGGACCGACCTCCAGGTATTGCTGCCCGGGCAGCGCTTCCTCTCTGAGGAGTGTGTCCAAGTGCCTCATGTGTCCCACGGCGATTTTCCAATCCCCACGAAGGATTGCTTTGCGGTGCGGCATCTTCACCTGCGGGGGGATAGTCCCGATTTCTATCTGGCCGTGCTCCGTCCGCTCTCCGCTGGCAAGACACCGGTGGCGGCGGCGTTGGCTCTCGGCGGCGTGCGGGTGATTGGAGCGGACATCGATGACCGTCTCTTCTTCAAGCGCGGCGGAATCGCAATCCGCGAGTCCGGCCTCGAGTTCTCGGGACGATATGGAGCGGTCATTCGCCGGGGCGAGGCATTGCAGTTGAGTTTGCTCGACGGCACCGTACTGCAGGTGGGGGATGTGCGAATCGAGGCGGAGGGGCTGGCGGTGTTCCTGAATCTGAGCGGCAAGCGGGCTGATGTGACCCTGGAAGGGGATGGGAAGGGTCAAATTTCCATCGGGCAGAAGAAGATCGAGGCGCAGGTCCGCAAGGGATTCTCGACATTTTCCATCGATCTCTAAGCAACTGCTGACGAAGCTTAACAAGCCACAAATGATGGAATACAAGTGGCGTCCCACCCTTGTGTATCCCTGATTTTAACAAAACCTCCTCTTATGACATCGATCCCATCTAGACAATCCGTGGCAGATTTTTCCCGTTTCGACCATCTCGCTCGGGAGGGTGCATCCCTTCAGGTGGTCTTTCTCGGTGGAAGCCTCACCTGGGGGGCTCGTGCCAGCGATCCCCAGTTGACCTCTTACCGGGCTCTGGTTGGACAACGTCTCCGTGAGTTCTATCCCAAGGCTCACTTCACCTTTTGGGATGCCGCCATCGGCGGTACCGGTTCCCAACTCGCCGCCTTCCGCCTCCAGCGCGATGTGTTGCGCCGCAAGCCCGATCTCGTCTTCATCGACTTCGCCGTTAATGACCATCCCTTCACGGTGGAATTGGAACGTCTTGCCGCGTACGAATCCCTGGTGCGCCGCGTGATCCTTGAAGGGGGCGCGCCCGTCATCCAGATGATCCTCGGGCTCAAGCAGGACCTTGCGCTCACGCCCGAGCGCGGCCGCCCACTCGACGAGAAGCACAAGGAAGTCTCCCGTCTCTATAACACCGGCCTCGGGGATTCGGTTACCCTAATGCGGGACCGGTTTCTGGAGGGTAAGGCCGATCCAGATCAGGCTTGGCCCTACTATCCCGATGTCACCCATCCCGGCGACAAGGGATATGCCCTCTATGCCGAGGCGGCATGGAACGCCTTTCGCGAGGCGGTCGAGCAACGCAAGATTTGCCGCGCACCGGAAAAAACGCTTTGCCCCCCCATCTACATGAATTGGGTCCGCCATCACCTCGATGGATCGGCCGCGCTTCCGAAGGGATGGAAGATCGGTCTACCCCATGCGATGGGTTTAGCCCACGATTTCTACATGTCACGTTGGCTCGATAACGTCACTATCGCGGCATTTGGAGCGGAGCCGATCCGGCTTGAATTTCAAGGTTCCATGGCGCTCCTCTTCGGCGAGGCCACCACGACCTCCGGAAAACTTCTGGTGAAAATCGATGGCCAGCCGGCCACCGAGCAAAACCCCGAAGGCATCTATAACGCTTATTGTGCAAATGGGAACATGCATTGGGTGCCGCTCCTCGCTCAGAAACTCGACCCCGCCCAGAAGCATCTCCTGGAGCTGATCCCTCAGCTCACCGAGGGGCAGGAACTCCGAATCGAAAGCGTGTGCGTGGCCGGAGTCGAGGGGGCATCGGTCTCACCGGCATCCTGATTTCTGAGCGAATGAGGGTTTGGCCCGGCCTCTTTTGCGGCGTTTTCGGGGGCTTGCTTCAAGAGGAAACATCGTCTTCTTCATAGGCCAGAGTGGCGCTGGCCAGAAAAAGATCACGGGCGACAGGAACCGTCATGGCTTCAATGTAGGCTGGAGCAAGATAGTTGTTTTCCGCTCAAGCAATGCCGTTGACTCTGCTTTTGCGATCCTTGCTTGAGGCAAGCGGCATTCCGCCCCTCATCCCCGATGAATATAGCGCTAAGAACAGTATGATATGTGTTTACGCATAGCCAAAGGACTGAGGCCGTGATATTTTTTGAAAAGTTTTGAAAAATGATAAAGATCCACGTCGATTTTCAGGCTGTTCCGGGGCCGAGCACATGAATCTTACTAATTGGCGGTTGTCTTTTTCTCGGCCTGCGGGTTCGTGCCGTCAGACTGCGGGTCTAAGGGATGGAGGTTGTTTCCACATATGATTTTTCGTTTTGTCGTCCCCTGTTTGGGTTTGCTGCTTTCACTGGCCTCGCTCCGAGCGGAAGAAAATATCCTTCCCGATTCGCTAGCCGTTCCTGCCGGCGCGGAGATCTCCACCTACCCCGAGCCGCGCGATGACTGGCGGTCCCGGGTCCAGAGCAACTTCGATGCAAGCCGCAATAAGACCATCGACCTCATCTTTGACGGGGATTCGATCACCGACCGTTGGCAATCCACGGGCCAGGAGATCTGGAAGCAGCGCTATGGTTCACTGAACGTCTTCGATTTCGGCATCAGTGGGGATCAGACGCAGCATGTCCTTTGGCGTATCGCCAGAGGACAGCTCGACGGCCTCGATCCGAAGCTGGTCGTCCTCATGATCGGCACCAACAACAGCGGCCGCGATACCCCGCAGCAGATTGCCGACGGCGTCAAGGCCATCATCGATGAATATCTGAAGGGCTGCCCCCACGCGCATCTACTGCTCCTGGCTATCTTCCCTCGCAGCGCCAATGCCGCCGATCCTGTTCGCGCCAAGCTCACCGCCACGAACCAACTCCTCGCAAACTTTGCGGGCGATCGAGTCACCTATCTCGACATCGGTGCGAAATTTCTAGGCGCGGACGGCTCCCTCTCGCCGGACATCATGCCGGACTTCCTCCACCCCTCCGCCAAGGGGTATCAGATTTGGGCGGATGCCATTCAGCCCATCATCGATCAATACATGGGGGCTCCGGCCAAATAAGCGGGGACGCTCTATCGGGTAGACGGTGGTGGTTAGCCGGCCTCAGCCAACCTCGATGGCGAGCTTTTGTTCTTTGATCACGATGAGGGGGTTCACGAAAGCCAGCTTGATCCGACGGTTCTCATGGGTGAAAGCAATAGGGATGCCGGCCCCGGCGAGGCTGGCCTGTACGGTCGGCGTTCCCGTCGCCGTGGCCATCATCAAATGGAGAGTCTGCAATTGCAGTTGGCCCTGTTTGATCTCGATGCTCGCGCTCATCTTGCCATCTGCCGCCATTTGCGCATAGGTGCCCCATCCTTCCGCGGCGATGAAGGGCGCGCGGAAATTTTCCGGCGTCAAGGCCGGAGCAAATCCGAGGTGTCCCCGGGGACCATGATGTTCGAAGCCGCAGGCCGCAATGAAGACTCCGTGGCTGGCCATTGCCCGCGAATAATGAATCCCGGCTTCTTCCTCGGCCCAGTGGTTGCGCTGGTCCGGATTATAGCGAGCTCGTCCCGCTTCCCGCCGGCCCTTAGTCACCATTATTTTCCCTCTGCCCGCTCGGAAGCAATCGTTTAAGTTGTAATCCAAGTAATTTTGAACTATGTTTCTAAATGTCAGATATGTCGTTGATGCAAAAATGTGCTATATTGAAAAATGGGGTGATTTGAATACATTGCAACCCACACGCATGAAGCAGCTTATAAATCGGCCTTTGCTTTGGGCTCCAGAGCTGAAAGGTTTTGTGTGCGTGGAGTCGAGAAGGACAAAAAAGGAAGGCTTCACCCTGATCGAATTAATGGTTGTCATTGCAATCATGGCAATCATGGTTGCAGTTTCCCTTCCCTCCATGCGGGGAATCTTTGAAGGCCAACGACAGCAGCAAAATCTAATTCGCATGGGCCAGATTTTGGAAGAGGCGCAGATCGCCGCACAGACCCACAATACCTACGTTTGGGTCGGCATTTCCAGCCAAACTGCCGGAGGCGCCCCCTTGACCAGCGGGGGGGTGCCCGTGACCATCGTCACCGTGGTCAGCGGCCTGACGGGATCGGCGGGCGACCTGACGAACGACGCTTCGGTTCCCAATGCGTCCACCGCCTTTCTTATCCCTTCCCAGGTCTTCCGCAATGCCAGTTGTCCGCCCACTAATGGGGGAAGTGCGATTGATGCGACTGAAATCAATGCGCTCAAGAGCACGAGCGCTCCCAACGTCACCACCTCCTCCGGTATCTTTGCCACGTCCGATTCCAGCACAGCCCCCCTCGGCATCGCATTCACCCAAAATTGGCAGGGGACACAGATCGTCTTCAGCAACATTATTCAGTTCAATAGCACGGGACAGCCAATGGTCAGCAGCGCCGCCTCGAATTGGATTGAACTCCTCCTCGGCCCTTTGGTCGGAGCCACCGCTGCGAATAGTTCGGGACTTCTCCTTTCCGGACTGACGGGTAAAGTGACTCTGATTCCCTAGGCGGGGATTCTCCGAGATTTTCAACGTGCCGCATGACCGCGTACTTATTTTGACGCCCTCTCCTCCATTTCCTGAGGGCGGCTCCGGTTTCACATTGATCGAGGTGATCCTGGGTCTCGGCTTGATGACCTTCTGCCTGGTGCTGGTGATCGGCTTGATTCCGGTCGGCCTCAAGACCAACAAGCAGTCCCGCGATGAGACTGATGCCATGAGCCTGGTCCAGATGGTCGCCGCCGATTACCGGACTGTGGGAGTTTCGACCAACGAATCCCCCCTCTTCAAGATGCCAGCGTTGACGAACCTCACCGCCGAAATCTCAAGCACCTTCTGGGTCGCGGACGACGCCGTTACCCTGACCAACCAGGCGGCGTCGAAGTTCACCGTCTTTTATGCGATCAACAGTCCGGCTGTGAATAGCGCCGCTCCTTACACCGTCGGTGTCACCGTCATCTGGACTGGGAACTCCACCAATGGGCCGACTCAGGTCAGCACCCTTTTCTCCGTGCCCCAATCCTCCATTTCCCCATGAAGGGTTCCCACCGCATTGGTCCGCATGCGGCGGATGACCGCTCCTTCACTCTCGTTGAAATCCTTGTCGCGATGGCGGTGGCTGTGCTCCTTTTTGCCATGCTCGCCCAGGTCCTCTCCCTGGCATCCCGCGCCCTTAACGACGACCGGAGGCGGATGGATGCCTGGGACCAGGCTCGAGGCGTTTTCGACCGGATCGGGTTCGATTGGAACGGTCGGGTCCGCAGTCCCCAGGTTCCCTCGTTTGTGGTGAAGAATGGCACAAACGGCAACGATGTCATGGTCCTGATTTCGGCCACCCCCTCGACCACTGGGGACCGGCTCTTCTCCGTCGTCCAGTACGAGATCGACGCAACGGATGCCGATACCAAGACGCTTGCCCTCCAGCGCGGCAGCCTCGGGTTTTGGTCTTCGACCTATTCGTCCAGCGGTGGTCCGCCCTCAGGCACGGTAACTAATTTATCCAATTTATTCCAACCGAGCGGCTTTTTTTCAACCGCCTCAAGCTCAGCGCCGTTCGGCTTTCCCTCCTCCTACGCCTCGAGCACGGTGACCAATCTATTTCAACCGCTGGGGGACGAAGTCTTCGCCGTCTCGCTCGCCTTCCTGACCTCCGGGTATACCAATTCATCCGGAGCCTGGGAGCCCCCCGGCATCTACGCCCTCCCGCCAAAGCTTCCGGTCAATCCTAACTGGACGAACGCGTGGCCCGCAGCGACAACGAGCACCCCCAATACCGTCGTCGATCTCACCTCGACGAATATCGTGGCCATGGTGGTCGGCGTGGCCGTTCTTGATGCGGCCAGCCGCAACCTAATGAGCGCATCCCAGTTTTCGGAAATGGCCGACAAATTTGTCAATATTCCGACGACCTCGACCAATACCCCTGCCGTCTATTGGCAGCAAAACATTCTCGGTATCCCGGGCTTTTATCTCAATCCCCCCACCAAAGCCTACCAGGCCGTCAAGGTCTACCAGCGCTTTTATTATGCCCAGTAGGCAAACCACTCTATGACCCCCACCTCCTACGACCTCGAAGGCCAACGCCTCCGCCGCGATCTCTGGTTTCAGACCGTCCGCGATCATATCGGTGAGATGCTCAATCCCGATGGCACCCCTGCCATTCCTCAATTCGATGCGCCCCACCGTGAATCGCTATGGGTCGCCGCCGCCCTCTACACCGGGGAGCAGAAACATATCGATCTTATCAATCGGGTTATCGCCCGCTGGCACGATGTTCCCCGGCTCTCCGATACGCCCGGGGCCCGTGAGACCCATGGATCGGACTTCGGCATCTTCCAGTCGAATACCATGGTCCATCTCTTCCACCGTTTTTCCGATAAGATGACCCCGGAGGTCGAGAAGGTAATGCGGATCCACCTCGGTAACGCCATCCGGACCTTCGACGGCTCGGGCCAGCCCGACACGAAATTCCACGGGGCCAACGACAATATGCCGATGATGGCGACTCAGGGGTTGATCTTTGCCGGTGAAGCGCTCGGCAATCGTGATGCGGTCCTGCATGGACTCCATTACCTCAACCAGTTCCGCCTGCTCCTCTCCCGCTCGGCTTGGGCCTCCGAGTTCAACTCGTCCACCTACACCGCCGTCACCCTTTCCCATGCCGCGCAGCTTGCCACCTTTGCCCATGATCCCGAGGTTCGGGCGCTCGCGCTTCAGATCGAGCATCGTCTGTGGGCCGAGACGCTGCTCCATTTCCATCCGCCCACCTTCCGTCAGGCCGGCCCCCATTCCCGCGCCAACTCAGTCAACTTCTCAGGCCATAGCCATTGCCTCCAGATCCTTCTCTGGATAGCCTTCGGCCCGGAACAGAGCGGTCGGGACTACTTCCGGAGTTTCTTCCAGCCCGATGGCCGTGAGGCCGTCCACTTTGAAGGTTGTCCCCAGCAAAGCATCGCCGAGTTCGTCCACTTCCTCGATTCGGATTTCCATATTCCGACCGATCTCGCCCAGCTCATCCATACGAGGAATTATCCCGCGCGTCTCCGGGGCCGGAGCGAGTCGATGGGATCCTTCGGCCTTCCCGCCAACGTCTACCGAACCGAGACCTACATGGAGGAGGATTTCTCGCTCGGTACCTGCAACCTTCCCATGGGCGGCGGCGAGCAGACCGCCTCCCTCTTCGCCACCTACAAGCTCAAGCCCGAGACGAAGGACTTCCGGGACGCCGCCAGCATCTTCTTTAAATACAACCTTGCCGATCTTCCTCACGGCATCATGGAGCCGTCCCGCGACGGCAAGTCGCAGGGCGAGAAATTCGTCGCCAACCGGGGCTGGGCCTTCACCCTCCAGAAAGAGAACGTCGGCCTCCTCCTGATCTCTCCGAATCTCAGCGCCGCTTCCTTGGAGACCGATACCCTGCGGTTGGAAATCGTCTTCCCCGCCCACTATGGACGGATCACCCGGACAATCATTGGTGCAGGCGAAGCTCGCGAGGGAGCTCAAGGCGAAAGCGCCGAGGTCGTTCCCGTTTCCGTCGAGGCGGGAGAGGTCTATATCCATCTTCTGCCACTCGTCCCGACGAGTCTGCCGCGTCGAGCCGCGCTTCGCTTCACCGAACAAAACGGCCGCTATGAAGTCCTCGAACTGATCAATTACGAGGGGCCAAAGCGCGCTTTCTCCCGGGCGCAGCTGGAACTGGCGCTCAACGGCGTCGTCTTCACCATTGATTCGAAGAAGAAGTATCGCTCCCTGGAGGAATTTCACCGGACCAAGTCGAAGGCAATCATCACCGATTATTATTTTCAGAGTCTCCGCTTTTTCGAGTTTCGCCGGGACGACGCCTGGTTCCAGGCCACTTACAGCCCCGCATCGGGAGGTGTCCAGACGGAGGCCGTTGATGGACGAACCGTCCCCCGGCCGGTTTTCGAGTCAAACCAGGTCGATGTCACCCGGCTTCCCTTCATTTCCGGCCCGGTTCAACCGAACTTCCCGCTCTTCCCATGGAAGGACAGTATGGAGGTCCGCTGGTATCCCGAGAACTCCTGGATCATCGGCTCCCGGGGCCTTCCTGAAGAAACTCCGTATGCTCATCGTGTCGAGCGGATCAAGGTCAAATAGACGATTGGAAAGGAGATGATTTTCCTCTGTTCCCCGGCATCGCTCTTCATGGTGATATTGTTGTTGCCAGTATCGGATCAATGGGGGATTTCGACTTGCGATCGCTGTGTTGTATAGTTAATATGTCAGATATGCCTTTGGCCGTATTCGCGCATGGGAGAAAGGGGAGGGGGAGCTTCGTCCTTCTGGCTGTCCTGATGGCCGTCGGGTTGATGACGTTGCTCGTCGTCGCCTTTCTTTCGCAGGCGACGTTGAGTCAGGAAGTGTCGTTTTCCAGCTCGGGCCAGATGCGCGCGGGCATCATCGCCCAGACGGCGCTCGATACCGTGGTCGGCGATCTCTTCGATGAAATCGCGGAAACCTCCAATACCAACACGCCGAATCTCTTCATCCCCACGAATGGGACCTTCATGCCGGCCTCCTCGGGAAACGCCGGCGCGATCAATGTCGTCAAAATCAGCGCGGACGGCAGCACTTTCTGGAACGGGGGCGGTCCGGCCCGGGCCTCCGCGATTCCGACTACGGCTCCGGCGGTCGATGGCCGATATATTGGTACCAACCGCTGGTCGTTACCCGCGCTCTCCCCGAACTTGAGCGTCGTCCCGAACTGGATCTACATCGAGCGGAACGGCGTTGTCACAAATGGGACTGCGGTTTCCCTCTCGGCCCTCACCAATTCCACTCCGGCCAACCTTAATTACGCCGTGGGCCGCTTTGCCTACGTCATCTATGACGAGGGGGCGGGGCTCGACGTAAATGTCGCCGGCCATCATACCACCATGCCGGCGAATCTGGGGAACGAGCTGGCCAACCGGGGTAACGAAGGCTTTGTCGACCTGACCTCGATCGGTCTCACCGCCGCCCAGGTCGACGCGCTCGTCACCTTCCGTAACCCGGCCTCCGGCGCCAATGGGAATCTCTATCTGAATTATCTCCTCGGTCTCAACACGAACAGCGTCTTGACCAACTACAGCTACATCGGCGTCACCAATACCACTTCGATGCGCTACGGGGATGAGGCGGGCTTCATGACCAACTATCCGGGCGATCAAAAATTCCTTGGCCGGATGGATTTTCTCCGCTTCGCGGCAAGCAACGGCATCACCGATATCAATCAACTCTCCGCCTTGACCACCTTCACCCGGGAGAAGAACGCCCCGATTCCGGCGATTCCTCCAGGCACCATCAACGGAGCTGCCGCCGCCGCTCCCAATTTCACCCCCAATGACAGCGCTTACAGCTCCATTCCCGTGTACGCCAATGCGACGACCCTCAATACCAATGGCGGACTCTTCCTCTATCCCGACCAGAATCTTGCGGTGCCCGCCAATACCCCGGTCTTGCGGCGGCGCTTCCCCTTGAGCTGGCTGGCCTGGATTGGGCCGAATGGTCCCACCAACGGGGCGACCGCGGCCGACGTCGATCTCGCCTTCGGGCTGCAATGGAATTCGACCGATAGTATCTGGACCTACGATACCGCTGATCTCGATAGCACCACCTGGTCGATCAAGGACCTGACCCAGGTTGCGGCTCAGAACCGTTCACCCAATTTCTTCGAACTGCTAAAGGCCGCCATCAGCTACAAGACCCTGGGCCAGGCCTCCGGCGCCGCCGAAAGCAGTGAGGGCAATACTTTCCCCGCCATGCACGAGGCATTCGACCTGAACACCACGCTCCATCTTCTCCAGATCGGAGCGAATATTCTCAGCGAGCAATCGACCGCCAATTATCCCGTCCGTATCCGTCTGCTGCCCCAGCCGACGGCCCACATTCCGCTCCTTACCGGCGGCAGCGCCAATACCATCATGAACGTCCTCGTTTATACCAACGAGGTCTATGGAGCGGCGAATCTTCCTTACCCTTCCAAAATTATGAGCGTGGTACAACGGGAAAGCGGCAGCAGCAGGCCATGGTCCAAACAAATCATCACCAGCAGCCCCGGCTATGTGTCCTATCTGCAGGTTAACGGGCAGACGGTGCCGGCGTCGGTGGGGCCCAATTTTGCTCCGCCGATGCCCTTCCTGGTTAACACCGATTTCGATCCTTCCGCCTCCGATAGCAGAAGCTCGTACACCGATCCGGTTGTCAATTATTGGACCGTTTTCGAGGTGTGGAATCCCAATCAGACCAATGCGAATCCCAACGTTCCTGCCGGACCCACCCATTTCCGCATCATTTTGCCAAACAGCACCGACGCCTACGTGGCGGTCAATGCAGCCGCCAACTATGTGAAGGATGATTATAAATATACTATCGCCGGCGCCGCCGCCTCGGGAGCTCCCGGGTTATATGCTCTCACCACCAATAGCTTTTCGGCCCCCATCACAGTCACTCCTCCCTTTCCGGTTCAGGCCAATACCAATTCCACCTATCTGGCTACCGGGATCCTGCCATGGAATCCGACCACCAACATATTCACCGCTCCCACCTCAGCCGTCACAGCGGGCGCCACGAATATCTCATCGGAAGTCACCTTCACCACCAATATGTGGAATCCCACCCTCGTGACTCCGCAGAATGACGATCCTACTTATGCGACGGGCAAAGACACCGATATTGCGAATAAATTTTTAGCGGGCATTCTGGCCGCCACAGCTTTCGCCCCGGATTACGTCGATAATCCCACTAAGATCACTGCCGTCAGCAGTGGCAATGCTACCAGGGTCCCTCCTAGCACCGGAACCGCCGTCCCCATCCCTCTCCTGCCGACCTCGATAGCCGATTCGGCCGATTTTCCAGGCGGTCTCGGTGATCCCGCCTTTAACGATCTTCTGGTCGCTCGATACTCATCGATGACTTTGGGGAACGGAAGCAGCGATATGAGCATGATCACCACCTTCTTGGTTCAATATTTGAACTCGGGGGGAAAATGGGTGACCTACCATCAGGTCAAGCGGCCTCAGCTCGGTACGGTCGAATTCAACGGCGGATCGCCGTCGGCCCTGGGAAGTGGCAAAAACGCCGGCGCTTCCTCGGCCAATCCATTTCCGGATAATGCCGTCAATACCTTTGTCCGGCCCGATCCACGGGTCGATCGCTTCAGCGGTTCCCTCGGCTATGGCAATAATTTCACCAATTTAGACGGGATATTTCCCGCCATGTTTCCTTTCGGCCAATCGATCTGGCCTCCCTCCACCATCGCCGGAGTCGTCTCGATCGCAGGGGCCAGCAACCCCGCGGTCGTACCCACCAACTCGCCGGCCACGTCATGGAGTTATGCCTCGGGTTGGAATTCGGGCAACGCCCCCATCGGGGGAGTGGCCCTTAATGATCCCACTCAATACATGAGCTATACCGATCCCGATGGGACAACCCGCCCGGCCGATGGCTATTATGCGAATGCGCTCCTGCCCTACGCGACCACTTCGGGGAATTTTAGCCGTCCGGTCATCCTCAACCGCCCCTTCCGCTCCGTGGCGGAACTCGGATATGTGAATCGGGATCTCCCCTGGCGCTCGCTCGATTTCACCTCGAACACGAATATGCGCGCCAACTTCACGAATGCCGATGCGGCTCTATTGGATTACTTCACCGCCAGCGATAGCACCGTCGTCGCGGGCCGGGTTTCCGGCGCCACCCAGAATCCGCTCGTCTGGCAGGGTCTTCTCTCCGGCGCCGCGCTCGATCCGCTCAATGCCACCAATTCCAGCACCAACTCCATCAGCGCCTCCATGGCGCTCAATTTGGCCGGCGTGATTACCAACGCAATCAGCTCGACCAATTCCTTCATGAGCAAGGCCTCCATCATCAACAGCGGCTTGGCGACGACCAACAGCGCCTGGCCGGCTTTCAGCGGGATGCAGACCAAAATCGAGCGGGAGGGGCCGATCCGCGCCCTGGAGCCGGTCAATACCCGCACCTGGAACCTGATGATCGATGTCATCGCTCAATCGGGCCGGATCCGGTCCGGCGCTACGGGGCTGGACCAGTTCGTCGTCGAGGGGGAGCGCCGCTATTGGCTCCATATTGCCATTGACCGCTACACACGGGAAGTCGTCGACAGCTACCTCGAGCCGATTTCCGAATAGATTTGAGATATATTTGATTAAATACGATCCGATCAAAATAATCAAAATCCAGGCGCATATCCTCCTCCTTTCCCTTGCCGTTAGGCCCTCTGTTGCCGGGGAATATTTCACTTGGAAGTCATTTTTACTTTTAACTGTGGGAGAATGACTTAGGTAGCTCCTGTCGTGAACATGTCTGAAAAATAAAAGGGAGCCGAGTCCGCTTTAAATTCACTTTATTGAATTGACAGGGGATGTTTGAATGTTACGATTCGACTTATCAGCACTTTAGAATAAATATGTCAACAATGACCAAGCGGGGTACATCGCTATTGTTACAAGGTGATGACGGCAAAATCCATTCGCAAGGAATCGGAATCATGTCGTTTTTCAGCCTCAGCCATGGTCGGAGTATTCTCCTTGCCTGCTTGGCATTGGCCGGCGCCAGCCCCCTGCTCCACGCCGATTGGCTAGTCATCCCCGGCAATGCTTCGTGGAAGTGGAACGGAGCAAACAGCGTCGGTGCCTTCACGTACAACACCCCTGCCGATTGGGCGGGCGGCGTCATCAATAACGACTTTTACGAAAACGTGAGCAATCCCGTGCTCTCGAATTCATTCACAAATGGTTTCGATCAGATCGTCTATCTCTCCAGCGGCGGCACAACTTATACCCCACTTTCATCACTCACGTTCACCGTCAGCTCCGCCTATGGCGTTAACCAATGGGGCCTCCTGGGTTCTTCCACTACTGCGAATACTGTTCTCACCCTGAATGGTAATATCTACGCGCTCAATCAATTCGGTGATGACATTCCCGCCAGCACTGGCAACAACGGCGACGTGGTTTCCATCGGAAGTACCTTTGTGACGGACAACGACCTCTCCATTAATTTGAACGGCGCCACCCGGACGTTCTATTCGCAATTGATCACGTCAGCGGCGGGGGCAGGCAATCCGGGAGACACCGACGGCCTCATCATCAACAATGCGATCACGGGCACTGCCGGGATCAATGTGGCGGGCTACGGAACTCTTATCCTGGCTGCGGTCAATACATTTACCGGAAATGTGAATGTGGAATCGGGTTCGTTGGAGCTTGCCTACGCGGGCTCCTTGACATCGTCTACGGTCACTCTCTCCGGGGGAACGGTTCTGGCAATGGGCGATAATTTCAAAAACAATGAGGAAGCCAGTGGTGCCGCTTTCAATCCCTTGGGTCTCGTCATGGCTTGGAATGGGACCACCGGCAACGGTGCCGGGCCTACGGCCAGTGAACTTAGTACGGTGAATGCCAATGTCAATGGCACTGGCAATGGCAATGGCAATCGCCTCGCCGTAGGTGGGACCCTCAATATCCAGGGTGCCGATATTGTGGACACTGCCACGGGAAGCGATAAAGCCTCAATCGCCTCCAGCGGCGATATAGTTACTTTATCAAGCCTCGGCGGCATCGCTGTCGGCGATCTTATCGGAGTGAGTGGAACCAGCGTGGGTGGAACGGTCGAAAGCATTAGCGGCAACACGATTACTCTCAATGCTTCCCCTACCATAGCCGCCAACGCCGTCATCACCTATGCCGAGGTGCAGACCTTGGGCAACGTCAATATGCAAAGTGGGACTAACATCTTTACTCCGGCAACAGGCGGTGCCGCCTTTGACAGCGCGGTCATCAATATCGCCAGCTTGAACCGCTCGGTCGGTGCGATCGCCGACTTTGAGGTCAACCCCCTCCAGCAATCTGGCACCAGCACTGGCGCATTTGGCACGAATTTCGGTCTGCCCTACGGTGAAAACGACGTTACGTTCACCACCGCGCCCACTTTGACCGGCGGTATTCTCCCTTGGGCAACTCTTTCATCCAATGGGGGGTTTTCTGAGACCGCAGGTTTTGCCACGCTGGCTCAGGGCACAGAGGTGGGTGGCACGACGGTCTGGTACGTTGTTCCCCTCCCCAGCGGGGATTATACAATATACAATAATGCGACTCAAATGACCCCCGGCAATACCAGTTCGAGCATCAATGCCGAGTTCAATGCCACCAGCACTCAAACTCTTACCGGTACCGCCGAGGTTAATTCGCTCTTTATCGAAGGGGGCACTACCACTTTTACCGCCGCCAGCGCGGAGACTCTACAGATCGATTCCGGCGGGATCATGATTGGCGGCGGCCTTGTGACTAATGCCAATGTCACCGTCAGTTTTAATGGTGCGGAAGCGGTGATCCAGGCTGGCAATAGCGCGACCACGTTTAACGGAAATATCATAGACGCCAGCGCCCTCGATATCGGTGGTCTCCAGGGGGGGGAGATGTACTCGCTCAATGCCGCGGTCGGCATGATGACATTCGCGAATGCCACCCCGGGGGTGACTTTAAACGGAACGGACAGCTGGACCGGGGGTACCTATATTGATTCGGGTCGTCTGATTGTCGGCTCCCTCGGTGCGATTCCGACCACGAGCGATGTCTATGTCGGCTCGGTTGGCGCTTTGTCTCAGCCCTTCGTCTCGGTCTCCATCCTCGATCTCAATAAGAATTCCATCTCGATCGGTTCCCTTTCCGGAGGCGGCTTGGTCGATTTCGTCAGCGTTACCTCCACCGCCTGGGTTACGGGGAACTTCGGAGTCACCCTCACCCTCGGCGATGCCAATTCCGGCGGGACCTATGATAACGGAACCTTTTCCGGGTCTCTCTTGAACACACTCTCTCCCTATCTGCCCTACCTCGGAAATTCGGTCACGGCCAATATCATCAAGGTCGGCACCGGCACGGAGACCTTCAGCGGTCTCAATCTCTATGAGGGCACTACCACCATCGACGGGGGGACTCTGGCGATCAGCGGCACCGGCACCCTCGGCGTCGAATCGGATGTGACCATCGGCAGCGGGGGAACCCTCGATATATCCGCAGCCTCCATCGCCGTCACCGGAGCGAGCGGAGCCACCGTCACCCTCGGCTCCCTCTCGAGCGCGACCCAGGGCGCTGGCACCGTCACCCTCGGCGCCAATTACCTCGCCACCAGCGGGGACGATACCTCCACCACCTATACGGGAGAGATCAACGGCAGCGGCGGCGGCCTCGTCAAGAACGGGTACGGCACCCTCACCCTGGACCTGACTGCGGGCGGAAACACAAATTGGACCACCACGGTCGATTCCGGCATCCTCCTGCTCGATCACGCCTCCACCTCCTCCACCTTTGCCGATCTCGGCACCGGATTGATCCTCGGCGGCGGTACCCTCCAGATGCAGGTAGCCGGGACCACCAGCGCCACCGAAAACGCCGGCGGCGTCCAGGTCAATGCCGGAGCCTCCGCCGTCCAGACCGCCGATATCACTGGCACCGGGGGCACCGCCACCGCGACCCTCAACCTGGGCTCCATCACCCGCAACGTGGGCGGCACCGTCGATTTCCTCTCCTACCAGGGCGGCTCGATCACCACCACCACCGCCAATACCAATGGGATCCTCGGAGGGTGGGCGACCTATGACGGGACCGATTGGGCCGCCGTCAGCGGCGGCTCCATCGTTGCCTATACCGGATACAGCGATGAAGCCTCCGCGGCCAATTGGATCGCCGCCAATAACCTCTCCGATCTGAGCGCGGCCTATAACTTCACCGCCACCAGCGCCACCAGCGTCAATTCCCTGAAGATCAACAACAATTCCGGCGCGGGTAACATCACCTTGACCGGCTTTGGATTGACCATCGGCAGCGGCGGCATCCTGGAAACGGCCAACGTCGGCGCCAATAACTTCACCATTACCGGAGGCACCCTCGCCACCGGGAACGGCCAGGATCTGATCTTCATCCAAAACAATCCCAGCGGCACCTTGAGCGTCTCCTCGGCGATCGGGGGAACGGAGGGGGTGACGAAATCGGGTGTCGGCACCGTTGTCCTCTCCGGAAGCGAAACCTATACCGGACCAACTACCGTCAATGCCGGAGAACTTGAATTGACGGGAAGCGCCACCCTCGGCGCCGGGACCTCCAACCTGACCGTGGCGAGCGGCGCAGTCGCCAATCTCAGTGGCACCGGCGCTACCGCCCAAGCGGCTTCTTCGATCGCGGGGAACGGCCTCATCGTCCTGAATAGTGGGGGCTTTACGGTTGGAAGCGCAAATGACACGGGTGAGACCGTCGATACCTTCTCCGGCCAATTATCGGGTGCGGGCGGCTTGACGAAGACGGGGCTGGGAACATTGGTCCTGGCCGGAGCCCAATCGACCAACGGCCTGGGAGCAGCCAGCGAAGCCGCCCAGAATACCTATACCGGGGCAACCAATATCAGCCAGGGTACAGTCCAGATCACGGGACTGGGTACCCTCGGCAATAAATCGGCGGTGACGATCACGGGCACCACGGGCGATGCCTCTCAGGCGCTTACCGGTGCCACCACCACCGCTGCCTCCACTACGGTTACCGTGGCGAGTAATGCGGGGATTCTGGTTGGAGATACGCTTGCCGGTGCTGGGATTCCCTTTGGGGATACCGTCACGAACGCTGTCACGTCGGGTGGCACTACGACCCTTACCCTTTCTACGGCGGCCACGGTGACGGCGGCCGGCACCGCCAGTCTCACCGATAACCATTCCCAAACCTTCGCTTCTGCCACGCTCGATCTCTCCCAAGCGGACAACCAGATCTCCCTCGGTTCCCTGGCGGGCACGGGAAACCTCGTCCTCGATCCCTTCGGCCTCGTCATCGGCTCCAACAATACCAGCACGAGCTTTTCCGGCACCATTATGGGAACCGGCGGCATCGTCAAGACCGGTGCTGGCACCTTCACTTACAGCGGGGCCACCGAGCCCACGTCTAACGCCACGGATCTTCCTTCCGGTTGGACGATCGATCAGGGGACCATCGATTTCGATTACAGCACCAATCCCGGCGTTAAAATCCATGCCGGCAGTACCACTTCTTCTCTGACGTTGGCGGGCGGCACCCTCGAGATGAACGGGAACAGCACCACGGCGGTGACCGAAACTGCTTCTGCGACTACTTTGGGCGCCGGCCCTTCCACTATCGTGCTTGAAGGAAATGGAGCGGCCGTGACTCTGAAACTTTCCACCACCACTCGCGGCGTGGGATCCACCGTCGATTTCAGCACCGTCGAGAATTCAGGATCTACGGGAACCCTTGCGATCACCACCAATGATGCCAATGTGAACGGAATTCTCGGAGGCTGGGCCACTTTCAATAACGAGAGCGGCTGGGCGGCGGACACCGGCGCCGCTGGGACGACGATCATCGCCTACACCGGCTACAGCGACGCCGGGACGGCGGGGAACTGGGTTGCGGCGAATAACCTCAGCGACACTAGCGGCGTCTACGCCAAAACCCTGACTACGGCCACCACGGTCAATTCCCTGCGGATCAACAACGGCACCGGGGCGGGCTCGATCAACACCGGTGCCTCTGCCCTCACCCTCACCAGCGGCGGTCTCCTCGAGACATCGAGCGTGGGAGCCAATAACTTCACCATCAGCGGTACTGGCGCCCTCAGCAGTAGCGGCACCGACCTGATCATCATCCAAAACAATACCTCCGGCACGATGGACATCACGGCCCCGATCACGGGCAACATCGCTCTCACGAAATCGGGGGCGGGCACCCTGATCCTCGACCAGACCAACACCTACACCAACGGCACCTACGTCGACGCGGGCACGCTCCAGCTGGGCAACACCGATACCACCGCGACATTGGGTGCTACTACTAGCGGCTTATACGTCGCCGCGGGAGCCACCGCCGATCTTTCCCGGGTCTCGTCCGTCACCTTGGGGGGTGCGGCGGCCTTGGCGGGAGCGGGCAATGTCATCACCCCGAATAGCGGCAATATGAATGTCAATCTGACCGGTCTATCGACTTTTTCAGGCGTGATATCCGGAACAGGTAACCTGGCCAAGAGCGGAAGCGGCACCCTTCTCCTATCCGGAGCAAATACTTTCACTGGAACCACGACCATCAGCGGGGGGGGGGTGCTGCTGAATGGAGGTTCGCTTAGCTCCAATGTCTCCTCGAACGGAAATACCTTCTTCGGCGGTATCGGTACGGTCAGCGGGACGGTCGCCATTGGAGCCCTGCAGAATCCTCTTCTCTATGTCGGAATCCCGGGCAGCGCCAACGCGGGGGTGCAGGCCGTGGGAACCTTGACCACGGGGGCATTGACTCTCTCGGCAAATAGCACCATCGATTTTGTCGTGGGGAGCGCGGCCCAGGCGGGAGCCACCTATTCGACCATGGTGGTCAACGGAGCCCTTTCCCTGGGATCATCGACCTTGCAGCTCACGACGCTCGACGGTTTCCAGGCGGGAACCTATCAGCTCTTCTCCGATACCTCCGAAACGGGAACGTTCGGCGCCCTCTACCTCAATTCGTCGACTTCGGCGCTGAACACCTCGCTCTACCAGATCGACTATAACGATAACGGATTCGTCGACCTGACGATCGATAGCCAGGCGCTTGGCGCCACCATGGCCGTGCCGGAGCCCGGCACTTGGGCGTTGTTGATGATCGGAGGATTGCTTCTTCTCACTCTTCGCATTCGCTCGGCGAAGAAGCCTGCCCTGCTCTGAGCTGGCAGGCTATTGAAGAAGTCTTCCAAGTATCTGCGGTAAAGTCTGCTTCATCGTAAGCGGTTCGCCAAGCACCCTATCGACAGTCGATCTGCGGTGGACCCTGGAGGGTCATAGAGGCCGTAGGTTGAGGGGATATCGTCTCACGGCGGCGTTGCTGCACCCAATAGGCGAAGGTCGGGTATTTGATTCCTGCCCACTTCGCAAACTGCGCTCCGCTGATCCCGCCCCGGTCAAACTCCCCCAGCAATGCCGCACGCCGCTCGGGCGTCACTACAACTCGCCCCTTCGTGTCGGTCCGTAAAATCGTTCCTTCCGTCATACAGACCATACGTAAGCGGTGCATGGAGCACCTCCAGATAGGGGTATCATAGAGGCCATACATAATTGAGTATGGTCTGTATGACGGAAGGAACCATTCTACGGACCGACACCAAGGGGCGAGTCGTGGTGACGCCCGAACGGCGGG
>OUNK011150645.1_pt1 | contig 19745 bp, 17 predicted proteins | sample 1755341 | NCBI WGS metagenome assembly OUNK01 (sample SAMEA3914788, study PRJEB12502) | metagenome | biome: forest; material: soil | place: Canada | collected 2011-07-03 | depth 0.1 m | reverse complement strand
TCATCGATCCGCTGACCAATCCAACGGCCCATGGCGGCAAAGCGTCAGACTCTTTCGACGTGGTGATTCCATCATTGCCAGGTTATGGACTTTCGGGAAAGCCTACGATTACCGGCTGGGATCCCCAACACATCGCACGCGCCTGGACTGTGTTGATGAAGCGCCTGGGCTATAAGCGATTTGTAGCGCAAGGCGGCGATTGGGGTGATGCTGTGACGGAGCAAATGGCGTTGCAAGCACCGCCGGAATTGATCGCTATTCACACCAATATGCCGGCAACCGTACCGGACGATATTGCCACCGCGCTCGCGACAGGTGGGCCACCGCCGGGCGGCCTTTCTCCCGATGAGAAGCATGCCTACGAACAACTCGATTTCTTCTACAAGCATGGATTGGGTTATGCGCAGGAGATGACGAATCGCCCGCAGACGCTGTACGCGCTTGCGGATTCACCGATCGGCCTCGCGGCGTGGATGATCGACCATGATGAGAAAAGCTACGAGTTGATCACGCGTGTCTTCGATGGCCAGACCGAAGGGCTGTCGCGAGACGACATCCTCGATAACGTTACGTTCTACTGGTTCACCAATACGGCGGTCTCCTCGGCTCGTTTGTATTGGGAAAACAAGCTCGCCTTCTTTGCCCCGAAGCACGTCGCTATTCCGGTTGCCGTAAGCGTCTTTCCGGATGAAATCTATGCGGCACCGCGCAGTTGGACGGAGAAGGCGTTTCCCAAGCTTATCCATTACAACCGCCTCGACAAGGGTGGCCACTTTGCAGCGTGGGAACAGCCCGATCTGTTCGTCGAGGAAATCAGGGCGTCGTTTAGACCTGTGCGTTAGACCTTGTCGAGATCCGACGGCATCACAAATGACGCAGTGAAATTCGCCAGATACGAGTTGGAAAGATCGAAGAGCTGTGCAGCAGGTAACTCTGAGTACTGTTGGCTCATGCAATACCGTGTTGCCCCGGCCACATCGCCATTCGTATCGATGAGGCAGGGGCTTCAACGACATTTTGATTTGGGTCTAGCTCTTTATGAAGGCGAGCAAATCCGGATTGATGACATCAGCATGAGTGGTGAACGCTCCATGTGGGTATCCTGGGTAAATCTTGAGCGTCGCATTCTTCAGAAGCTTGGCTGAAAGTACGCCAGCATCTTTGTAGGGGACCACTTGATCATCGTCTCCATGGAGAACCAGCGCGGGCTGATGGATCTTTTTTAAGTCTTCCGTAAAATCCGTCTCGGAGAAGGCCTTGATGCAGTCATAGTGCGCCTTGGTGCCTCCCATCATGCCTTGACGCCACCAGTTTTGAATGATGCCTTCGGAAGCCTTTGCGCCGGGGCGATTGAATCCATAAAAGGGGCCGCCAGCAACGTCGAGGTAGAACTGGGCTCTGTTTGCAGCAAGTTGTGCGCGAAGCCCATCGAAGACTTCAATGGGCGTGCCGTCTGGATTGTCCTTCGTCTTGACCATGATCGGCGGCACTGCGCTGATAAGCACGACTTTTGCCGTACGCTCCTGACCATGTCGCGCGACGTAATGCGCTACTTCCCCACCGCCGGTCGAATGCCCAATATGGATGGCGTTGCGCAGATCGAGTGCTTCCGTGAGCGCTGCCAGATCAGCCGCATAGTGGTCCATGTCATTGCCGTCGGCCGTTTGGGTGGATCGGCCATGACCGCGACGATCATGCGCAATGACCCGATAGCCATGACTTAGGAAGAACAACATCTGAGCATCCCAATCGTCCGCTGACAGTGGCCAGCCGTGACTGAACACAATGGGCTGTCCCGTTCCCCAATCCTTATAGAAAATTTCGACGCCATCTTTCGTAGTGATCGTGCTGCTCATTTGAGATCCTCGAGTAGTGGGGTGGGGGTGCAACATGGTCTTCCAGCAAGACTTAAACGGGCTCTAGCCAACTGCATTGCCAACTGTATGCCTTGTCGGTGGCCCGTTCTTGAAGATTTCATTACGTAGCGATCAATCCCACCCGACGATTGCCGCATGTCGCTTAACCATGCAGTTCATCCATCGTCGATTAAATATTTAATTGAAACAGTTATTTATATGCATTCCTTGCGATGCTCGATAAATCGTCGCAAAAAGTGGCACCATGGATTTGATAGTCCCAAAAGTCCGTGGCACGTGAGTATCTGCAACAAATCGGCAACTGCAGCTCTTCCAGACTAAACTCCAAATCAGGTTTCACCGATAGAAGTTCGGTTGTCTCCGCCGACGAGCGCACATGGCACTCGTCGATATTGCCAACGGGTTCGTATACGTCGTTTTTCAAAGGAGCGCGTGATGAATACCTTACGCAAGGTTCTGTTCTACGCCGCGATCACTGTGATCGCCAGTTTTGCGTTGACGGCCGTCGCCCCAACGGCACACGCACAGGGAGGCGGCACCTACTGCGCCAGCAATGACAATCGTTACGCACGCTGCCAGGTGTCCTGGCGTGACGCGATACTTGTGCAGCAATCGTCCAAGGCAGCATGCATTCGCGGTCAAACTTGGGGCTTCGATCGAAACGGCATCTGGGTGAACGGCGGTTGCCGCGGCCAATTTGCGCCAGCTCGTGGCGGTTGGGGTGGCGGTGGACGTCAGCCGCAGCAGATGCGCTGCGAAAGTAGCGGCAATAATTATCGGCTGTGCCCGGTCAATATTCAGCGTGGCGACGACGTTCGCATCACCAATCAGCTCTCCAGTGCAAGTTGCCAACAGGGTAGGACTTGGGGCGTGCAACCCAATGGTATTTGGGTCAATCGCGGATGCCGCGCCAACTTCATCATCAATCGGCGTTATTGATCGACCACTGCAAACGGAACCTCCACCGAAAGGTGGTGGTTCTTCTCATCGATTTAGCTACCCCGAATGTATGTTTGTGTTATCGGCTCACAGATAACACGCCGTGTGGAGGAAAACGTCATGAACAGCCATGAGCGGCCGCCGCAAGCCCTTGATAAGGCATTTCTCGAGGGCCAAAAGAAACGGTTGGTTGATTTACGCAGTGAGCTGATAAAGGTCGCCGACTTGTCCGCTTCCGAGGAAGAGGTACTTCAATATGAGGCGGGAGGAGAGGCACATGACGACGCGGACAGTGCCGAGAGGATGGCGATCCAAGAGAACGATGAGGCTCAATTCAATCTAAACCTGAAGCGGCTTGCCCAGGTTGAACATGCGCTACTGAAAATCGACCAGGGAACATATGGCTATTCTGAAAAAAGCGGAAAGCCTATTCCTCGAGCTCGATTGATTGAAATTCCCGAAGCTGTGCTCACGGTCGAGGAAGCGCAGCAGGAAGAAGCCGATATCCGTCGTTAACAGCCTTCCGCTCGATGTCGCCACCCACGGCTGCAGCGTTAAAAGGCTGCATCCCGAACAGCGTTCACGCACTCCACCCCATTTCACAGTCGCACTCTGACCACCTGTGATGGACTTCCAGGGTGGAGGCCGCCTGCGTGCCAAATGTCAGCCGAAATCGATACCAAAGCTCAATAGACGATCTGCACGAATCGGAGCAGCCTACACGCCAACAAGGTGGCCGGAAAGAGAGGCCATGGCGGATGCGTCGCAATGAAATTTTGCGCTTGCGGATTAGGTGTCTAATTCAAGTCAGTTCTTGAGGACTAGAGCATGAAGATACTCATCGTAGTCACTTCACACGACAAACTCGGAAACACCGGGCGTAAGACAGGTTTTTGGCTGGAAGAGTTTGCCGCTCCGTACTATGTATTTACTGACGCAGGAGCGTCGGTGACGGTGGCCTCACCAAAAGGTGGTCAGCCGCCGATTGACCCTAAGAGTGATGACCCCAACAACCAAACACCTGCTCAGACCCGCATCAAAGCGGATAAGGCGGCTTTGGCGGTTTTGGCAAACACAGTTCGCCTTGACTCCGTATCGGCCGATGATTTCGACACCGTGTTCTATTCGGGAGGGCACGGTCCCATGTGGGATCTTGCCGAAGATCCGGTATCGATCAAGTTGCTCGAAACGTTCTACGACAGCGGCAAGCCCATTGCGCTCGTGTGCCACGCCCCCGGTGTACTAAGGCATGTGAAACATAACGGAGAGCCGTTAGTGAAGGGCAAGCGGGTGACTGGATTTACGAACGAAGAGGAAGAAGAGGTACAACTCACGCATGTTGTTCCCTTCCTGGTCGAAGATGAGCTCAAAAAGCTGGGTGCTCATTTCGAAAAGAAGCCGAATTGGGAGAGCTTTGCGATCATCGATGGTCGCCTTGTCACGGGTCAAAACCCTGCGTCCTCGACAGCGGGTGCAAAGGCGCTTCTCAGCCTCTTCAAGTGATTCCGCTCATGGCGTTCGGCCTCCATGAAGGTAAGGCCGACTATTGACGGCATGGTTCCATTGAAAAAATGGGACACAGTCGCGGCCACTTGTCCGAGGCTGCAGTCACGAACTTTGCCATCATAACGTCGACGTCGACTCATCTATCGAACCGCCGCCTCGACAATGGCGATGTCTTGCTCGGTCGTCCCACCACTTACACCAATCCCGGCGAATACTTCACCATCTTGGGTAAGCGGAACCCCTCCTCCCATGGCGGAGTAGCGGCCGCCAGACACGGCAAGAAGTGGAAAAAGTGACTGACCCGGCTGCACAAGCGGAACGAGATCGGCCGTGCGTATTCGAATCAGCGCGGACGTGTAGGCCTTGCGTTCTGATAGTTCGAGTGAAAACAACGGCGCGCCATTCATCCGGTGCTGAAGCACAAGGTTGCCATGGATGTCGATGACGCTTACCGCTACGGGAACCTTGGCGCGTGTCGCCTCGGCTTCCACACGTTCGGCAAGGGCTTTGGCTGTCGTAAGCAGATCCATAAGTTGCTCATTTCGCGAAGGGGCGAGTGGTCGCTTAGTGCGAAAGCTCGCCTATGTGGAATCCAAGTCGGTCTTCTATGTCGCCCGGTTTGTGGAAACCACGCGCCATTAAAGCCTTGATATTCTCTTGTGCGGCAGGACGCCCTAGCGACGCGATGCATGCATCCCATCCGGCGCCGAGCTCAACGTCAGGTGCAAGGCTCGTATTGACGAGGCGCTTGGTGTTGGCGAGCGCCCATTTGTCAAACCTGGCGATCCTAGTTGCGAGTGCTTCCACGAACGCGTCCAAATCGGCGTCGGGCAGGGATCGATTCACATAGCCGTAGGCTTCGGCTTGGTCACCTCTGATGTCTTCCGAACCCAGAAGCACTTCCAGGGCGCGGTTTCGGCCTATTAGCCGGGGCAATCGAGCCATGGGACCGCCGCCTGCGACCATACCTACACCTACTTCCCACTGCGAAATGATGGCCTTTTCACGACTGGCAAAACTCATGTCGCACGCGAGATTGATTTCACTTCCATTGCCCGTTGCCCGCCCGCGAATTAGGGCAATGGAGGCGATAGGCGCTCGCGGCAGACGAACAAGGAAGTCTGGCCACGGAGGCAAGCCCGAGGGCCCTGCAGGCATGCCAGTCAGATCTTCGAGCTTGGCAGTGAAATCAGAATGATTAAGGAAATAGCCATCTACAGCACTATCGAAGACCACGACTCTGACATGCTCATCGGTTTCGAGTGCGTTGATGAGCTCCTGGAATTCGCGGACCATTTGCGGCCCCATCACGTTGATCGGCGGATTGTCGATCGTCACGCGCCAGTAAGCCGGTGAACGCTGCGAGACTCGAAGTTGAGCGTTAGTGTTTGTAGCTTTCATGGGGACTCCTGTCGCTCATACACGCAATGACCATGTGTATGTCGCACGGTTTCCCGCAGCGCGCCATTGGACGATGGTATCGACTACACCATAGTCCGGAAATGTCTGTTTTGGCTTGCGCGTGAGTCACTGAAATACAGTCGACTTTTTAAAACATAGAACAGGCTCATGACGCGCGCGTGTGAGGTTTTTTTAATGCTTCTCTCACGCGCGGTATGGATATCAAGCGTATGGTGGGTGGGACCCGGTCTCGTGGTTCGATCACGTGTCATGCTGCTTGCAGATCAGCACGCATGGGACACGCGCATCGCCACGCACTCCATCTTGCACCTCACCAGGCTGCTCCTATGACCGCCGAACTCGACCAGCAATGCATCGATACCATCCGCTTCCTGTCCGTCGATATGGTGCAGAAAGCCGATAGCGGCCATCCTGGCATGCCGCTAGGTGCTGCACCGACGGCTTACGTGTTGTGGACGCGCTGGCTCCACTATCACCCCCACAATCCTCAGTGGCCTAACCGCGATCGTTTCGTACTCTCGCCCGGGCATGCTTCCGCGTTGCTGTATAGCCTGCTTCATCTGACGGGCTACGACCTCCCAATGGACGAGATCAAGCAATTTCGCGAATGGGGTAGCAAGACGCCGGGACATCCCGAACGCGGACATACACCCGGCGTGGAAGTAACAACGGGTCCGCTGGGGCAGGGAGCTGCCAACGCAGTTGGCATGGCCATGGCCGAAGCGCAACTCGCTGCGCGTTACAACCGTCCCGATCACACCGTCATCGATCATCGAACATATGCCATGGTCAGCGATGGCGATTTGATGGAAGGCATTGCTTCAGAGGCCGCTTCGTTGGCGGGTCATCTTAAGCTCGGCAAGCTCACTTTTATCTACGACGATAACCGCGTCACGTTGTCTGCTGGCACGGACATCACCTTCTCCGAAGATAGAGCCGCCCGCTTTCAGGCTTATGGCTGGCATATCTTTAGGGTGGAAGATGGTAATGATCTGGCCGCTATCAATGCAGCCTTGCAGGCGGCGCATGACGAAACCGACCGGCCGTCATTTATTGTGGTGCGCACGCATATCGGCTACGGGTCACCTGAGCAGGATAGTTTCGAATCGCATGGCTCTCCACTTGGCGTGGCCAATGTACTGAAGACCAAGCAGAAGCTGGGCTGGCCCGAAGAACCTAGTTTCCTGATACCGGATAAAGCACTGGCGCATCTTCGTGAAGCCATCGAACGCGGCGCGCGTGATGAAGCGGCATGGAACAACCTCATGAGCACTTATGCGAAAGCATTTCCGGAGCTTTCTGCCGAACTACAGCGCAGCCTGCGCGGCGAACTACCACCAGGCTGGGATGAAGCGATACCGACATTTCCAGCGAGTGCCAAGGGCCGTGCAACGCGCGATGCCTCGGGCGACGTAATGAACGCCATAGCATCCAGGCTGCCCACCCTAAGCGGCGGTTCGGCCGATCTCGATCCTTCGACAAAGACAGTGTTGAAAGGCTTTGGCGATTTCAACCCACCTTCAGTGCAGGGCGACGATCTGCAAGGTTCTGATAAGGGCGGTTGGAGCTATCAAGGGCGAAATATCCACTACGGCATACGCGAACATGCGATGGGCGCCATCGTCAATGGACTTGCTGCGCATGGTGGATTCATTCCCTACGGTGCGACCTTCCTTATCTTCTCCGACTATATGCGTCCACCGATGCGACTCGCAGCGCTGTCGCACTTGCATGTCATCCATGTATTCACCCACGACAGCATCGGGCTAGGTCAGGATGGCCCGACCCATCAACCGGTAGAACAGTTGGCGAATCTGCGCGCGGTTCCAAACCTCACAGTGATTCGTCCAGCCGATGCGAACGAAACCGCGGAGGCTTGGCGTGTTGCCGTGGAAACACGCGATCGTCCGGTGGTGCTAGTGCTGACTCGGCAAGCAGTACCCACGCTTGACCGCGGCCGCTATGCCGCGGCTGATGGTCTACGTCGCGGCGCTTATATATTGAGTGATGCACCCAACGGCAAACCCCAACTCATCCTGCTCGCCAGTGGCTCTGAAGTCGGCCTCATCGTGGCAGCGGCCGATCGCCTGCAAGAGGAGGGCATCGCCGTGCGCTGTGTCTCAATGCCAAGCTGGGAGTTGTTCGAGGCGCTCCCGAAAGCCGAACGCGATGCGGTACTACCGCCATCGGTCACTGCAAGACTCGCCGTGGAACTTGGTGTATCTCAAGGCTGGGATCGTTATGTGGGAGCCCATGGCGATATGCTCGGAGTCGAGCGTTTCGGCGCCTCGGCGCCTGGCGAAATCGTAGTGCGCGAATACGGGTTTACCGTCGATAACGTTTGCGCGCGTGCCAAGGCATTGCTGGTGGCGTGAACATTGCGTCACTTAAAGTGCGGCAAATCTACCAAACGCGTCTAAGTGCACGTGATCGTCAAAGGCACAACATCGTAAAGACGTGATCGGGAAAGAGGGCGTATGTCACGACAAGGTCGCTACCACAGGGCCACCGTTCTCCTAAGCTGATGCAAAGTCTTAGCGTAAGCGTACTTTCAGTGACATTCACTGCTTGCACGGCCTTGAAGTCGAAGAACTGTCGCACCGACGGATAAAGCGCTTTATAGAGAGTTTCCTTTGCGGAAAACAGCAAAGTTAGGGCGTGGTGAGGAGATAGGTCGTGAAAGAGGGCGATTTCGCTAGGTAGCCCTATTTCGGACTGGATATTCGCTGCAACTTGCGCGTCCATCCATTCTTCGACATCCACTCCGAGCGAAGCGTGCAATGAAATCTGACTGGCAACAGCTACCGTTACGGTTATGCAGTGACTGATGCTTCCCGCCCACCCTGACGGCCAGTTGGGTAACTTATCTTCACCAATGGGTAGTTCGACATCTAATTCATGGCCTGCGCTCTTTAGCGCGCGTGAAGCGCAATATCGCCCAGCGACAAACTCCCGCTGCCTTTTTTTGCTCGCGCGGCTAATGGAGTGAGGTAGCGACATACCATGGTTACCGAGTTCCTCTGTCGTTCCGACGAACAGACCTACCGTGGCGGGGACACTTAAAGCCGAACGCAGATCATGAACGTAAACGACTCGTGTCTGATGCTCATTAAACATCGTCGTTCCTAGACTGCAGGATGGTTGGCGATCACGCGGATACGTAGCGGGTTCGCTATGTAAAAGCCAGTGCCGCTGAACAACGGCGTGCTCATGCCCAGCCGCGTACCCGGTACCACCACATGCCGACATATTCGCGCAGGCAGCGACCGCTTAGTCGTAGAGCAGCCCGCTTCGGCCACCAGGGATGATCTTCCCAGGATGGATGAACGGGATCGTAAGCAGGGGCGGGAATCACCTCGAGCCCTTGCTTCATGAATGCCGCCGCCGCGCGTGGCATGTGAAAGCCAGACGTTACCAACAAGATGCGCAGCCGCTTTTCGCGCTTGAGCATGACGGCCGAGAACGCGGCGTTTTCGTGCGTATTCGTACTCGTACTTTCGATCCGCATGACATCAACGGGCAGGCCTTGTCGGCGAAGTCCTCTCGCCATCGGCTGAGCCTGGTCGCCGCCGGAAAGTAACACGAGGTCGGCGCGGGCGTTGCGAAATAGCTGCAGGCCGAAGCCGATGCGTGTGGCCGGGCCGTAGGGGTCGTCCGCATCCGGGTCCAAGCCTGATTGTGTCAACGCGCCACCGCCCAGAATCACAATCGCGTCGGCTTTGGGGTAAGCAGAAGCTTGCCGCGCGGGATAGTGGTACTCCAGTGATTCGCGCAAGCGCATGGCCATCGCGGGCGTAGCACACAACCATAGCCAGCCTGCGCCGCACGCTAGCAATGCAACGCCGGGTCGGTAGCGTTGCCGGCATAAAAAGTAAAAGCCGGCGATGGCAAAGATGGCTGCCTGGTTGATCGGATAAATCAAATTCTCGAGCAGATCCATCGGATTCCTGGCAAGCGCATGAGGGCGAGGACGGAAGGCCTAACGCCGTAAGTTGGCCGACCGGCAACGCCCTCTTCAGCTCGGCCTTTGTCCATCAAGAAGCGTGCCAAAGTCCCGTGTTTTCAAAAATATAGGTATCTTTTTCACGATTTGGACTATTGCTTTGGCGATTTGTCAAGAGCATATAATGAGACCCGGTTCACACTTTTATCATCGGCCAGGACTGCCATGAAGAGCCTCAGTCGTTGTTTCGCACTGTGTCTGCCATTGTTGCTTGCCGCATGTGCCACGACGGGCGGCTCCAGCGCGCCGCCGACGCCCAATGCCGATGTGCAGGCTGTCACTACCTATCACATTGGTGTGGATGACCAGTTACAAATCACCGTCTGGCATAACCCGGACCTCAGTGTGAGCGTCCCTGTGCGGCCGGACGGCATGATTACCGTCCCGCTGATCGGCGACGTGATCGCCGGTGGAAAGACGCCCGATGAGGTGTCCACCGAGATCAAAGACAAACTGCAGCCCTATGTTCGCGATCCGCAAGTGGCGGTCATCCTCACGGCGCTGCGTAGTAACGAATATTTGTCGCGCGTACGCGTCACCGGCGCGGTACGCAGCCCGATTTCCATTCCTTACCGCCAGGGCATGACTGTGCTCGACGCGGTGCTGGCGGCGGGTGGCATCACCGAATTTGCGGCGCCCGATCGCACCGAGTTGTATCGCAAAGGCGACGCCGGAAGCGTTACGTCGTACTCGGTGCATCTGGACAACATCCTGCAGAAGGGCGACCTCGCCAACAACTATCCAGTGCAGCCGGGAGATGTGATTACGGTTCCACAACGCGCGTTCTGATCACGCGCTCAGCGTTTTGGAGTGTTTTCTATAGGGAAGGGGTAAGGGGGAAAGTCATGGGCGGAGAATTGTCACCTTTAGGCGGCATGCTGCCTGCGCTAGTGACAGAGGCGCGGCGGCGCCGTATGGCGTTGGGCATCGCTTTTGCCGCGATTGCCATTGCGGCCTTGGTGGTCGGCATGGTCTGGCCAAAGAAATACGAGGCCTCCACCACCATCCTGGCGCAGGACAGCAGCATCATTACGCCGCTGATGGAAGGTGCGGCCTCGCCGACGGCCAATACCAACCGCGCGGGTATCGCGCATGACGTGATTTTTAGCCGCAAAGTGCTCGATCAAATTCTGGTGGTGGGCGGTTGGATGGCCACGCATCCGACGCCGATCCAGCAAGATCGCATCATCGAGGGGATTCGTGCGCGCACCACGGTGCAGACCTCGCGCGGCAATCTGATCACGATCAGTTATTCCGACTCCGAGCCGCAGCGGGCTTTCGTGGTGACGCAGGAGTTCGCGCGTCTTTTCATCAGCGAGAGCCTGGCCTCGAAACAACGCGAGAGCCGTGAGGCCTACGAGTTCATCAATAGTCAGGTGGAAGCTTATCGGCACAAGTTGACGGACGCTGAAGACAAGCTCAAAACCTATCGCGACGCCAATGCGGATGCGCGGCCAGGTAGCGATCTCGATACCAATTCACGCATCAGCCAATTGCGCACGCAAATCGAGAACACCCAGCTGGAGCTGACCGAAAAGCGTTCGCAGGAAGCCGCGCTGGCATCGCAGCTCTCGGGCGAGTCGGAAGTCAATGCGGTGCACACCACGCAAGGTATCTACGATACCCAACTCGCTGATTTGCAGAGCCAGCTCGACACGCTGCTGCTCACCTATACCGATCAATATCCCGACGTGGTCCGGGTTCGGCATCAGATCCAGGATTTGCGGCAGCAGATTGCCCAGTCCGATCAACGCAAACTGGCGGCAAAGGCGGCTGGTGCGCCAGTACCGCTAGACAACACAGTGCAAATGAATCCGCTTTATCAGCAACTGAAGATCCAGCTTGCGGCCACTGAGGGCGATGCTGCCGCGGCTTCGGCAAAGATCGGCGCCAGCGAGTCGATGCTTGCCGCGGAACTGGAGCGCAGCAAACGCATCGCCAATTCGGAAAACGTGACTGCCGAATTGACGCGCGACTACGACGTCAATCGCGATGTGTATCAGGACTTGTTGAAGCGTCGCGAGAACGCGCGCGTGTCGATGAACCTCGACGCAGAACAACGCGGCCTAACGTTTCTTATCCAAAATCCTGCCGTAATGCCGCTGGAGCCGTCAGGCTTGCGCTTCATGCATTTCGGATTGGCCGGGCTGTGCCTGTCGCTTGCGATCCCGTTCGGCTTGTTATTCGCCTTGGTGCGTTTCGATCCACGGTTGCGCTCCGCCGACCAGCTTGAGCGTGTGACCGGTTTCAATGTGTTGGCAACGATTCCGTTCTATCCGACCCCGCGCGATCGCCGGCGTGAACGCTTGAGCAACATGATGCTGGTACTGATCGTGGCCGGCGTTGCTGCGTTCTACCTGATTCTTTTCTGGATCCGGCACAAGGGTTGAGTATGAGCATCCATGACGACAAGATCTTTACCAATCGCCAGCACGAGGTGATCGACGCTGCCGCACACCGCATCGAAGAACGTCCGTCGACGGGCCATTCGATTGCGTTGATGACAGAAGGCGGCCATGCACTGGCGCCGCTTCAGTTGGAGCAACGGCGGTTGATTCATCGCGAGGATTCGGTGCGTCGCCAGTCCGATGCGTTTCGCGAAATTCGCACGCGCCTGCTCGGGCTGGCAGGCACCCAAAACTTTATTACGCTGGTGGTATCGGTCAGTCCGAATTCCGGCGGAAGCTTCGTTGCGCGCAATTTGGCGGCAGCGTTTGCTTTCGACGAGTCCAAGACCAGCCTACTGGTCGACTGCAATTTGCGCTATCCGAATCAGCACAAGGCGCTTGGGGTGGATCCGGCAAAAGGCGGTTTGATCGACTTCCTTGAGCATCCTATTCGTGGCATCAAGTCGGTCATTTATCAAACTGGCATACCGCGCCTTCGCTTGGTGCCTGCGGGTACCTCGCGCGAAAACGGGGGCGAATTTTTCTCGTCGTTTCGCATGCGCGCGATGCTCGATTCGCTGCGCTGCCGGTATCCGGATCGTTATCTGTTTCTTGATGGTCCGGCCATAAAAGGCTCTCCGGACGCACGCATTTTGTCGGACTTGGCGGATTTTGTGGTCGTGGTGGTGGGTTATGGGCGCGATACGCCAGCCGCCGTCAACCAGGCCATCGCCAATTTCGAACCAAGCAAGTTGGCAGGAGTGGTTTTCAATCAGTCGGCGTAGGACGAAACGCGGCTGCGCTTCACGGCGATTCAATGTAATTCATTCACGGGGGGAGGGAACATGCCCGCATCCATCACGCTCGCTCGCGCTGTGGCGCTTGCGCTTGTCGTTGTGCCGGGTGCGGTATGGGCATCGCAGTTCGACTACTCCATTTACGGCAGTCTCGAGCACAGCGACAACATTACGTTGAGCGACAGTAACCCCATCAGTCAGAATGTATTCAGTCCAGGCATCAACTTCAGCTACGCGCAACAGGGTTCGATTTTCCAAGCCAACGTAACCGGTACGTTGCAATACAACGATTACCTCGGCCACCAATTCTCGGATCAGACGCAGACCGAGCTGGCTGCGCAAGCCAATTGGACGGTGCTGCCGAAGCGATTGGATTTCACAGTCGAGGATTACGCTGGTGTCGAACCGGTTGATTCGCTGGCCAGCAACGCGCCCAATAATCAACAGCAGACCAACGTACTGTCGTTGGGGCCGACGTTGCATCTGCAATTTGGCGACATCATGCGCGCGCAGATCGAGCTTCGTTATCTCAACAGCTACGCATCCAAGGTCCAGGATTTCAATTCAAGCCGAGGCATGGCCGCATTCCGGCTTTATCGCGACCTCAATCCGACCGATACGTTGTCGTTGAATGTCGAATCGCAACGGGTGAAATTCAACAACAGTGTTGCCAACGAATTGTTCGATGGTGCCGATGATACCGTTGCAACGCCCAATTACACCCGCAACGAAGTTTATGGCGAATATGCGAGCACGCTCGTGCATTTCGATGCCGACATCCTGCTGGGTTGGTCGAAGATTGACTTCGATCGAGCACCGGGGGATTCCAAGCCCATGGCGAGGGCGACGCTTGGGTGGCAGTTCACCCCTCGCAATACGCTGTCCGTGACGGGTGCCTACGAGTTTTCCGATGCGGCGCAAGATATGGCTTTGCAGCCGGGCCAGAGCATTGTCAACACACTGAGCGAAAACCCGACCGACTTCATCAACAACCCCGGTGGCGGCATCAGCACCGGCAGTCTGGTGATCGACTCGCAGGTCTACCTAGAAAAAAGCCTGCAGGCCACCTACACCTATCACACTGAGCGGCTTCAGCTTTCGATTTCGCCTACCTACGACAAGTTGGCGTATTTGAATGGCTCTACGTTCGATCAATCCACGCGTGGCGGTACCGTCAGTCTTGATTACCACCTGCGCCCGCGCACCACACTTACCGGATTCGTCAATGTCGAAAGGCAGACCTACGAATCGCTGTCGCGCACTGATACGACCTATCGCTACGGCGCCGATCTAGGGCATCAATGGACGCCGCACTGGAGTTGGCACGTTTCGTATATCCGGCAGTTGCGCAGTAGTACCGCGATTGCCCAGAGCTACCACGAGAATGAAGTTTTTTTTAGCGTGGTGTTCAAACGATGAACGCGCGCGTCGAAGCAGAGTTGCCATTTTACTTTGGACCGGAGCGAACATTGTTCGGCCTGTTCCACGCATCCTGTACACCGGCGCGAAAGGCCGTGCTGCTATGTGCCCCGCTGGGCCAGGATCAGATACGTTGTCACCGCCTGTACCGGCAATTGGCGCAGGCATTGGTAGCGGAAGGGATTGCGGTGTTGCGCTTCGACTATTACGGCACAGGCGACTCGGCCGGCGATAGCGCAGAGGTGGATTGGGAACGCTGCATGGCCGACACAGCCATTGCGGCCGACGAATTGCGAAAACGTGCCGGTGTAGACCGCGTGTTGGCGTTCGGTGCACGACTGGGTGGAAGCATGGCATTGGCGTCGGTCGCGCAAGCGCGCTTCGCCGGTGTCGTGGCATGGGATCCTGTCCTCGACGGGCAAGCTTACGTCGCGCAGCTCGATGCGATGCAATCGGCATTGTGTGCAGACGGGCAACGCTTCATGGTGCCGCGCAAGCCTGCGGACGTCGCGGCGCAATGGCTCGGTTTTGCGATCAGTGCCAGCCTCCGTCAACAGCTGGCAGACCTGCATATCGAACGACCATCGACGCCGACACTGCTGATCGACTCGCTTTCGCCCGACACGCCGCGACACGTGAACGGTTTCGAGGTGGATGCGGCGATGATCAAGTCGTTGCAGCAGCTCACCCCGTGGGATGACCCGCGCCGGCTTGAAGTGGCTGTGCTTTCGCATTCGCTGATCCAGGCCGTTACTCACCACATGCGGGAGGCAGCGTGATGCAGGAGCAGGCCTTCCGTTTTGGACGCGCGCGACACTTAGTGGGGATCGCGGGATTGCCACCGTCGACCACACCAGACGTCGTCGGCGTGATCGTACTCAATGCCGGACTGGTGCATCGAATCGGCCCCTTCCGCTTGCATGTCGAGATGACGCGCCGGTTGAATGCACGGGGCTATCCGACTTTACGCTTCGATCTTTCCACCATTGGTGACAGCGCTTCCAGTGGCGAGTCACAAACCCGCAAGAAACAGATTTGCGCGGATGTGGCCGACGCGATGCACCTACTCGGCGAGCAAGCGGCGTGCAAACGCTTCGTCTTGATCGGCCTGTGTTCGGGTTCGCAAAGCGCGCATATGGTGGCGTGCACCGATGCCAACGTAGCAGGCGCGGTGTTCCTGGATGGCTATGCGTACCGGACTCTCGGTTATCGCGTTCGCTACTACGTTCCACGCCTACTGAATGCCCGCTGTTGGCTCCGTGTCTTTACGCGTCGTCGCAAGGCGCATCAAGGCGGCAGCAGCGAACCGGCTTTCACCGTGGCGCCGTTGCCGCAGGAAGTCGTGCGCGCCGATTTCGCCGGAATGATCGATCGCGGCATCAAGCTGTGTCTGATCTATAGCGGCGGCATCAGTCAATATTTCAATCATGCGCGCCAGTTCCGCGAATGTTTTGGTCGGGTCATTACGCATCCCGACGTTTCTACCAGCTTTCTGAAGGAAGCCGATCACACTTACATCCTCACCGGCGACCGCAATCGTCTGCTCGACAATATCGAGCGCTGGCTATCTCACAATTTTTCCGTCATGTCGGGTACGTCCTCATGAATACGGTCCTGGTTACCGGCGGCGCCGGCTATATCGGTAGTCACGTCGTCCAGCAACTGTTGGAGCAGGGCGAGCGCGTGGTCGTGATCGACAATCTCAGCACCGGCTTTCGTGAAGCTGTACGAGGTGCGGACTTGGTTGTCGGCAATGTGGGAGACCTGGATCTGGTCGGGCAGGTGATGGCCGCTCATCATGTGGATGCGGTGCTGCACTTCGCAGCGCACACCATCGTGCCCGAATCGGTGTGCGACCCGCTTAAGTATTACGGCAACAACACCTGCAATACACGCAACTTGCTTGCCTGTTGCGCCGAGCACGGCGTGGAGAAATTCATTTTTTCATCCACCGCGGCGGTCTACGGCATGACGGATAACGGCATTGCCGACGAAGACACGCCGACCAAGCCGATCAATCCGTATGGGACATCCAAACTGATGTCTGAAACCATGTTGCGCGATCACAGCGCCACTGGCGCGATGCGACATGTGATTCTGCGCTACTTCAACGTAGCCGGTTGCGACCCGCAGGGTCGTATTGGCCACTCCACACCCAATGCAACGCTGCTGATCAAGGTATGTTGCGAACACGCTGTGGGGATTCGAGAGAGTCTGTCCATTTTCGGCACCGACTACAACACGCCCGATGGCACCGGCGTTCGCGATTACATCCATGTGGATGATCTGGCGGCGGCGCATCTACGTGCGCTCGATCATCTGCGCGGTGGCGGCGATTCGCAGACGCTCAATTGCGGCTATGGTCATGGTTACAGCGTACGCGAGGTCATCGACGCCGTCGCGCGGGCGGGTGGCAAACCGCTGAACGTGATCGAGTTGCCGCGCCGTCCAGGTGACTTGCCTATGCTGATCGCCTGCAGCGACCGGCTCAAGCGCGTGCTCGACTGGCAGCCGCATTACGACGATCTGGATTTCATCGTCGGCACCGCGCTGCGCTGGGAACAACAGCTTCTTTGCAAACGTGTTCCGCTCTCGTCGGTGGCTTGAATGGATGTTCGCCGGCTAGCACCGATAGCTTCGTGGTTTACCACGACAATCCTGGTGCGAATGATTCAAGGGTGCTGGCTTGCCGTGATTCTGAGCGGTATGGCGATCATTTCGACCGGCGGCGCGTTGGCAACTGCGACGCATGGGGCATCAAAAAGTAGCGCTACGCCCGCGGATACCACGGCGGATCAGCGCATCGTCGTGCATCGCAATGCGGGCAAGGACGCGGACGTATTGGTTTCGGTCGGCATTCCGTTTTCGCCTGGCACACTGCGCGATCCGCGCTTGGTGCGCATTCTCGATGAAAGCGGCGCGGAAGTTCCTGCCGCGGTCCAAACGATGTTACTGTGGTACGCCAAGGACCGCAGTGTGCGCGCGGTTCGCGCTCAATTTCATGCGCATCTCGTCGGTGACACCCAGACGTTCTATTTCTCGATCGGCAAGCCTCGCCAACGGGATCTGCCCGGGTGGCCCTACATCAACGGCCTGGTGACTGGCGAGCAAGGTCTGAAAGTGGCCGCCGCCCTGGCTACGTTGAGTCCGACATGGCTGTGCGATTCCTTGATCGCAGGTCCGCAGTTTCCGGCAGCGCCCCATGAGGCTTACGCCGACTATGTCGCGGCACAGTTCCAGTGGGCGCGACCATTGCCGGTGAACGACCCGACCGCATGGTTGTTCGATCGGCCTTCCACACTATTCAAAGCCTACATTCGCACCGGCCGTTTCGATTATCTGCAAGCGGCCGACCTCAGTTATCACTTTTATATGAAGTACATCCGTCGTGATGGCTGGCCGATGAGTCCGTTTTGCGCCGGTGGATGGACCTACAACCAGAAACCTTGCGATGTGAAGTATGTCTATGTGGAACCGATTCTGCTTTCGCTTGCACTGACTGGCGACGACAGTGAGCACGATTTGAATACCGTCGACAAGATGATGACGCTGTGGGAGAACGGCGGTTGGGGCAATCGACCGGGACCCTATGCGAGTCCGTCGCAGCATTTCACTGAGCGCATGACCGGTTTGGGCTTGCTCGAAACCGTCAGCGCCTATGAATTGACCGGCGATCGCCGATATCTCGAACGCGTCAATGATCGCATCGGCTGGCTATACGATCATCAGCGCAACAACCCCGACGGACTCGGTAACGATGGCTCGTGGCGCAATAGCTGGAACCTGCACGAAGACGATTCGTGGAACCCTTCGACCGACGTGCGCGGAACATCGCCCTGGATGACGGAAAACATCATCGACGGGCTGTGGCACGCATGGCTGGTCACCCGCGATCCGCGTATTCCGACCATGATTACCGGCTTTGGCCGTTACCTCGAACAATATGGTTGGATCAAACCCGATCTACTGCATTACGAACATGATTGGCGTAATCCTTGTTCCGGCCCCGATGGTCAAATCGCGTGGTATTGGTCGTCATCGCACGCCGACACGAAAAAGCTTTCGCATATCGAAGAGTCGGATGGCTGGTATAGCGATGCGCATACGGTAGAGATCGCGCTACCGGTGGCTGCGGCCTATTACTTCGAACAAGATCCCAAACAAAGCGCGGCGCTGAAGCATAGGCTTGATGCCTTGACCTCGTCTTACAACATCGAGTGCGCGAAAACAGCCGATACGCTGCGGCGATTCAACTGGAATAATCGCGGTGCCGGTGTCGTTGCCTGGTTGATCCGTCAACCGGCCGGCAGTGGCGCAACCTCATCGCTGGCCCAGAGTGCAACGCCATGAAGCAACGCATGGCCGTATTGCGCAGCGTCACCCTGGTCTCGGCGGCCACCTATGTCGAGTACGCGCTGGGTTTGGTCGTCAGCATCTGGATCGCGCGCACCTTGGGCCCAGCCGATTTCGGCCGCTACGCGTTCACGGTGTGGCTGTGCAGCTGGTTAATGACTTGCAGCAATCATGCGCTGACCACCTCGTCGACCAAGTTCATTGCCGAGGCGGACGGAGCAGGGCGCCCTGATATCGCGTCGCATATCGCCCATCGCTTGAGCCGCTACCAGAATTTGAGTTCGTTTATCGTCGTAGTGCTTTTTGTTACCGCGACCTTGATTATCCGTCCGGTCGAATGGCAGCAATCGTTATTGCCGGTGACCGTGCTGGTGATTGTCGCCGTGGTCGCCAAGGCCAACTACGCCATGCTTGTGGCGATTGAAAAAGGGCAGGAGAGTTTCGAGCCGGTATCCATTGCGACGGTGCTTGCCGGTGCGATTGGTGTAGGGCTGATTAGCGCAGCCACCGCGGTGCACGCCGGTATGGTGGCGTTTTTCGCGCTGTTTGCGGTCGCCTGCCTAATGTTGAACCTGTTCAACCGACTTGCGTTCCATCGGTATTGCCGGCCGTTTGCGGCTGGGCCGATTCCCGAAGACATAAGCAAACGGCTGTCTCGCCATCTGCGCCTAACCGCAGCCCTCGTGCTGTTGATCGCGATGAAGTCGAGCACGATCGAGGTGTTCCTGCTCAACACCTATGCCTCATCGACAGCAGTGGGCTTCTTCGCGATTGCCGCCACCCTCACGCGTGGCGCCGTCGAACTGCTCTCGGTCGGACTGACCACCACGTTGCTGCCGTACATGGCCAAGTCGTTCGGCAAGAATGGAACCGGGCAGGCGGCACGCCTTTTGACCGAAGCGACGCGCTTCTATTGGGCTACTGGCTTGATCATCGCCGGTGTCGGGTTGATAACGACACCGGAGATCGTCACGCTGATGTATGGCAACCGCTACGTTAACGCGATACCGGCGATCGAAGCCACGCTGGTTCTCGCCGGATT
>OUNK010430518.1_pt1 | contig 19749 bp, 15 predicted proteins | sample 1755341 | NCBI WGS metagenome assembly OUNK01 (sample SAMEA3914788, study PRJEB12502) | metagenome | biome: forest; material: soil | place: Canada | collected 2011-07-03 | depth 0.1 m | reverse complement strand
GCGCAGATCGATTCGAGCGAAGGTTCCACCGCCGCGCAGCCGGGATATATCCCGCTGCAATACACCCCGGTGACTCCCCAGACCGCCCCCCCCAACGGGAACTCCTACACCAATCAGAACCAGGCCTCCGATACCGACGCCGCCGCCAACCCCGCGCAGGCCCCCGGGGCCAACGGCACCGCTTCCGACAACTCCCCGCCGATCACCTTCCAGCCGCTCACCGCCGCCACCCGGCCGCCGACGACCGACGTCGGCTTCGCCCCGGTGGTGGGAACGGTGCGGGACGTCGACGGCACCCGCCTGGTCAATCCAGTGCTGGGACTTCCCCGCCTCTATGCGCCCGGCCTGCGGGCCGGCCCCTTCGACATCGACGTCGATGCGAGCTTGATCACGACTTATAACGACAACATTTACCTGGCGCCGAAGGGAACTCCCTACACCTCCGATTACATCTTCAGCATCAACCCCACCGTCAACGTCGCCTACACCAACGGGAACATCGGAGATATCGACAGCACCCAGTTCGGGCTCTTTTATTCGCCCAACGCGCTGATCTTCACTCAGAACGAGAGCAATTCCGCGTTCAATCAGCTGTTGAGCGCCTCGCTCACCCATCGCTTCAGCCGGTTGGCGGTCAACCTCACCCAGTACTATTCCTACATCACCGGCGGGCAGATCGAGACGGGCAACCTGACCAACCAGAACATCTACACCTCCTCGGCCGACATCGATTACGCGGCGACCGAGAAGACCTCGTTCGAACTCACCTCCGCCTATGCCATCAACAGTTATTCCTCCGGCTTCGGCTACAACGACTTGTCGGCCACCGGCTTCATCAATTACCAGATCCGCCCCAAATTGACCCTCAGCGTCGGCCCCAGCCTCGACTATCTTTCCCCCGAGGCGGGCGGAGACCAGACCGCCCTCGGCGCCCTCTTCCGGGTCGCTTACAACTACAGCGAAAAGACCACCGTCTACGGGCAGATCGGCGGAGACGAGCGCCAGTACAGCGGCTCGGACCTCTCCAGCCTGGAACTGACTTATCTCGTCGGAGCCACCTGGGCCGCCGGACCCAAGACCAGCGTGGGACTCCATGCCTCCCGGAATACGATCAGCTCGAGCATCACCGCCAACCAGGATTACGTCGCCTCCGACGTCGGCCTGACCGTCAGCCAGACCTTGATCGACCGCTTCACCGCCTCCCTCACGGTCGGCTACGAACATGCCGATTACTACTCCACCCTCTCGGGAGCCGAGACCTTCGACAGCGATTACTACTCGATCAGCCCCGGGCTGACCTTCCATCCGACGATCTGGAGCGACGTGGGGATCACCTATCTCTACCGCCAGGAACTGACCAGCAGCGGCTCCTTCCAATTCGTCAACAACCAGATCAGCCTCTTCTCGACCGTCCGCTTCTGATTCCCAGGCGGGGCAATCGTCACCGCCGCGCCCGACCCTCCCGCGGCCATTGCCAGGCGCCCCAGCCGATCGCCAGGAGGAGAAAGACGTAGAACGCGAGCGAGGCGATCTGCAGCGGAAAATCGACCAGGGCATGGAGGGCGATGCCCAGCAGCGAGCAGCCCGCTCCCCCCAGCAGGATTCGCGTGCTCAACCGCATCTGCCGGCGGGGCCGGAGCGCCAGGAAAAGCGCCGAGAAGAGCCCGCCCAGGAAGAGCATTCCCCAAAGCAAGGCCCCGGCGTATCCCCATTCGACCGCCGTCTGGAGATAATCCTCATGGGCGAACCGCCAGAAACCCTGGAGGGAATTCCCCTCCGGAAAAACCGCGTAGGGAAAGATCGAGGCGAAGCTGCCCGGCCCGAAACCCCAGAGGCCGCCCTGGGGAATGATCCGCAGGCAGACCTGGGCCACCCCGATCCGTCCGCTGCTGATGAGGACCGCCTGGTTGAGCGCCTGGGTCCAGCGGACGATCGCCGGCCCCAGATCGCCGAAGTAGACGACCGCGCCGACCGCCAGGAAGAAGACCGGAAGGACGATCGCCCCCCGCAGCATCATCTTCCGGGTGAAGAGAGACTTCCGCAGCAGCCGGAGCCAGGGCAGGAAGCACCCGAGCAGGAGAACGAGGAAAACCGCCTGGGCCGCCTTCGAGACATTGACGAAGGCCCCGGCGATGTCGATCGCCAGCCCCAGCACCCACAATCCCCGCCACCAGGGACTGATCCCGAAGAAGAAGGAGCGTGCGGTGAAGGCCACCGCCAGGGGGAAGACCAGGTTGATGAAGGCGCCGGCGTTCCCATGATAGAAATAGGTGGCGAACGGCCAGACGTTGTGACCGTATTGCGGCCAGAGCCCCATCAATCCGACGGCGTTTTCCGACAGGCCGAAGGCGGTCAGGGCCACCCCGGTCAATCCCATGGTCATGAGGATCCGCCGCCGCCAGACCGGATCCCGCGACAGATCGAAGACCATCACGAAGACCACCGCGAAGGCGCTCACCCGATTCATGAGATGGAGGCTCGCCTCCCGGTCGAACGAGCCGGGCCAACCGGCGAGGGGAGAGGAAAGCGGCAGCAGGCGCATGATCGGCGCGACGTAGACATACTTGGCGTTGAGCGCCATCCCCCATCCCTGCAACAGGATCAGCGCCAGCAGGACCAGGGGGACCCACGGCAGATCCTTCCAGGCGCGCCGCGAGACGAAATCGAAGAGATGGAGCCCGGCAACCGCATAGCAACCCCAGACCAGGAAGCTCTCCGCCCAGGCGGGGACGCTCCCCATCGCGGTCGGCGCATAGACGATCAGCAGCAGCAGCGCACAGCGGCAGACTTGCGAATAGAGCTGGGACATCGCTTCGCAAGGGTGCGTCAACCCGCCGCCCCGCACAAGAGATTAAGAACCTGTTGAGTTATTCCAGGGGGTCGCGTTGCCCCGCTTTGGGCCTGATGGCTAGGCGCCCGAGTGAGGCGTATCAATGGAAAGATACGGTGAGCGAGGGCAACAACGCCAGGAGGCCCAAAGCGGGGCAACCCTCCGGGCGGGAGGTAGCTGGGGCGATCTGCCGCGTTGCTCGTTCCTCACGTATTAACTATACGCTCGTCACTCGCGCCTCGCATCTCACCCCAGCTACCTCCCGCGCGACCCCCTGGAATAACTCAACAGGTTCTAAGAACCCGCCGGATTGGCCTTTCCCCGCGATCCCGTCCCGTCTATCATCCCCTCACTTCCGTGCGGGATTCCCGGCGGCCTATCGCGCGACATCGTCCTGAATCATCCATCGCAAGCATGCCTTCCTCCCCGGACCTGATCCTCGAAGCCGGACGCGGCGAAAGACATTATTGGCGCGATCTCTGGAAATACCGGGAGCTCTTCTATTTCCTGGCCTGGCGGGACGTCGTCATCCGCTACAAGCAGACCGTCGTCGGCCTGCTCTGGGCCCTCCTCCGCCCGCTGCTGACCACCGTCGTCCTCACCGTCACCTTCAGCAAGATCGCCCGGATCGCCGCTCCCGCCGGGACTCCCTACGCCATGATCGTCCTGGCCGGGATGCTCCCCTGGACCCTTTTTTCCGGCGCCTTCTCGGGCGGCAGCTCCAGCCTGGTCGGCAATGCCAACCTGATCTCCAAGGTCTATTTCCCTCGCCTGATCCTCCCCGCCAGCGCGGTGATCGTCGGCTTCGTCGAGTTCCTGATCTCGCTGCTGATGCTGGCGCTGCTGATGGCCTATTACGGGATCGCCCCTTCCGCGCGGCTGCTGGCCCTCCCGCTCTTCACCGGGGTCGCCGTCGCCGCCGCCGCCGGTCCCGCCATCTGGATCGGGGCCCTCAACGTCCGCTATCGCGACTTCACCCAGATCGTCCCCTTCCTCCTCCTGCTCGGCGCCTACCTCTCGCCCGTCGCCTACACCACCGACCACGTCTTCGCCAACGACCACCTCCCGGCGGCCTGGAAATTCCTCTATGCGCTCAATCCGATGGTCGGCGTCATCGACGGTTTCCGCTGGGCGATCCTCGGGGACGACTTCCCGATCCATTGGCGGCCCTTCCTCCTTTCCCTCGCCGTCATCGCCGCCCTCCTGATCGGCGGCATCCGCTATTTCCGGCGCACGGAAAAAACCTTTGCTGATCTGATTTGATCTGATCTGAATCATGGCCGATCCCGTCATCTCGGTGGAAAACCTCGGAAAGAAGTACCTCCTCTCCCATCGCGGTGAGGGCGGGGAGGGGCTGCGCCATGTCCTGGAACGGTCCCTCTCGGCGCCCGGTCGCTGGCTGGCGTCGAGATTCCGGGGGGGCGCCGGATCGCCCCAGGCCGCAAAGACCGAGGAAGAATTCTGGGCCCTGCGGGAGGTCTCCTTCGCGGTGGAGGCGGGGGATGTGGTCGGCATCATCGGACGCAACGGCGCGGGCAAGAGCACGCTCCTGAAGATTCTCAGCCGGATCACCGAGCCGACCTCGGGGCGGGTCCGCATCCGGGGACGGGTCGCCAGCCTGCTCGAGGTCGGCACCGGCTTCCACCCGGAGCTGACCGGGCGGGAGAACATCTTCCTCAACGGCGCCATCCTCGGGATGACCCGGGCCGAGATCCGCGCGAAGTTCGACGAGATCGTCGCCTTTTCCGAAGTGGAACGCTTCCTCGACACCCCGGTGAAGCGTTACTCCAGCGGCATGTACGTCCGGCTCGCCTTCTCCGTCGCCGCCCATCTGGAGCCCGAGATCCTCATCATCGACGAGGTCCTGGCGGTGGGCGATGCCCAGTTCCAGAAGAAGTGCCTCGGCAAGATGGGCGAGGTCTCCTCCAAGCAGGGCCGCACCGTCCTCTTCGTCAGCCACAACATGGGCGCCGTCTCCGCGCTCTGCAACAAGGCGGTGGTCCTCGGCCAGGGCCGGGTGGTCCATCCCTGCGGGCCGACGCCCGCCGCCGTCGGCCATTATCTTTCCCAGCTCGGCGCCAGTTCCCTGGTCCCGCTCGAGCAGCGGACCGACCGGGAAGGGCGCGGCGACCTGCGGCTCACCGGCTTCTCCGTCCACGACCGCGAGGGCCGGCCTCTGCCCCATCCGGCCTCCGGCCAGCCGGTCGAGTTCCACCTTCACTATGAGACGCGCCCGGGCACTCGTCCCTCCGGCCGGATCACCGGGGGCTTCAGCCTCTATTCCCAGGGCCAGCATGTCAGCACCTTGTCGAGCGAGTTCACCGGGGACGAATTCCCCGACGTTCCCTCGCGGGGGACGCTCCGCTGCGCGGTGCCCGCGCTGCCGCTGGCGGAAGGCGCCTATTCGGTCAACCTGATCCTCCGCCGCAACGGGGAGATCGAGGACTGGATTCGGGAAGCCGTCCAGCTCAAGGTCGAAAACGGCGACTTCTTCGGCACCGGCCGCAGCGTTCCCTCCACCCATGGAGGCACCCTCATCGCCCAATCGTGGAAAGTGGCCTCGGCGGAGTGAACCGCCAAGCCAGGCTCGCTCCCATGACTGCAGAGACTGAAATGGAATCCAAGGACATCCCTGCGGTCCCCGTCATCTACCTCGTCTTCAACCGTCCCGAGGTCACCCGGCAATCGTTCGCGATCCTCCGCACCCTGCGGCCCGCGCGACTTTTCGTCGTCGCCGACGGGCCCCGCCCCCATATCGCCGGAGAAGCGGAGAAATGCCGCCTCACCCGCGAGATCGCCACCGCCGTCGACTGGCCGTGCCAGCTCCGGACCGATTTCTCCGAGACCAATCTCGGCCTGAAGCAACGGATCGCCAGCGGCATCACCCGGGCCTTCGAGGAAGTGGAGAGAGCCATCGTCCTGGAGGACGATTGCCTGCCCGATCCCACCTTCTTCCGCTTCGCCGCCGAGATGCTGGAAAAGTATCGCGAGGACGAGCGGATCTTCTGCGTCTCCGGCGATAATTTCCAGGGCGGGCGCAGACGAACCGAGGCCGACTATTACTTTTCCCTCTATCCCCATTGCTGGGGCTGGGCCACCTGGCGGCGGGCCTGGCGGCACTTCGATCCCGCCTTGGCGGAGTGGCCCCGGCTGCGCGGCCAGGGATGGCTGCGGAAGCTCTTGGGAAACCGGGCGGCGGCCGCCTATTGGCAATCGATTTTCGACGGCTGCGCGGACGGCAGGATCAACTCCTGGGCCTTTCCCTGGACCTATTCCTGCTGGGTGAACCAGGGCCTCACTATCCTGCCCGAGGTGAACCTGGTGCGGAATATCGGATTCGGCCAGGAGGGAACCAATACGACCTCCGCCGACCACTCCGCCAGCGCCCTGCGGGCCGGGGCGCTCTCCTTTCCGCTGCGGCACCCCTCCCGCGTCGTCCGCCATCGCCGGGCGGACGCCTTCACCCAGCGGCATCATTTCGGCGCGCCCGGGCCTTCCCTGCTCGACCGAATCCGCCGCCGCTGGCGCAGGGCCTTCCCTTCCGCTTCCCGCCCATGAAAAACTTCCTCCGCCGCCTCGCCAAACTGGCTTCTCCCCGCCACCGGCAACGCTATTTCGAGCGCCGCCGGCTGGAGGGATTGCCCCGTTATCAACCGGGAATCACCACCATGCTCGGCCAGCCGGTCCGCTTCGCCGATGCCGCTTCCTTTCTCTCGGCGGCCTCGGAAATCTTCGACCGGCAGATCTACCGCTTTTCCACCACCACTCCGAGCCCGCGCATCCTCGACGGCGGAGCCAACATCGGCCTCTCGGCGCTCTATTTCAAAACCCTCCACCCCGCCGCCCGCGTCACCGCCTTCGAGCCCGATCCCGAGATCGCCGCCCTGCTCCGCGAGAATGTCGCCCAATGGCATCCGGAGGGCGTCGAGATCGTTGAAAAGGCGCTCAGCACCGGCGCCGGAAAATTGCAGTTCTCCGTCGAGGGAGCCGATGCGGGCCGCCTGGGGACGGTCGAGGGACGGACCCGGCGGATCGAGGTCGAGACGGTGGCGCTTTCCGATTATCTCGACCAGCGGGTCGATTTCCTCAAGCTCGACATCGAGGGGGCCGAAACCGGCGTTCTCGAAGCCGCCGCCTCCCGGCTCGGCAACGTCGAAAAAATCTTCGTCGAATACCACTCCTTCGCCGGAGAGCCGCAGAGCCTGCCCCGGGTCCTCACGTTGCTCCGCGATGCGGGATTCCGGCTTCACCTTCACCCCAGCCTCACCTCGCCCTCGCCGCTTCACCATCTCACAGTCGTCGCCGGGATGGATCTGCTGGTGAATATCTTCGGCTGGCGCGAGTGAGGGCGGCGCTCCCAGGCTACGGATCCGAGGAAGTGCGGGGAAGATACAAGGTGACCTGCCCCGTCGCGCTGGTCGCGACGGGCTGGTAGCAGCGATCGAGTGTCTCGCGCAATTGCTCCAGCAGTTCGGGCCTCACCCAGGGAAACTTGAAAAAATCCTGGTCGAGAAAGACCTTGGGCAGTTGGTGGTTCTCCAAAGCGGAAAAGATCTCCCCGAACTCGTCGGATGTCTCCCATTCCTCGGGACTGGCGAGCGGAAGCAGGCCGGGAGTTCCCGAAAGGAAATGCTGCAGGCCGCTCTGGCGGGAGAGGAGGAAGCACGGCTCCCCCGGCACTGTCTGCGAGCGGATGAAGGCGGCATCGATTTGAAACGAGGTCGGCTGCGAATGGAGAAGAACCCTGGCCTCCCGCTGCAACCCCTGCGCCACCAGCGGGAGCGAGAGCGTGAAATTCAACGCCCACCAGAGAAGGATCGCCAGACCGGGCGCATACCAGCCCCACTCCCAGCGGCTGCGCGCCGCTCCGGAGCTCCGGGCCAGCCGCTCATCGACCATTCCCGCGAAGATCAGGACCGCCGGGTAGCTGACGAACAGGAGATTCGACGAGGCCGCCCGATTCTGAAAATAAGAGAAGAGTCCCATCCCGAAGACGACCAGCATGACGGAAAACGCCTTCCGCCCGTCCGCCTCGCCTCGGTAAAACCCCAGCCCGCAGCGCACCATCTCCAGCAGATAGACCGCGATGGGAAGGACCCAGAGATCCGGGACCACCATCGGAAGATTCCCCACCCCGATGGCATAGAAAAGTTTTTGATAGGCGGCCAGCCGATGGCCGTCGGGCCAGTGGCCGCCGACGAAGAAGAGGTAGACCCAGAATAGCGCCCAAACCGTCGCCGCCACCGCCGCCTGCAGGGCGAGCTGCGTTCCCAGTTCAACCCATCTCCGGCGGCAGATCGCGGCATAGCCGAGGGCGGCCGTCCAGGCGGCCCAAAGGAAGATCCCCGATTCCAGGTTCCAGATCGTGGCTAAGGCCGCCACGACGGAAACCCCCGCGAACTTCCATCCCGAGGGCTTCCGGAAATAGAGGAACGCCGCGCACAGGGTCAGGCTGGGAAAAAAGGCGCGGAGCGCATAGGTCTGAAAAATGAAGTCTCCGCCGCCGAACAGGAAGAGATAGAGATTGCCGCAGAAGAGGAGCCCCAGTCCCACGATCAGGCACCAGCGGTCGTCGGCGATCCACAGGCGCGCCAGCAGAAGGAGGAAAAAGAAGGTGGCCGCATGGAGCAGGCAGAAGACCAGGGAAATGCTCTCCACCTGCCGCGGCAGGAGCCGGAGCAGGGGGCCGAGGAATTCGACATAGCCGCCGTATTGGTTGGTGAAGTCGACCAGCCGGTGGCGCCCGTTGGCCACCTCGACCGCCGAATGGGCCACCGCGTTGAAGTGGATCATGTACGGAACCGTGTCGTCGACGTCGGCAGCGGAAAAGAATTTGACCGGGCTGGAGAAGAGCCATGCGGCCAGCAGGAGGAGCATGGTGATCCTCCGGCTCCCCGCCGACGGCTTTCGGTTGCGGACGAAAAACCAGAGCAATCCCAGATCGATGCCCGTCACCACCAGCCATTGCCGCCAGGAGAGATGCTTGATGACCGAATGGACCAGCCAGCGCGGGGAATTATAGAGCGCCGGCGGATGGGGAAAATGGATCACCCGGCTCAGGCAGGCGGCACAGCCCAGGCAGATGAAGAGCGCCAGGAAGCCGGCGAGACGACGCTCCCCTCCGGCGGCGAGCCACGCCTCCGGAAGCCGATCGGCCAAAGCCATTCCCACCGGAAGCGTCAGCAAGACCAGGATCGGAGAGGCCAGGCAGGCCGCTTGGAATCCGATCCGATAGAAGGGGAAGGAGGTGAAAAAGCGGCCTTCGGCGGAGAATTGATCGAAAAAAGCCGGACCGAGAACCGGAGGCCGGACCGATTCCGAGAGCACCCATAGAAGCAGGCCGAGACCGAGGACCGTCAGCAGAAAGCTGATGAAAACCGCCACCGTGGAACGGACGGCGGAATGGATATCCTGTTTGATAGCCATTGGGCTAATACCTATATACGATATCCAGCCAGCGCAAGTTCCATTTCCCATCTTCCGCCCTCCTTCATGAAAATCGCCCACCTCAACCCGGCCTATCACGGCGGGGCGGGCGAGGCGGCGCGGCGGCTCCACTTCGGCCTGCTCGAGCGCGGCGTCGATTCGGTCTTTTTCAATCTTCAGGAAAGTCGTCCGGAGGAAAAAATCGTCCAACTCGCGCGGCCTCCCTCCCTGGCCTCGCGCTGGCGGGCTTTCCTCATCGAACGGGAACGTTCCTTCGTCCGCCGCCACCTCGATCCCGAGTTCGATAGCTTCAGCGACGACCGCACCTCCTTCGTTCCCGATCTCGGCGAGGCCTTGGCCGACTACGACCTGATCCACATCCACGGCTCGTCGTTCCTGGTCGATTATCACCGGAGCCTGTCGGCTTTCGGCAAAAGGGGGCAGCGGCTGGTCTGGACCCTCCACGACATGAACGCCTTCACCGGCGGCTGCCACTATGACCGCGATTGCGGCCGGTTCCGGCGATCGTGCGGCCAATGCCCGGCCCTCCGGTCGCGGCGGGAGGCCGATCCTTCCCGCTCCGTTTGGCGGCGCAAGGCGGCGGGATTGCGGAAGCTCGATCCGGAAAAAACCCGCATCGTCTGCCCCAGCTCCTGGCTCGCCGGGCTGGCCCGCGAAAGCTCGCTCTTTTCGCGCTTCGAGGTCGCGACCATTCCCAACAGCCTGCCCATCGCCGCCGCTGCCGCGCCCGACCGGGCCGGGGCCCGCCGCCAGCTCGGCCTGCCCGCCGAGGCCCGGATCGTCCTCTTCGTCGCCTCCTCCCTCGACGTGAAGCGAAAAGGATTTCATCTCTTGGAGAAGGCCCTGAGTGGCATCGCCTCCCTGCCCGGCCTCTTCCTTGCCGCCGTCGGCGAGACCAACCGCTCTTCCGGCCCCGGCTTTCCGCACCACTTTTTCGGCCAGGTTTCCAACCCCGAGCAAATGCGGCAGCTCTATCTCGCCGCCGATCTCCTGGCGGTCCCCTCCCTGCAGGACAATCTCCCCAACACGGTGCTCGAAGCGATGGCCGCCGGCCTGCCGGTGGTCGGCTTCGATTGCGGCGGCATTCCCGAAATGATCCGGCAGGGAATGACCGGTTTCACGGTGCCGGTGGGCGACGTCCCCGCCCTGGCCGCCCGGATCGAGGCGTTGCTCGGAGATGAGGCCACCCTCCGACGGTTGGGAGCGGAGGGCCGCCGCATCACCGAGGCTGAATACGACGACCGCCTGCAGGCGGATCGTTATTTCAAGCTCTACGAAACCTTGCTATCGACTTCGACGGCCCCGCCGACCCGATAATCCTACCTTTCATGCCTTTCCCTGCCTCCGATCTTCCCTTTCCTCCGCCTCCGTCCGGCAAGACTGGCTGGCCCTGGGACACTGTTCCCACCCCGCCGCAACCCGGCGATGCCGACCTTCCCTCGATCACCCTCGTCACCCCCTCCTACAACCAGGGCCAATTCATCGAGGAGACGATCCGCTCGGTCCTCCTGCAGGGCTATCCGAACCTCGAATACATCGTCATGGACGGCGGCAGCCGCGACGGGACGGTCGAGATTCTGAAGAAATACGAGCCTTGGCTCGCCCATTGGCAGAGCGCAAAGGACGGCGGTCAGACGGCGGCGATCAACGGCGGCTTCGCGCGGGCCACCGGCGAGCTGCGGGGCTGGCAGAACTCGGACGATTATTTTCTGCCCGGCGCCCTTCTGGCGGCGGGCCGGGCGGCGCGAGCCCAGCCGGAGACCGATGTCTTCTACGGCCCGGTCGATTATGTCGATGTGGCCGGAGAGTTCCTCCGCCACGCCGCGATCCGGGAACCGAGCTTCGCCCACAACATGCCGTACCCCTGCGTCCTCAACCAGGCGCTCCTGGTCCGCGGTTCCCTCTTCGCGCGCGGCCTCCGGCTCGACGAGAAGATCACCCACTGCATGGATTACGATCTCCTCTGGCAGATCCTTTTTCTGGAAGCCCGCTTCGCCGCCGTCCCCGAGTTCCGGGCCGAGTTCCGCCAGCACGACGATGCCAAGGGCGTCTACCAGCTCGAAATCTGCTACCAGGAATTCTTCGACTATTACCTCCGCCTCCTGCGGGACGAGCGGCTCCCCGCCGCGATCCGTCCGGCGCTGATCGGCGAGCTCCGCTCCTCCTGCCTCAACGATTTCGGGACCGGCCATTTCGCCACCTGCCGAACCAAGTTCCGGCAGGCGTTCCGCGCCGTCGGCCCCGCCTTCCTCACCCCGGAGCTGCTCGTGAGATACGCGGCCTCGGCGCTTCCTCCCGGCCTGGTCGCCGGGGCGAAGCGGCTGCTGCGAAGAGGCTCATCATGAGTTCCGTTTCCGATTCGCCGCCCGACGTCTCCGTCGTCGTCATCAACTGGAATTCGTTCGCGCTCCTCGAAGCCGCCCTCGATTCACTCGCGGAGCAGACCGCCGGCATCGCCTACGAGATCATCGTCGTCGACAACGGCTCGACCCGCGACGAGAGCGGGGAGAAAATTCCGCTCCGGTTTCCCTCGGTCCGCTTCCTTCGCAACACGGAGAACCTCGGCTTCGGCAAGGCCAACAACCAGGCCTTTGCGGTGGCGCGGGGCCGCCATCTCCTCCTGCTCAACGCCGATACCCGCCAGATCGAGAACGCCGTCGGCAAGGCGGTCGGTTATCTCGACGGGCATCCGGAGGTCGGCGCGCTCGGCATTCTCCATTTGAACGACGACGCGGCCCGCTCGATCCAGCCCTCCTGGCATCCCTTTCCCCGCCCGCTCGACGATCTCAAGGGGCTTCTCCATCTGCCGACCGAGGCCGCTCCCTTCTCCGCCGAACCGACCGAGCGGGACGTCCCCTGGGCCTGCGCCAGCTTCCTCCTGGTCCGCCGGGAATGCCTCGAACAGGTGGGCGGCTTCGACGAGCGGTTCTTCATCTACGATGAGGATATCGACTGGTGTTTCCGCATTTGGGAAAAGGGCTGGCAGATCCGTTTCTGGCCCGGCGCCCGCTTCATCCACATCGGCTCGGTCTCCGGCTCGCAGATGAGCGACAAGACCTTCAGCAACCTGCGCAGCCGCCTCACCTATTACCGGAAGCATCACGGAATCGGCTGGGCGGTCCTCCTCTATGTCGTGACCGTCGGCAAGCTCGCCGCCGGAGCGGCACGGGAGACGGCGCGGCTCCTCTTCCGCCGCGCCTCCGCTCGGGATGTGGCCAACCGCTGGAAACGGGTGGCGCAATTTACCCGCCTCCGCTCCAGCCAATCGGGCATCTAGGAGAACCGAGCCGTGGCCAAGATTCATCTGCGCGGATTGGGGGAACCCTCCCCGGAAACGAGGGAGTTCTTCGCCTTTTTCAAAGAATGGGCGGGCAGGAGCGCGGCGCACCAACTCGTCGAGCGCGCCGAGGAGGCCGATCTGATCCTCTTCATCTTTGGCACCGATCTTCGCGCCCCCTTGAGCGCCGAAGAGGAGGCGCTGCTGGCCGCCCGCCCCGACGATTGCTTCGCCCTCGACGGCAAGGACCAGCCCATCGGCTTCCTGCCGGGGCTCTACGCCGCCTTGCCCGCATCCGCCTTCGATCCGGGCCGCTTCCGCACCTATTGCTATCCGGTCGAGAATCGCCAGGTGGAGGCGGCTTGGCAGGCGCGGCCGGAGAAAACGCTCTTCTTCTCCTTCCTGGGCGGAGCCAGCTCCCCCTTGCGGCGGCGGCTCTACCGCCGCCGGGACGGGCGAAGCGACATCCTCATCGAGGACACCACCTCCCACCAGGAATGGAATCCCCATCAACCAGACTGGGCCGAACGGAAGGCGCGCTACGCCGAGGTGCTGGCCCGGAGCGAATTCTGCCTCTGCCCCCGGGGCGCGGGCGTCGGCTCGATCCGCCTCTTCGAGGCGATGCAGGCGGGGAGCGTCCCGGTCCTCTTTTCCGACGCCTATGTCCTGCCCGCTAGCCCCGGCCCCGCCTGGGACGAATTCCTGATCCGCCTCCCCGAGAGCACCGCAGGCCGGGACGATCTCCCCGCCCTCCTCGAGCCGTGGCGGGAGCGGTCGCGGGAAATGGGGCTCCGCGCCCGGCAGGCGTGGGAGGCGTGGTTCGCCCCCGCCGTCTGGCTCGACCGGAGCGTCGAAAGCATCGAGGCGATCCAGGCCATCCGGAAGGAGCAGGGCCGTTCCGAAACCCGTTACCACCGCCATTGGGCCTGGTGGAAATTCAAGAGAGAAGCTGGCGAACGGGCTTGGAATTCCCTACGAAGGATACGGAACCGGCTCCGCTCCCGATGAAAAAACTGACCGATCTCTGGGCGCATCTCCATGCCCCCGGCACCGATATCTGCATCCCGCGCTATCTCCTGAAGAGCGCCGGCTACCGCCTGCGCGGCAAGCGGATCACCGCCCACCACAACACCGAGATCCGGGGCCTGAAGAACATCGTCATCGAGCCCGGCGGCAGCCTCTCGATCGGCAAGGTCTCGATGGGCTTCATGCACGGCGGCGACCGCACCTTCCTCAACATCGAGGGAGAGCTGCGGATCCGGGGCGGCGTCTACCTCGGCAAGGGATGCCGCCTCCACGCCGCGCCGGGTGGACGGATCGAGCTCGACACCTGCTACTTCACCGGCCTGAGCCGGGCGATCATCTCCCACCGGCTGGCCATCGGCCGCGAGACGGTGATCGCCTGGGGCTGCGAGTTCCTCGACCGCGATTGGCACACGATTTCCTATCCCGGCAAGCAGGAGAAGCCCGCCGCCCTCGGCATCGAGATCGGCGAACGGTGCTGGATCGGGAGCGACGTCAAGATCCTCAAAGGAGTCCGCCTCGGCGCCGGCTCGGTGGTGGCGGCGAATGCGGTCCTGACCGGCTCCTATCCCGGCGGCTCGCTGATCGCGGGCAATCCCGGACGGGTGATCCGCAGCGAGGTCACCTGGAGCGCCGCCGAGTAGGCCACGGTTCGCGCATGAAGCTCCTCATCTGCACCCCCTATTCCCTGCGGCGAGAATTGGGCGCTCCGAAAATCGTCATCGAGCTGGCGGAGGAGCTCCGCCTGTTGGGCTGGGAATGCACGCTGGTGGGCAAGGAGGAGATCGAGCAAGACGGGTCCGGCGCTCCCTATCCCGAGGCGCTCCGCGCTTATCTCCTCGCGAATGCGGGCCGCCACGACGTCGTCGAATACGACCACCAATATCTTCCCTTTCCCCGCGCGCTCTTTCCCCACCAGACCCTCTTCGTGGCCCGCTCCTCGTTGCTGGCTCATCACTTCCGCCGCATTCCCATTCCGCCGATGGAACGCGGTTGGGGGCGGCTGCGCGAGGCCTGGGCGCGGCTGAAGGACCAGCCCGGCCGCCGCCGGCGGCTGGCGATGGCGCAGACCACCCTGCAGCAGTGCGATCTGGTCAACGTCGCCAACCGGGGAGACCGCGATGAGCTGATCCGCTGCGGCATCGCCGCCGACAAGATCGTCATCCTCCCCTACGGCATCGACCGGGCGCGGCGCCCGCTCTTCGACGCCGTCGATGCCGCCCCGCCCCGGGAACCGAGGGCCGCCTTCGTCGGCAGCTTCGATGCCCGCAAGGGCGGAGCCGATTTTCCCGCCCTGGCGGCGGAGCTGGTCCGCGCCACCCCCGGCCTCCGCATCCGCTTGCTCGGGACCAAGGGCCTCTATCCCGATGCCGCCAGCGTCCTCAAGTTCTTCCCCGCCGCGCTCCATCCCTCCCTGGAAATCGTCCCCGGTTATGCGGTCAACGATCTCCCCGCGCTCCTCGCCGATTGCTCGGTCGGCATCTTCCCCTCCTATATCGAGAGCTTCGGCTTCGGCGTGATCGAGATGCTCGCCGCCGCCCTGCCGGTCATCGCCTACGATTGCCCCGGCCCCACCGATATCCTCCCCCCGGAGCGGATCGTCCCCGCCGGCGATTTCCGGGCGATGGCCGAGCGCGTCACCGCCCTACTGCGCGATCCCGAGACGCTCCGCGCCTCCCGCCTCGCCGCCCGGGACCGCTCGCACGGCTACCGCTGGGACACCATCGCCCGCGCCACCGCCGAGGCCTATGCGCACGCCTGGATCGGAAGGCAGGCCGCGCCGCCGGAGGAGACGGAGACCCCGTCCTGACGCTTTTCCCATGACGCCGCCCCGCCCCACCCTGATCGTCCTGACGCCCGTGAAGAACGAGGCCTGGATCCTCGACCGCTTCCTGGCGGTCTGCTCGCAATTCGCCGACCTGATCCTGATCGCCGACCAGCAGTCGACCGACGGCAGCCGCGAGATCGCCGCCCGCTGGCCGAAGGTGGCGCTGATCGACAACACCAATCCCGATTACGACGAGGCCGACCGCCAGAAGCTCCTGATCGAGGAGGCCCGCCGCCGGGTCCCCGGTCCCCGCGTCTTCCTCACCCTCGACGCCGACGAGATCGTCGCCGCCGACGCCCCGGAGAGCCCCGATTGGCAGGCCTTCCTCCAGGCCACGCCCGGAACAGTTTTGATGCTGGAGAAGCTCGACCTCTATCCGACCGCGGGGGAGTGCGTCCGCTACGACAAGCCGTTCCCCTACGGCTACGTCGACGACGGCGCCGAGCACCAGCCGCGCTGGATCCACAGCTACCGGGTGCCGGTGAAACCGGAGAGCCCCCGCTTCCCCGCCGCCGGCATCAAGCTCCTCCACTACGCCAATCTCCGGCCCCGGACCCAGCGCCTGAAGACCTGCATGTACACGGTGATGGAGAACCTCAAGGCTCCCCTGCGGCCCCGCTCGATCCTCAGCCGCCGGATCAACTACGCGCGGAACAAGGATTGGATCGGCGAGGGGTGGACGGCGGCGAGCGATCCCGCCTGGTTCCAGCGCTGGGAAGAGGCCGGGATCGAGATGCGGCAGGTGGCCGATTCGGACGAGAGCTGGCAGGGCTGGGCCTGCCTCCGGGCGATGGCGCGGCACGGCGAGCGGCGCTTCTGGTTCGACGACATCTGGGATATCGACTGGGAACAGATCCGGCAACGGGGCCTCAAAAAGGGGATTCCCGATCTTCCCGCCCGTCCCATCGCGCATCCGCCCGGCGTCCTCCTCCTCGCCATGGAAGGGGCTGGCTTCGCGGCCCGCTTCCTCAAGCCGCTCCTGGTCCGCTAGGGAAGGTTTCTTCCCCGTTGCGATGAAGCTCCTCTTCCTCACCACCTCGACGCAACCCGGGCGGAGCGGCCTGGGCGATTACGCCCTCGCCCTCGCCTCGGAGCTGGCCGGGCAGGGCCAGGAGATTGCCGTCATCGGACTGGCGGAGGAAGCAGGCGGAGCGCCCCCGGCAGCCTCGTTCCCGTTTCGGACTCTCTCCCTGTCCGCCGCCCTTCCCCGGGCCGAGCGTTGGACGGCCTGCCGCGCCTTCTGCCACGATCTCCAGCCCGATTGGATCAGCCTCCAATTCGTCTCCTACGCCTTCGATCCCCGGGGCTGGGTCTGGAACCTGGGCGCCCGGCTCCGCGAAATCGATTCCCGGGCCGCCTGGCAGGTCATGTTCCATGAGATCTGGATCGGCGCGAAGCAGGGCGCACCGCTCAAGGAAAGGCTCCTCGGCCTCGCCCAACGCGCCTCGATCCGTCACGCTTTCAATGCCTTGCGCCCCCGCTGCGCCCACACCAGCAACCCAGTTTACCAGGAGCTCCTCCGCCGCGCCGGCATCACCGCCGGAATTCTCCCCCTCTTCGGCAACATCCCCCTCGCGCCGCCTTCCGACGACGAAGCGCTGCCGGCTCTGCTCGCCTCCCACGGCCTCGATCCGCACGATACGGCGGCCCGTTCCAAGCAGCTCTGGATCGGCCTCTTCGGCTCGCTCCATCCGGTCTGGCCGCCGGAACCGTTCTTCGCCTATCTCGAAAAGGCCCGGGCTCTCTCGGGCCGCCGTCCGATTCTGATTTCGGCGGGCCGGCTCGGGCCGGGACGCGGGCTTTGGGAACGGCTCCGGCGCGATTACGGCGCCCGCTGCACCTTCGTCGAGCTGGGGGAACAACCCGCCCACATGGTCTCCCGGCTTTTCCAGCAACTCGACTGCGGCATCGCCACCACCCCCTATCAGGTGATCGGCAAGAGCGGCTCCGCGGCGGCAATGGCGGAGCACGGCCTGCCGGTGATCGTCAACCGGACGGAACGCTACGGCCTCCCCGCCGACGACCAGCCCCATCCCGAACCGCTCTATCTGCCGATGACGCCCGAGCTGCCCCGGCTCCTGGCCCAGCTTCCCCCCCGCCGCCCCGCCCGCTCCCGCCTGCCGGAAGCGGCGCGTGCCTTCCTCTCCGCGCTCGGGCAAGCTTGACCGCCCCTTATGGTTTTCAGTTCCGCCACCTTCCTCTTCCTGTTCCTCCCGGTAGTGATCGCGGCCTACCTGCTGGCCCCGCGCGGCCTCCATAACGCCGTCCTCATCGGCGCGAGCCTCTTCTTCTATCTCTGGGGGGAGCCGCATTGGTTCTGGGTCCTCCTCGCCTCGGTGATCGGGACTTACTGGGCCGGGTTCTTCCTGCAGGACCGTTTCTCCCCCCGGCAACGGAAATGGGCGTTGACCGCCGGCCTCGTCTTCAACCTCGGCCTGCTCGGTTTCTTCAAATATGCCAATTTCCTGGTCGATAATGTCGACCGGGCGGCCCGCCTCGCCGGTGGGGGGAACCCGCTCCACCTCCCGCCGATCCATCTCCCGATCGGCATCTCCTTCTTCACCTTCCAGGCCCTCTCCTTCCTGATCGACGTCTATCGCGGCACCTGCCCGCCGCAGCTGAGCTTTCCCCGCCTCCTCCTCTTCAAGTCGATGTTCCCCCAGCTCATCGCCGGGCCGATCGTCCGCTACAAGGACGTGGCCCGCGATCTCAAGGACCGCAACCTCGACCTCTCCGACTGGACCATCGGCGCGCAGCGCTTCATCGTCGGCCTGGCGCGAAAGATGATCCTGGCCAATCCGCTCGGTGCCGTCGCCGACCAGATCTTCGCCCTCCCCTCCGCCTCGCTCTCGGCGCCGGTCGCCTGGCTCGGCCTCCTCTGCTACACCCTCCAGCTCTACTACGATTTCTCCGGCTACTCGGACATGGCGATCGGGCTGGGCCGGATGTTCGGATTCACCTTCCCGGAGAATTTCAATTTTCCCTACCTCTCCCGCAGCATCCAGGAATTCTGGCGGCGCTGGCACATGAGCCTCTCGGCCTGGTTCCGGGACTACCTCTACATCCCGCTCGGCGGCAACCGGCACGGCGCGGTCCGGACCGGGCGCAACCTCCTGATCGTCTTCGGCCTCTGCGGCTTCTGGCACGGGGCGAGCTGGAACTTCGTGGTCTGGGGCTTCTTCCACGGCTTCTTCCTGGTCGTCGAGCGGATCGGCCTGGGAAAGCTGCTGGAGCGCGCCTGGGCGCCCCTCGCCCACGGCTATGCCCTGCTGGTGGTCGGGTTGGGCTGGGTCTTCTTCCGCTCCGCCGATCTTCCCTCTGCCTTTCATTATCTGGCTGCGCTTTTCGGCCACGGCGCCGATCCCGCCCATGCGGAACTGGCAGCCCGTTACCTCAACGGCGAGGTCTTCTTCTGCCTGGCGGCGGGGATCTTCTTCGCGGGACCGGCCGCCCGATTCGAACCGCTGGCCGTTGACAGCACCGCCCAAGGCTCGGGCCTCCTCCTCCGCTACGGCCTCCATCTGGCGCTGCTGGTCCTCTGCCTCGGCTACGTCGCCAGCTCGACGTATAATCCGTTCATCTACTTCCGCTTCTGACCGATGCCCTCCTCTTCCCTTACCCGGCTGCGGATCGTCTTCCTGGCGCTCTGCCTCGGCATCGTCGGCGGGCCGCTCCTGATGACGCCGGTCCATTTCGACAAGAGCCAGTTCGGTTCGGGCCCCCGCTATGCCCATCCCTTTCCGCAACTCGATGGACATCTCGCTTCCTGGACCGGCTTCCCCGCCGCCTTCGAGGATTTCTACAACGATCACTTCCGCCTGCGCGGCCTCTACATGCGGCTTTATGCCTATGCGATGTGGAACGGATTCCACGTCTCGCCCAGCAGCAAGGTGCTGGTGGGGCGCGACGGATGGCTCTACTACAACGACGTGACCGACAACGATCCGATCGCCACCTACCAGGGGACCAATCTCCTGACCGATGCCCAGGTGGAGGCGGCCCGCTCCGTCCTGATCGCCTGGCGCGACTGGCTGCAGGCGCGGGGCATCGTCTTCGTCCTCTGCATCGCCCCCGAGAAGACCACGATCTACCCCGAATACCTTCCGACCGGCTTCGCCACCCACCACTCGCGGACCCGCATCGACCAGCTCGTCGAGGCCTGCGCCGGAGCGGGCGGCATCGAGGTCGTCGACCTGCGCGGCCCACTCCTCCAGGCCAAGGCGGCCGGCACGCTCCCGCTCTATTTCCGCACCGATACCCATTGGAACGCGGCGGGGGCCTCCGTCGGCGCCTCGGTCCTGCTGCAGGCGCTCCACGCCCGTCTCCCCGCCGTCGCGCCGCTCG
>OUNK010002663.1_pt1 | contig 19837 bp, 11 predicted proteins | sample 1755341 | NCBI WGS metagenome assembly OUNK01 (sample SAMEA3914788, study PRJEB12502) | metagenome | biome: forest; material: soil | place: Canada | collected 2011-07-03 | depth 0.1 m | reverse complement strand
CCCAAACGGTTACTACGTGACGCTATCTGGGTACACCGGTTACACCAACTTCATCCACTTCAAACCATCGCTAACGATTACGCCATGGGACAAGGTGAAGGTGATTACGTCTTTTGGCATGTTGTGGCGTCAAACGACGCAGGATGCCATTTATGTGCAGCCCGACATTCCGGTTCCCGGCACCGCGGGTGAACCCGGGCGGCGAAGCACCAACTACGGACAATTTCAGGTCAATTGGAACGCGACACGCAGTCTCGCCTTTTCACTTGAAGCGGATCGCTATTTTGTGGCGCCCGCGCTTCGCCTCGCGGGCGGGCACGATTCGGATTACCTCGGAATTCAAATGAGCTGGGGATGGTGATGACGGCTTAACGGACGATACGATCAAGAATTTCTCAACCTCCAGGAGGGACATGCCATGGTGAATGTCGATAAGGCCAAGCAACGTCGCGAGGCGAATCAGCATCAGGCCATCGATATCCTTCTGGAACCTGGCGTCGACTCGCCCAACGCGGGGATCTATAGATGTCGGGTTTGTGGTCATGAAATCGGCATCGCCAAAGGCCGTAAGCTTCCTCCTCAAACCCACCATGAGCATACGCAGGGAGCGGCCCTATTCGCTGGCAATTGATCGTTGCCGCTCAAAACTGAGCGGCCTAATTTTTTGAGTATCCATGGGTCGATAGGGCAAGAGAAGCGATGAATGAGGAGCTGAAAGGTCAAATTGCGGCACTCATCATGCCGATGATCAAGAAAACGTTGTGGGTGGTTTTGAGCACCGCACAGGCGCCAAGTGCCGAGATGGAGCCCTACGCGCCCGACCATCTGCGGTATATGAATGACCTGTAGGAGCGCGGTTTACTATGGGGCATCGGGACCCTTTTTCGTCCCCGGCGTTACCGTCGGGGATGGCCTCACGATCTTCTAGGAAGGCGATGTATGGCGGTAAGGGCACTTAAGTCCATGTGTGCCGTGCTGTTGCGAGCCGCTCTGATGGCGGGAACCGCAGTGGCATCGGGTTGTATGACGGTGGGTCCCAATTACCAAGCGCCCACGCTTGAGTTGAAACCCATCGGTCATGTGCAAAACGCAGCCGAGAGTGCATCGCTTGACACATGGTGGACAGGATTCAATGACGCTGAATTGGATCGCATCGTCGCGCGCGTGCGCGACGAAAACCTCGATCTGGCGGCGGCCCTCGCGCGCGTGACGCAGGCACACGCGGCGGCTCAGGCCGCGGGAGCAAAGCGGTTGCCCTCCGGTGAAGTGGGGGTGCAGGCGGATGCGGAACACCAATCGCTGCGCAGCCCCATCGGACAGCTTGCCAGCCAACAGCCTGGTTACAACCGCGACGAGAACCTCTATGACGAGGGCATCGGCGCGAGTTGGGAAGCTGACCTGTTCGGCGGCTTGCGCCGGGGCCAGGAAGCGGCCAAGGCCGAAGCGCAAGCCGCGGACACCATGCATGCGGGCACCCGCGTCACGGTGACGGCCGATGCCGTGGATGCATATATGCAAATCCGCGGAAACCAGGAACGTTTGCGCTTGGCTCAGCAACAGATTGATGTCGACAATCATCTACTGTCGCTGATTCGCCAGCGCAATCAATTTGGTGCCTCGTCGGATCGGGAAGTTGATCGTGCGCAAGCGCTGGTGGATCAGGCCAAAGCCACGGTGCCTCCGCTCCAGATCGCCTTGCAGGCGCAATTGAGCCGACTGGATGTCTTGATGGGTGCGCAACCTGGCACCTATGCGTCGGAGTTGGAAGCGCACGCACCGATCCCGGCCATACCTCCGCTAGACGTGGGGGTTCTGCCCGAGCAACTGCTGCGCCACCGACCGGATGTGGTCGCTGCCGAGCGTCACCTCGCTGCCTCGAATGCGCGCATTGGTGTCGCCATCGCGGACTACTACCCTAACGTTTCCTTAGGTGCACTGCTTGGGTTCGAGAGCCTTGGTCGCGAAGACTTGATCTCGGCGGCGTCGTTTCAACCGCAATTGATCGCAGGGCTGCATTGGCGCCTCTTTGACTTTGGTCGCGTGGATGCCGAAGTGGCCAACGCCAAAGGGGCCTATGCCGAAGCCTTGGCGCTTTATCGGCAATCGGCGCTGCGCGCGACCGAAGAAGTAGAGGATTCGCTGACGGCGCAAGCGCAATATGCCAAGCAATCCGATTCGCTCGACGCCGAGGTGGTGTCGCTGCGCGCCGCCAACGCCTCATCGGAACGCGCGTACGAGGCGGGCTCCATTTCGCTGACGGACGTGTTGGATACCGAACAGCAATTGCTCGCTGCGCAAGATGAAGCCGTCAGCGCACGGGTGAATGTCTTACGTTCAACCGTCTTTTTCTACAGAGCGGTGGGGGGAGGCTGAGGGAAGCGCTTCCTAACTCAGTTGGCGATACGAAAACGATGCTCGTTAATGTGCCCGGAGTGATCACTTGACCGAACCGACGCCCCACGTTGCTGATCCGCCTGCAGAGCGCGCGTTGCGTCCGCTGACGCTGTCGGACGCCAAAATGATGCTGGTCGGCTTGGGTCTGGCGACCGCGGTGGAGTTTTACACGTTCGATGCGGTCAACCTTGTCTTGCCGGACATGGCTGGATCGTTTGGCATTTCCCGCGATCAAGCCAGTTGGATCCTCACCACCTATAGCTCGGCGCTGTTCTTTGGGGTGCCGCTGTCCATTTGGTTGGCTGCGCACTTGCGCCACCGCCGTTACATCATCGGGTCGGTCGCGCTGTTTGCCATCGCCTCCATCGGCAGCTCCATGAGTTCGACGTTCGAGAGCTTGTTGTTTTGGCGTGCCATCGAAGGCTTTGCGGGATCGGGCTTAACGATGTGGTGGCGAGCGAGCATTTATATGCTGGTGAATCGCCAATACCGAAGTGCTTCACTGATGCGGGTGTCGGTGATGCTGTATTTGGCCACTGTCGTGGGCCTCCTTTACAGCGGCTTAGTGACGGACCATGTCACATGGCGACTCATCTTCATTCCCAATGTCATCTTCGCGGTCGCCGCGATCATCGTGCTCCGTCGCCATTATCCCGACGTGCCTCCCTCGTCGGACTCGCGCATCGCCAACGTCGACAAAATCGGTATCGGGTTGATTGGCATTTCGGTAATCTCCCTTCAAACCCTGTTGATGCGCGGCGAGATTGACGACTGGTTCGGATCGCCGCTCATTCGTGGACTGGCGTGGATCTGCGTGCTCGCACTCGTCCTCTTCATCTATTGGCAGACCAGCAGCCATAACCATTTCCCGTTGCTGCGCGTGGAGCTGATACGGTCGCGGCCGGTGCTGTCGGCGACCATGCTCGGGATCTTTGCGGGAGCCATCCTCTCAGGCAGCTTGTATGCATTGCCTGAATTCCTTCGGGACGTCGATCCCAATCGGTTGAGCGCCACTGATGCCGGGCGGCTGATTTGCGTGTATGCGCTCACGGCCGCAGCCATCCGCCCGTTCGTCGTGAACGCCATTGCCAGGTTTGGTCAGCGCAAAGCGATTGCTTTTGCGTTCTCCATGCTGGTGTTGTCGATGTTGACCTTTGCGCGTCTGATCACCAGTGCCACCCCGGAGTTCTATTACGCGCTGCCATTGGCGATGTATGCCTTCTGTTTGGCGCCCATGCTTTCGGCCATCGGCAGCGGCACGGTCGGCAAAGTCGCAGCCGAAAATCAGTTGGATGCGGTCTCTATCTACATGACGTTCCGCCAGTTTGGAACATCCTTGGGGGTGACGCTGGCATCCATCATGTTGCACCAGCGCGAAACGGTGCACTCCTCACGGCTGTATGAGCACCTTCACGCAACAGGAGGACCAGTGGTGACGTGGACGAACACCGTCGCCGCACAAATCGTTGCGCATGCAGGGCAATCGTCCATCGATGCTAAAACCATGGCTTTGAAGTTATTGAGCGAGGTAGGCGCGCGGCAAGCTGAAACGCTTGCTTATGCGGATGTCTTTTATTTCATGGCTGTCATCGGTGTGGTGGCGCTGTGCGTGGTGCCTCTCATGCCACCTTCTCCGGTAGTCAAGAAATGAGCGAACCTGTGAACGTTCCCCAAGCGGCACCGGCCCCACCAACCGCGCCGGCACCTGTGCCGAGCAAATCCACAACGGTCACGCGCACGGTGGTGATCGCCTTGGTCGTTCTGCTTCTGATCGTTGCTTTGTTCTTCTACCTCTCCAATCTGTTCACTGTGACCACTGATGATGCGTATGTTGAAGCGGACACCATCACGGTCGTGCCGAAGGTGCCGGCCTACGTGGCGGCCTTGCATGTCAACGACAACACGGCGTTCACGAAAGGGGAATTGCTCGTGGAGCTGGACCCGCGGGACTACCAGGTCGCCGTCAACAATGCGCTAGCTGACCTAGTGTCTGCGAAAGCCTTCAAGGTGAACCTCGCCGCTCAGATTGACGAGCAACGGCATCAGGTTGCCGCGGCGCAGGCGTCACTGGATGGGGACCAAGTAACACTGACCTTTGCGAACCAGCAATTCGTTCGATATACCGCGTTGTCGCAAAGTGGATCGGATACCAAAGAGCGGCTGCAACTTGCGAACAGCGATGTCGGTCAGCGACGCGCGGCCGTGGAACGCGACACCGCGACGTTGGCGGCGGCGAAAGCGCATGTGACCGTTTTGGAAAGCCAAGTGACGCAGGCCGAGGCGGCGATCGCTGCCAAGCAAGCGGCCCTCGACCTGGCCAAGCTAAATTTGTCGTATACGCGAATCTACGCCACGGTGTCAGGCACCGTCGCCAATCGTAGCGTGCAAGTCGGCAATTACGTGCAGCCCGGTCAGGCCCTCTTTTCTGCGGTTCCCGACGAGGTGTTTATCGTTGCCAACATCAAGGAAACCCGTCTGGGCGAAGTTCGCGCTGGACAGAGCGTTGCCGTCCGAGTCGATGCGCTCCCGGAGCGGGACTTGCACGGTCACGTGGATAGTGTTCAACGTGGTACTGGTTCCACGTTTGCCCTGTTGCCGCCGGAAAATGCAACGGGTAACTTCGTCAAAGTGGTCCAACGCGTCCCAGTCAAAATTCTGCTGGATGATCCGCCCGAGAAGCTCAAAAGCTTATCGCCCGGGATGTCCGTGGTCGTCAAAATCACCGTCAGAACGCATTTGTTCGGGCAGGACAATCCGCAGCATTGAACGGCGGTGATTCCCGGGTGTTTTCGGCTTCCGGTTTGACGGATGGCGCCCGAACGGAGGGCCGTTTGTGCGGAATGGGCGTTCGGCTAATCTGGTTGCCGGTTATCGATGACGCGGTGGTCGTTTGACGGTGATTAGAAACCTCCCATGGGTTGTGCTCGTTGCTGCCTTGCTGTGGGGGAGACCTTCTCATGCGTCCGACGTTCCTTCATCCATCAAGGATTACGTCCATACGTCCTGGACGCAGCGCGAAGGTGCGCCCGCCGATATTCGGGCGTTAGCGCAAACCCCGGATGGTTGGTATTGGCTGGGCACCTCATCGGGTGTCTATCGCTTTGATGGGGTCACGTTCACGAAGCAAGCGCTCTTTCCTTCCTCAAACGACAAGTCGCAGAGTGTTCAGTCCTTATTTGTGACGCGTGAGGGCGACTTGTGGATCGGACTCACCTATGGGGGCGCGATTGAACTCGGCGGTCAAGATCACTCAGAACCTTCCAATCGCCCAGGCCTGCCGACCGATGCGCCGATCGATTCATTTGGGGAGGATGCTTCGCATCGCCTGTGGGTCGTTGCCGCGGGCGACTTGTACCAACTCGAAAGCGATCGATGGCGGCGTATCTCAAAAGCGAGCGTCGGGCTTCCCGATGTTGCGATTAATGATCTCATTGTGGATACCGCGGGCACCGTCTGGTTGTTCACCGACAAAGACGTCTTTGGGCTAAGAATAGGGCAGCTTCGTTTTCAGAATTTCACCGCAACGCTATCCAGTGATGCTCCGACTTTGGCTCGGCAAGCCAATGACGGCAGCCTTTGGTTGAGAGAGCGGGATGGTGTGGCTCGATTAAATCTACCCGAAGAAAAAGACGAACCCGTCCAAAACTTCCGAACGGATTCGCTAGCGCGGGTTATCGATCGCGATGGCACCATGTGGATGACCGATTGTCAGGCCGGGGATCTATGTCGATATCCGCATGCAAGCGAAGCGCGAGGGCTGCTGCCCGAGTCGACGTTCAACAAGGATGCGATTGGTTTCGATGACCACATCATGTCGGGCTTATCTATGACCGCGATGATAGATCGCAATGGCGATCTTTGGGTGGGAACAAAATCTGGCTTGGACCGATTTAGCAAACCACTCGTCAATATCGTCCATTTTCCCGATCCGCTGATTTATTTTTCGGTCACGCCCAATCCTGACGGCTCGGTGTGGGTCGGCACGGCGTCAAACGGATTTCGTGACAAATGGTGGCATGTCGATGGCATCGAGGCACCGCGCACGTGGGGCGATCTCAGCGGAGATCTCACCGCCGCATTTCGTGATGTGGACGGACGCATTTTGATGGGAGGCGCTTCAGGGCTACGCCGATTTGATGGCAAGTCCGTAGAGAGCCTTCAAGTTCCAGACGCCATGAAGGGGCGCAAAATCCAATCGATCATGCGCGACAGCAGCGGGCGCTTGTGGATTGCGTTTCGCGGCGCCCCTGTTTTTCAACTAGATGGAACGACCTGGATTACCAAAGGTGGCATCAATGCCTTAAACAACTGGCATCCCATCATCATCGCCGCGGGGCAGGATGGCACAGTTTGGTTTGGTTACGCGGGAAGCGAAGCCTTCGCTTTGCACGGCAATTCACTCACGCACTACTCAAGCAAGGATGGCTTGAACATCGGAAGCGTCACGGCCATCCGGCCGGGAAGTCCGATCTTGATCGGCGGCGAAATGGGGTTGGCGGCACTCGATGGCGATCATTTCCGGATGCTTCAAACCATTGTCCCCAATACCTTGGTGGGAATTACGGGCATCGTGCTAGCGGATGATGGGTGCTATTGGTTGAACACTGAGGTGGGTGCCGTCCGGATTCGCGAAGACGACATGCGACGGGCGACACAAGACCCCAGTTTTAAAATGCCATTCCAGCTCATTGATTCACTGAGCGGTATGCCGGGTGGTGCGCAACGGATTCGACCACTACCCAGTTTGACGCAAGGTTCGGACGGTCGACTGTGGTTTGCACAAGTGTCCGGGTTGGCATGGATGGACCCTAAACAGTTACCGATATCGTCCACCCTATTGCGGGTGGTGATTCTCACATTGAACACGGGGACAGGAAGCTTCGCCGTCGATCATGGCGTTGACCTTCCCGTGGGCACGGATGGATTTCGCATTGTTTACACCGCGCTTGGCGCACCGCTGCCGGAGCGCGTGACGTTCCGCTATCGATTGGCAGGGCGCGGGAGCGATTGGCAGTTTGCGGGCACCGATCGTGTGGCCAATTTCGCGGGATTGGCACCCGGTAACTATCGTTTTGAGCTCCAAGCGTCCGATGACGGCGAATCGTGGACTGCCTCGCCGATCTCCCTGGATGTGCGCATTGAACCCGCCTTCTACCAAACGCTCTGGTTTAGCATTCTGTGCGCGCTTATTTTATTAACGGCCATTGTGGTGCTGACGAGACGCCACATTCATCAGTCCAACGAACGCTTACGAGCAAGGTTGCAGATCCGTCACGCCGAACGGGAGCGGATTGCGCGCGATCTCCACGACACGTTATTGCAAGGCGTTCAAGGCTTGATCCTTCGCGTTCATGCCGCCACGACCCCACTTCCACCCGACCATCCGGTTTCCATTTCGATTGACCAAGCGCTGGAACGGGGTGAGCAGATTCTTGTTGAAGGGCGCAATCGATTGCTGGATCTGCGTCTTGGTGTAGGCGCCGCCAATAACCTCACGACGCGCATCGCTGAGTTCGCGGAACAGTGCATCGAGGACCATTCAGCCAAGTTCAACCTCCTATCCAACGATGGCGATCAGGTCATCGTGCCGATTGTCGGAGACGAAGCGTTCTTGATCGCTCGAGAAGCGGTGCTCAACGCATTTCGGCATGCGAATGCGCGCCAAATAAGCGTCGAGTTGGATTACGGAGTCAAGGAACTGGTGATTCAAGTCAGCGACAACGGCTCGGGCATCAAACCCGATGTCGATGATGTTCCTAGGACAGCTAAGCGCTGGGGATTGGTGGGGATGCAGGAGCGTGCTGCGGCCATCGGTGCGGGGCTGATCATTAAATCAATTGGGGGGCAGGGCACGGTAGTGACGCTTTCGATCCCGGCACCCATTGCCTATGTGCGGGAGCAGTGACATCGTGACTACGCACGCGCGCATGCTTGCGGCGTCCGAAACATCGTCGATGGTTCCTCGCCCGAAGTGGTGGCCGCCACGATCGCACGTGCGCTGCGCGCACGACGTCCGCGCACCCGTTACGCCACCGGCGGCGGCGCACGTACGATTCTGTTCTTGCGTCGTTGGCTAAGCGATCGCGCCTTCAACGGCTTTATGCGACGCATTGAGCGTTCGCTCGCCAAAGCCTAAGAAGCGGGTAGGGCGATTAGGGATTGTTATCGGGGGTAGGCAGGGCCGCTGTCGACCCAAACCATTTCGGCCGGCGCTGGGGAAATCGAGGCCGGTGTCGGCCGTGAGCTTGCCGGGTTGACCACTGGCCACCCAGCTTGAATAGCGCGCATCTGCGTGGCCAAGCCGCGCTGGGCAGGCACATATCACACTGCAAGATATCTCAGGAGCTTTGGCACTAAGCATGCCAAAGCTCCTGTAGGTCGATGTCGCCGCTGTCCGGACGTCGGTTGGGGTTGAGCATGTCGACCTGCACGACCATCGGCAGGTCGAAGGCGGTCCCCGTCACTACGCAGCAGCCTTGGGTGAGGTTTGGAATCAGCGCGCGCGAAATCGGGTCAAGGGTCGAGATGGTGTTATCGATCAGGAATAGGTCGCGGTCGTTCACCAGACGATGGATCAAGAAATTGTGGATCTGAGACACGATGGTCGGAGAGATGTCGGCCGGCCGTTGGCTGGCGATAGTCAAGAAAACGCCGAACTTGCGTCCTTCCTTAATAATTTCCTCAAACAATTCCAAACGATAGTCCTTCCACGCTTCCGCTTCGCGGGCGGACATCTCAGATAGGATGTTGTGGGCCTCGTCGATGATCAGGTGCAACGTGCGGTCCGGCGGCGAGGTCACGGCGGCGCGATGATGGTGATACGCGTGCTTGGCGATGAGGATGGGAAGGATCTTCTTTGCGTCGGTGCTGCACCTCTTAAGCGATACGACCGTTACCATGGGCGGGACCTCAGCGTCCTCGTCCGCCACTTGAACAGCTTTGCGCAGCATGGCGATCGCTCCTTCCATGCGCTTCATCAGCGGCAAGATGTGGTCGAGTTGAACTTGCCCGGTTCCGATATCGTTCATCAGGCCCAGTTGGCAGCGAATATCCAACTCTTCGAATGCGTCCATTGCGGGCAGGGCTGCGGCGTCAACGAGCGGGGCTAGCGCGCTGGCGTAGCCAATCCCGTCTGCGTTGAACCAGGTGCCACTGCGGGTGTTCTGGAAGGTCGCCCCGGCACCGTGCCATTGAATCTCGTCGAGCGCTTCGATGAGGTCGTCCAGGCTCAACTGGCGGGCCAAAAAGCGGGCTCGATCCAAGAGTTCTGGACGCGGGCGGCTCGAGGTGAAGGTTTTCTTGACCACGCTGCGAAAATAGCGGGGCAACGAGTCGGCCAAGTGCCCAAAGCGCCTGCGGCCTTCCACCACCCGACTCAGGAAGGGGCGCTGGGTGTGCTGGGTAGCCTGGAAGAGCAGGGCAAGCGTCTCGACATCCCAGAATTCGTCTAACGCGATCGTGATGCGGTCGCCGAGGGTGCGTCCGGTCGACACATCGAGCACCAGTTTCTGGGGTGCGTCGACCAGTTGCGCTTGGGTGTACTCCCCGTTGAAGTCGATGAGGACGAAGCGGCTGCGCTGGGCCAAGCCAGGCGGGTTGCGCTCGAACAACGCCGTGTACAGCTTGGCCAAGGTGTTGGACTTGCCGCTGCCGGTATTCCCAAAGATGCCGACGTGGCTGTTGAAGACGCGAGTGTAGGGCAGGGCGACCGGCAGACCTTCTTTCTGCAACACGCCAATGCGCAACCCTGGAGCATGTGCCGATCGGTCAAAGATCTGCGCAATCCGCCGGTCCGACAAGAGGTACGCTTCATCCAAAATCATGGGCAAGAACTTGATCCCATGTATGAACCGGCCATCCTCGAAGTATCCGATGGGCCGCGCGTCGACGCGACGCACGTATTCGGTTCGAACGCCGTCCGTCTCACTCCGGCGCTCGTCCAAGAACTCGCCCTCGACCACGCAGATGATGTCGCGAAAGCCGCGGGAGATGGCTACGTATTCGCGGATCGAAATGCCCTTAAGCCGTTCGCCGCGGAGGAATAGGACCTCCTTGCTGGATTCCTCATCGATGCGGAGCGTCACCTTGGTGCCTGCCACGGCAATGACCTCGCCGACCCGCATCATGAGGCCGCCCCGACCACGGGCCCTGCGGCGGCCGGTGAGTTGGCGGCGGAAAGCAGCGCGTTGAACGCGTCGAAGGTGAGGTTGCCGTCCGCAGCCATCACGCACGCCACATTCGTGTAGTCGGCAAACTGGGCGGACAGGCGGGCATGCTCGGTCTCGTTGAAGCACGTGACGAAGACCATCAGCTGCGGGTTGGACAGCGAGCGCTTGATCAGGTTGAGGATGTGCTCATCGGCGAACGAGAAGCCGAAAGTGATCAGGACGGCATTCTCTCGCTCCAGCTCAAAGCTGAGCATCCGCAGCATCTGGTAGTAGTGCTCCTCAAACACCGTTTCGTGGAACTTCCATTTGGTGGGGTTCACGATCGGGAGCTTGCGGTAGGCCGTCCAAAACGCGTCCATCTGAGCTTGAGTGAGGGGAGCGTCGGGCAGCGCTGTATCGGGGCCGCCGGCGTCCAACTGCTCCCAATACGCCTTCACTGCTTCGCTCATCCGCTCATCGACCAACGGCGCGTCCACCAAGTGATCGTGGTTGTACGTCACATGCACTTGATCGGCGTGCCGGGACCAATAGACCGAACCATGCAGGTTGATGATATTGATCTGGGGGACGGTCTGACGGTGCCGCTCGAAGATGCCTGTGCGCGTCAGGTAGGTGTTGTAGTTGCGCGCTTCGACCACACGATGGAAGAAGCCGCGGCTCCCGTCGTTGACCACGAAATCTTGCCCGCCGTCGAGCGTGATGCGATTGGCCGCTTCCGGCAGGCACCCGTCATAGTTAGTCGTGAACACATTGCAGCGCCGGTCGACCCCGCGGCGGCGCTGGAGCAGCGTGAGCACCGCCCGGATGAAACGCTCGTAATTGGCTTGGACTAGGGCTCGCGCGGGGTCGTTACGAATGGCTTCGAACGACATCAGCTGAGCGGGGCGAATGCACTGGTCGTAGTAGTGCATGAAAAGCGCGGTGTAGCGCTTCTTATCGTCCTGCTGCTCGTAATGCGTCGCCAAAGTTTCGATGGTGTGTGCCGTGCCGTCGGTCCGTGTGACTTTCAGGGCAAGGGTTGGCAGCAGCCCGAAAGAGGCGCCGGACCCGATCAGAAAGCTGAGAGGTTTATCGTAGATCGCGTTGACATCAAAGCTCATGGCCGGCCCTTGGAAGGGTGAGATCTATGTTCCACTACATAGCCATCGTTTGGACTGCATGCTCAATGCGTGCCCGGGCCTGAGCTGAGACGCGCTTGATGCCAAAGATTCTCGCCACTTCCTGTGCTTTGTCATCAGCTGAGATCGCGCGAGCGGCTGCTCGCAACTCGTGCAGTGAGATCTCTTCAATCGAGCGCTGTTCCTCGGCCACCATAGGAATACGGTAAGTATCCCAACCCCTGAGATCTTCTGGATTAGCCCAAACAAACGACCCCTGAAGAGGATCCGGTTCAATAAAATGATTGCGTTCGGCAATTGCCAAGACGCGTTCACGAATGAGGCGGCCAGCCCTCTGAAATCCGTGCGCGCGCGCCACGCGCTGGACCAGAAGCGCATCCAAAATTGGCGCCTCCTGGCGCAGAATGCAGTGGATCAAGGTGGCAAGCCTCACTTCATAGCTGGGTTCGTGAAAGCTGTCAGGATCCAAACCGCTCTCGAGTTCGGCGTAAGAGGCTACGCAATAGGGTGAATGCGGGGCGGGCTCCTTCGCTGAACCGGGAAAGCCCGCGAAACGGGCGGTCTTTTCTTCAGGTGAATTAATAGGAGCACCGGAATGGTTCGGCGCTGCGCCTAAGGTCACCTCCATCAGCTCTGCAACCGGAGCGCCGGAAATCGATTGCTCGAGGCTTGAGCTTGCCGAAGCTTCACTAAGCGCTTCGCCCGTCTTGGATTCCGAAGCTGCTGTCAAAGCCCTTGAAGCCTGCAGCAAAGTTGAAATTTGCTCATGCAGGCGCTCTAAAGCGCCAAGGCGATCGATCCACCACTCAGTGGACCAAACCCTGACTAATTTCCAGCCCAACCCTTGCAGGATCGCGCTGCGCACTTTGTCGCGATCGCGCGCCGTCGCGGCGCTGTGATAGCTCGCGCCATCGCATTCGACACCTACTAGGTAGTCGCCTGGACGGTCAGGGTGGATGACTCCAAGGTCAATTCGAAAACGTGAAACGCCAATTTGTGGGACGACATCCCAGCCCTTTGCGCGAAGGCCGTCTGCGACGAACTGTTCAAATGGGCTGTCGTACGAACCAACCGATCCACGAATCGCCTCACCCAATGCCCGCGGTCCGCGTTGTGCAAATTCAATGAAATGGCGTAAGTCACGAACGGCGCGAGCCGACGTGCGGTTGAGATCAATCATCGACGGGTCAAACGATGTAAATACAAGCATCTCCTGTCGAGCGCGTGTCACCGCCACATTGAGTCGCCGCCAGCCACCTTCACGGTTGAGCGGACCGAAATTCATCGACATGACCTTCGCACCAAGTGCTGTTGGGCCGTAACCAATCCCAAGGATGATCACATCGCGTTCGTCGCCCTGAACGGTTTCGAGGTTCTTCACCACCACCGGCTCCGTTCGCTCCAATTGGAAGAACGGTTCGATCTCGGGGTGTTCGGCTCGGGCTTGGTCAAGCAGGTCGCTTACAAGTTTTTGCTGCTCGCTGTTAAGCGTGATGATGCCAATGGACTTGCCGGAAGCGATGAAGGCGGGATCCAGAAGACGCGCCACCGTCGCATCGACAATGGCCTTCGCCTCAATCTGGTTGTGCCTGCCTTTACCCTGCGCGTACACGCCCTCCACCCGACACCACTCCACGGCACTCGGGCGCGTTTCAGCTGCCGGGAACGTAATGAGCTCACTGTCGTAGTAATTGTGGTTTGAGAAGGCAATGAGACTCTCGTGCCGGCTGCGGTAATGCCACGTCAGTCGGTGGCTTGGAACTCCTGCGCCCAAACACTCGTCGAGGATGCTTTCCAGGTCCTCTTCCGTATCATCATCGGCGGCCGCCCCTCGGTTGAAGAAGCTCGTGGGTGGCATTTGGCGCGGATCCCCCGCAACCACGACCTGCCTTCCCCGCGCGATGGAACCGATGGCATCCCATGGTGCAATCTGCGACGCTTCGTCGAAGATCACCAAATCGAAGGGGGCTTGGTTGGCAGGGAGATACTGAGCAATGGAAAGGGGGCTCATTAGCATGCAGGGCGCCAGTTTGGGCATGGCGTCGCCCATCTCCACTGCAAGCTGCCTCACCGGCTTGTGGCGGCGCGACTTCTGAAGCTCATGCTTGAGTACACCAAACCCACCACTCTTTGGGGCATCGTTCTTGTCCGGGATAAGGCCACATAGTTTGGCGCGAATATACCGACTCGTAAGCGAAGCGAGTTTCTCATCCACGCGCCGATAGGCCTCGATATCGCTCATGTGCTCGGCTGACACAAAGCCGCGCAGCATGGGCTCCTCATCGATCACATTGATCGCGAACCAGCGTGCGTAAGCAACCTCGAAAAGATCGTCCACCGAATGGTGTTTTGCGCTGCCATCGGCGATCGCCTCCACCAGTGACGTGAGCCCCAAATCCACGGCTTCATCCCTGACCCTACACCAGTCACACCAAGGCTTAAGCAGCGGCTCATGGGCCTGGATGTCCTGCGCGGCCTGTTTCACCTCCGTCAGCGAGGTGGGCACGTCCTTTGCGCGCGATAACTCCGCGAACTCACGAACCGTCCGCTGCATGTCCTCGTAGGCTCTTGCCAATGCACCTGTCGCAGCCGCCACATTTCCATCCGCGGCCAGCAAATCGTTTCCATCCACGAGCAAAAGAGATGCAGCGCGACGCAAAAGGACCAAGTGCTCAGGCGCCTTGGCCATGGTTGATAGGCTAGCGCGAAGCTCGTCCGCCAGTCGCAAAGTCACCGACAGTTTCGCACTGTTTGTTCCGAGCCCAGCCCAGCCGGGCATAACTTTCAGGTCGCTGTCCAATGAATCGATCTGGTCGAGTAACTCACGCAACTGGCGCAACTTCGGAAGGTCAGCGGCCACGTCAGGTAAACCTTGGGCGCCGCTCGCGATGGCGAGTTCCTGGGTCACTTTCTTCTTGGCCATGGTTGCAAGGAACCAGAACTTCTGCGCGGCTTCGCCCCATCGACGATCGAGGCCGTCGAGGTCGATGCGGCGCAGGGCGGCCCTCTCGTAGCGGAGCGACAACCCGCTTTCGACACCGCTGTAGTCCCGCAGCAATCCGAGCGCCTTTTTGGCAGTCGCCTGTCGAGCGGCCGCATCGGGCGTAAAAGCAAAGCTCAGATCCACCCCGTGGGCGTCTGGCAGCAATCGGGCGAATGTCAAAACAGCAGCAATGCCTGCGTAGTCCTCGCGCTCGACCGGAAGCTTGGTGAGATCCAGGACACGAACAAAGGCCGCGTGGCACTCATCCATGGTACGGCTGACCTCTCGCGCGTTCGCGGCCAACGCGGCTTGCCAGCTGTTTGACCAGTCCGGTTGCTTGAGTGTTAAGAAGTGGCTCGGTGCCGTTTCAGCTGCGCGCCGGTTGAGCTCGAGGCGCCTGGCAACGTCACGCAACCGGCCCATATGTGCCGCGTCATGCGACGTAGCGGTAGCCCAGGTGAGCCGGGGCGTAGTCGGCGACGCGTCCCGGATGACCCGGCCCATCGCCTGATGCACGGTCAGTCCGTTGGGCCAGCGCTTATGCAGTACGTTGACCACGCCATTGAGCCTGGTGCGAAGCTCGCCAACCCGCGCCGCCTCGGCGTCCCATTCTTCTGCCGTTAGAGCGTCGCGCGTGTCCCAGGCGCGCTCCAATTGTGTGAGCACCTCCATTTTGGAGGCCTTACTCGAATGAAGTTCCAGGCAGAACTCGCCAATACCTTTCTCTTCGAGACGGCGTTTCACAACGTCGAGCGCTGCCATCTTCTCAGCGACAAACAGAACACGGCGTCCCAAGGCTAGATTGTGAGCAATCATGTTCGCGATGGTTTGCGACTTGCCAGTGCCCGGAGGGCCGTCCAACACAAAGCTGTGACCGCTCGCTGACGCCACGACAGCGGCCAGCTGCGAGGAATCGGCCGGTAGCGGCGTGAAAAGGTCGCGAGGCTTGATCAATGCGTCAAGTTGCTCTGGGCGAGGAAAGTCTCCAGTAGTCTGAAAGCCTTCCCCTCCGACCTTGCGCTCAAGCAAGTGGCGAACCATGGCGCTTTGCATGAGTTGATCGGAACGATCCGTCAGATCCTTCCACATGAGGTATTTGGAGAACGAGAATGTGCCCAATACGAGTTCGGGAGTGACCTCAAAACCAGGCATATCTCGTACAGCGCGCCGCACAGTATTCCAGATGCCCGTTACATCAATTCCCGCGTCGTCCGAAGGGAGATCGCCATCAAGGCCGGAGATGCTCAGTTCAAAGTCGTGTCGAAGCAGCTCCAACAGCGTCAGGTTGAATCGGGGCTCCTCATCAAGCTTGACCATCGTGACGCCCGACACAGCGCTCTTCCTCTCGAGCTTCACTGGCAGCAGGATCAGGGGGGCCGAGTACGACTTCGGGTCATCCGCCGCTTTCTTCCACTTTAGGAAACCGACTGCGAGAAAGAGAGTGTTGGCTCCGCCTTCGTCCAGGTCGCTGCGAGCCTTGCGGTACATGTCCACCAGCGCCGCACCTAATTTGGCCTGGTCTTGCGCCACGAGAACTTCGCCACGCTTGAGGGCGTTCAGTGCGTACGTTTCGCGCAGACTTTCCCGATTCTGCTGCTCATAGAGCGCGGTATCGCGACCGCCGGCCTCAAGGTTGGGTAGAGCGACGATACGGATGCGTTTGCCTTCAGCCAATTGGTCCTCAAGGGCGGCAGGGTCAGGGCAGAGCAGCCGTATCGCCTTGGCACTCTCAGGGACGTGCAGCAATCGATTCCGAGTCGTCAGGTCCAATAGCTTGCGTTGCCACAACTGCAGCTTTCCGGTTGGCGTCTCGGGCTCCACGACCACTTCGACATCGAATCCCGGAAGGAGGGGCGGCTCCTCCAGCACTTCTTGTCCGGTGGCGCTCATCGACTCCCCGGCTGCGCCGGCATGCAACGCTGTGGCGCCCAACGCCAATGGACGAATGCGTTGCATGCGAGCGCGACGTATATCAATCGCCATCAGAAAGGCATCATCATTCACCTCACGTTGCGCAAAGTCGACCGCATGACTGAAGCTCGGCGGAGGCGACTGCGTCGACAGCGTGGTCTCAAACACCACCAACTCTTTAAGCTCGATGCGCTTGCGTAGCGCAGAAGCGTCTTCGGTAATGAGTTGTGCAAACTCCTGTGGCTGAAGCCACGCGCCCACAAAAGCATGACCCCTGGTCAGAATCAGTAGGGGGTTGAGGCCGGCTTGTTCCAATGCGGCCGCGAACAGAAGCGCGGTGTCTAAGCAAGTACCGAGCCCTCCGCCCACAACAGCGGATGGTGTGCGAATCTTCTGCCCCTGTGTCTCGAAACTCGCCGGCGGAAGGGCATAGCTGATGCCAAGGTTGCACACGCTGGACCAAAGGGCCGAGACGAGTTCCCAGGTTCGTGTGCGCGACTGTCCTGTATAGCCGTCAAGAGCATCCCTTTTGCCCGCGCGACGAAGCACTTCGGACGCGCCCTTAAGAATGCTATCTGTGAGAGGGTCATTTGGAAGCGCCTGGCAGCCAAGTCATAGTTCTTCGCGAATGCGGTCTTGAATGTCTCTAGTTCAGCCTCGAAGTTCGTTATATCGATGTTCTGCGCCTTAACGAGTGCCAGCTCCGACTTGTACTTGAGAGAGTTCATCGCCGCATTCCGCAGAAGCGTGATTATGGGAAGAAAGAACTGCGGCCGTACGACGTACATTTTGGGGTAGCGGTGAAACACATCTACAATCCCCGTGTTGTAAAGCTCACTGTCAGGCTCGAGAAGAGTGATTAGCACCGCATACTCACACCCCTTCTCAATGCGGTCCTTGTCGAGCTCCTTCAGGAAGTCCTCATTTTTGTTCTTCGTTGCCGTGCGATCGTTCTCGTTCTTCATTTCGAACATGATCGAAACGATCTCAGTCCCAGCCTCGTCTGAGTCTCGAAAGATGTAGTCGCCTTTACTTCCGGTCCGGGCGTCGTTGTCCTTCTCGAAATAGGCCCTTGGAAAGGCCATTGAGCGGATGCGATTGAACTCGGTCTCGCAATGTTGCTCGAGGGTTTCGCCAACCATCTTGGTTGACAGGCGAGCCTTCATGTCCCGGAGGCGCTCGATCGCGTCATCGCGATCCTTAATCTGCGTTTCGTACTTGTCCTTGAGCGACTTCTCCGCGAGTTGCTTCTCAAGCTCGGCTCGTTCAAGCCCGCCCTTTAGTTCGTCACGCTCTCTCTCGACCGCGCTCACGGCCTCGGTGATCGACAGCTTCGTCGCAACTTCAATCGCTGCCAGCTTGGCCTTCAGATCTTGAACCTCAGCGTCCTTTCTAGCCGCAGCACTCTGCAGCTCGTTCAGGAGCCTTGCCTCAGCGAGCTCAGAAGCAGCCCGCTTGTCTTGTCTAGCCTGCTCAAGCTCGTTGGCGAGCGCATCACGCTCCTTTTCAACGGCACTCATGGCCTCTTTTACCGCCAGCTTCCGTTCGACCTCGCCGGCATCAAGCTTGGCCTTCAGGCCCTGAATCTCAGAGTCTTTGGTTGCCGCAGCCTTCTGCAACTCGCTAGCGACCGCCGCCTTGGCGAGCTCAACTGCATTCCGCTTGTCTTGCTCTGCCAGCTCAAGCCGCTCGTGCAACTGCAGCTCAAATTCGCTGTCGTGGACCTGCTTCAAGATGTCCGCATATCCGGCCTCATCAATCTTGAAAGCTTTCCGGCAGTGCGGGCAGATGATTTCATGCATGGCTACTTACCTTTCTCTTGAACAAATGGCAGAGGCTGAGCCTCTGCGGTAGGGTGCTTCCAAAGCTCCTGCTTAACGTTGGCACCAGCTCCAGAACGTCATTTGCTGACAATTTTGAGCCCTGGACGGGCGACCGAAGGGCCTGGCGATGACATCCCGCCACACCCCCGAACCATGAATTAGGAATCGTCGAATAGCGTCAAGCCCCTACTTTTCCTTGAGCGATGAATTGACCGTCCCGACGCGATCTATTGGCTTGTACGGGACCACCACATTTGCCAGCAGAGTTCGTGCCAAGAATGTGCTGGGCTATCGACGCTTAGAGCCCCCAATTGAGCGGGGAAGCGACAACCCCCTCGCGCAACCAGCAGGGGGTGGACTGCCCAAAGCAACCACAGCAAAATGATGATGGCGATGGACAAGACATCAGGGCCTTTTGCGTCGCCCTGCTAGTAAGGCTCTCCGACCATCAGGCTAGTTGTCGTCGAGCAGACGCGCCGCAGGATTTTCCGCTGCGCTGCCCGTTTGGAAATACCCCATCACGCTGGATACCGCGCGGTGCTCCGTCATCGCCATGATGGCTGGCAGCGGCACGCCTTGGCGACTGGCCTCAGTGACGAAGCCGGACCGCAGACTGTGCCCACCAAAATCCCCCTCTAACCCAGCCAACCGGGCGCGTCGCTGCACGATCTCGCCCACCGCGGCCGGCGACAGGGCAGGGCCGACGCGCTGCTTCCATAGCCGTCGGAAAATCGCCCCCTCAGTGATGCCGGCGGCGGCCAGCCAGGCCTCCAATGCCTGGGCCGCCCGATCCAGCACAGGCTTGTCCGGCGTCGAGGTGGCGGTCACCCCGGCCTGCTGCGTCTTGCTGTGCTCTAGGCGATAGATGAAGCCCTGCGGACCAATCCGCCGTAGGTCACGCAGGTCGGCGGCGGCGACCTCGCTGCGGCGCCGCCCACCACTGGCAAAGCCGAAGCAGAGCAGGGCGCGGTCGCGCAGGCCTTCCAGGCTGTCATCGCAGGTCGCCAGCATGGCCTCGAGTTCGGCTAGGGTGATCGCGGTCTTCTTGCGCGGGCGTTCGCCGCGCTTGACCGCGGCCCGCGCGGCCCGGCTCAGCACCGTACGGATGGCCGGCTGCTCGCACGGATTGGTCACCTGCTTGAGCCGGTGCGCCGTCGACAGCACCGCGACCCGATGGCGCACGGTCGCCAGCGTCCAGGGGCCCGGCTTGGCCTTGAGGCCGGCCGCCACCAGGGTCTGGTCGACCGCCGACGGCAACTCCCAGGCCAGTTCACCGTCGGCGGATCGGCGCACCACGTGGTCGACTACAAACTGCAGCACGGTGGCTTCCGGCACGGGCAACACCATGTCGATCCCGTAGCGCGCCGCATGCCAGCCGGCCCAGTAACGCAGGGCGCTGACGTAACTGCGCGTCGTATTGGCCGCGGCCGCTTCGGCCAG
>OUNK010000049.1_pt2 | contig 19938 bp, 18 predicted proteins | sample 1755341 | NCBI WGS metagenome assembly OUNK01 (sample SAMEA3914788, study PRJEB12502) | metagenome | biome: forest; material: soil | place: Canada | collected 2011-07-03 | depth 0.1 m | reverse complement strand
GGTATTGAGCATACGGCAACTGATGGGGCGCCGCGGTCAAGAGCAGACCACAGCTAAGAAAAAGGGATTGGGAGGGAAAGGCTGGGTTACTCGGCCGGATCGGAATCTCATCGCGCGCATTGAAAGCTTGTCGACGGAGGCGATCATCGCCTATTTCAAGAGGCGTAAATACCGAATCAAGCGCGTGGAAAAGGACAACCGTGGTTGGGATATCGAAGCACGAAGGGGACGCGAAGTGCTCTTTGTGGAGATCAAAGGACATCTCAAAGAGAAAATCTGGTTCGAACTGACACCAAACGAATACGCGAAGCTCCAAGAAAAGGGCCTGTCGTATCGGGTATGCGTGGTGAGAAACGCCCTCGTCAATCAAGAGGTCGAAGAGTATCGGCCGATGAGCAAATGTGATGGTTGGGCTTTGGAGCGTTTGGATAAGCCAGGACAGATCAGTTTGAAACCAATGACTGCGGCGCGGGCGTCCGAAAGGTGACCGGGTCTAGGTGGCGTTTTTTTACAAGACAGTTGCTCTCTCGATTAGCCCCTGCTGACGACCCGACCATCCTGGTCCATGACAGTGATTGTTGCGCGATCACTGAATGTTGCTCGATCGGAAACGCCCACACAGAGGTGGTTGAGAAACCGCAAGACGTAGTCGGTGGTTGTCGAATCCGGTGACAACCTGACCTCGCAAATGCGGGCCTGCTCCGCTACGAGCCGAGCACCTGCTTGCAGACCAAGCGGCGACACCAAGATTCCTCCCGACGCTCCGATATCTTGGATGCGCCAGGCGAGGGAGGCGGTGGTCTCCTGTGAAACGCCCCTGCCCAGATAGCGTTTGCATTCGACGACGATGATGTGGCTGTCGCCCTCCGTGTAGCCTTTCGCGTCGATCTCCCATTGGGTGCTTTCGCCAGAGACCAATTGCTTGCCTTCAAATCGACCGACGTCGAAATGTTCGGAAAACTGGTTGAGCAAATACGTCGCGACTTCCTCATAGTCCTTCCATCTTTGGTCTGGCATGGGTGGCACCCTGGGATAAATTTTTGAGGTCGGACCAAGGTTATAAAGGATGTTCGGTCCGATGCCTGTCTAGGAGTGATGCACACGAGAACTCGAACGGGTGCTGGGTGCAAGCCGCAGTGCCTGTTCGACTCGTGTTATTGCCTGGGTCTCCGCAATCTGCTGGTCCTCGAACCGGAATAGGTAGTCGTCCATCACATTGACGTATTCCTTCAACGTCATGTGCTGGCAATGCGCGCCGGCGAGCACCGCCGTAGGAAGTTCAAGGCATGTCAGAAGATCAATGGGGCGCTGCACTCCATGAAAGTCGAGCAACGCCATGCCGAACACCCATATGTCTTCCGGCCCACCATAGGTGAGGAAGTCGGCGAACGAGCGGTGCTGGATCGTCACGGTGCCATGCCGTGTTGGCTCTTGCTCAACGAATTGCACCAAGTCACCCGCAAGGTAGCCTCGCTGGTTTTCGATGATCGTAAGCGTAGGCACCGGTTCTTGGCGCGCACGCCAAGCATCGAAGGTTTGAGAGGGTAGGTGTAGCAGGGCCTCTGCAATGTTCGATGGCAGCAAATGCGTGCTTGGCCGCACACGGAGAGCAGTAAGAAAGGCATTACCGTTGATGATGGTGGCTTGGTCCATGCCCGATCACCTACACCGGTTCTTCCGATTTGGTCGCAGTTAGGGCCTGCTTCATCGCAGTGAAGTATTCGCTCAGCGTCATCCACTTGCTGCGATCACTGCGGGTTGTCGGAACCTCCCCTCGAAGTGCGGCGAAGAAATCGACTGGCCCGCGGTGCGGGCCGATCAGCGTGATGGGCCACAGCTCATCGGGTGCTGCGGTGTTGACCCACGTCGAGAATGACCGGCGCTTCATCGCGATCGTGCGGTCGATCTCCGCGTTCTCTGCGCGCTCGCTTAAAAACCGTCGGATCTCTCCGAGCGAATACCAGATGGCGGTGTGCGCCTTCTCTCGGGGCATCGGGTGAGGCGGTTGCGGTGGACGCGTGCGCATGCGTTCTTTCAGCATGCCCAAGGACAATCCCGTCAAGATGAAAACTTGCTGGGGCAAGAGCAACACGCTGTCGTCGAGGTGGCCCACCTCGCGCAAGAGGAGTTCTGTTGAAACCGCAGCAATGCGTTTGGGCATGCCCCCATCATGCTGGGCAACCGCAAAACTTTTCAATCGAAGGGAGCCTTGGCGGAGCCGCAGCGAAGGGAGGGAAGAGCCGTAGTATTTAGGTTGCGATGCAACTAATTGATTTTGATGGTGCCCGGAGCCGGAATCGAACCGGCATGACCTTGCGGTCGAGAGATTTTAAGTCTCTTGCGTCTACCTGTTTCGCCATCCGGGCTGGAGGGCAGCGGCCGAGGATGGGCTGCAGGCGCGGGATCGTAACATGCGCTTGCGCGAGAACGGAGCGGGGAAGGCTCCGTTTGTTTGCGTTTGATCTCAGGCTACCGCGCTTTCAATCGGCATGCCGGGGCGCGCGTATTGCGCGAGGCGGATCGTGGATGTGGGGCCGGGCATTTCGACGCAGGTGCTGCGGCCGGAGCGGGTGTGCTCGTCACGGGCGGCTTCGCGTGCCAGTTGGATGGCCGGTCCAAGCCTTAGTTGACTGAACAGGGTTGCCGCTTCGCGGCGGATGCTCCAATCCCCCTCGGGAGATTGCCTGAGCGAGTAGATCACCATCGATACGCTCCATTCGGGTTAGTACTACTAGCCTTGCTGGGGTGTGCGATACGGACTACGACTAAATGTTATGCCGCTAATAATGACATTGTTTTTAGGACGAGTATGTAGGCATTTTCCGACTGATATCGTGGGCATTGGAGTTATATGGAAAATCCTTGCTGGACGAGGGGTTACGGGCTTGCAATGTGTCGGCGACCCGCCTACTTTGCCTAGGCACATTACCAATCCAGGCAGAGCGCAAGATGATTGATGTTGTACTCGTTGATGATCACGAGTTGGTGCGGACCGGTTTCCGGATGATTCTGCAGCAGCCGGACATACGCATTTGTGGGGAAGCGGGTACGGCCGAGGAGGGACTGCGCCTGATCCGGGCCACCAAGCCGCATATCGCGCTGGTCGATGTGCACATGCCCGGCATGAGCGGTATCGAGCTGACCGAGCGGGTCGTCCGTGCGAACCTGCCTACACACGTCATTGTGGTAACGGTGGTGGATGACGCCCGTTTTCCAAAGCGCCTATTAGATGCGGGCGCACACGGTTACCTGACCAAGAGCTGCGCTGCAGAAGAATTGCTCAATGCCGTCCGCCAGGTGGCGGGCGGCCGGAGGTACCTTGCGCCGGCAGTGGCGCAGCAGTTGGCCCTGGCCACCCTGGATGGTGACGGATCGCCGTTCGACATGCTGTCCAGCCGCGAATTGGAAGTTGCGATGATGCTGGTGCGCGGTAAGGCGCTGACCGCGATCGGCGAGCAGCTAAACCTGAGTCCCAAGACGGTATCCACCTACAAGCAGCGGCTGATGGAAAAACTGCAGGTCGATCACGTTATCAGCCTCGCGCATTTGATGACGGTGCACGGGCTGTTGGATACGCACAACAATCAGGTCGGAAACTAAGCCTGTTTTCGACAGGTACATAAAGAAAGGGCCGGACTATGTCCGGCCCTTTTGCTTTGATCGCAGAAAAGCGCTGCGCGTCAGGAGAGCTTGTTGTCCCGCTGTCCGGCGTGCTCATCCTCATTCTCGGAGGACGGTTCGCTGGCTTTTTCAGAATGATCCATGGAGTGATCCACAGATACCGACGAAACATGTTGGCGCAACGGCGAGGCAAGCAGATCACCTTGCTCGGGCTGATGGACCAATGGCGTCGGAGCAACCACTACGGGTTCGGGCGCGATAGGAAGGTGCACCTGCTCGACGACCGGAGCTACGGGCTCGGCCGAAACGATCGAAGTGATCGGCGCGGTCACATTGGCCTCATTCGCCGCGGGCGTGGTGTCATGTGGCACGGTCACCGTTACGCTTTCCGCATGGGATGCGGGCGTTTCGGTGATGGTGGGTGCCGGTGTCACTTCCGCTTCGTCGACAGCCGTGTGTACGGGAATCGGCGGCAGCACCGGCAGATTGAACGATGAAGCTACCGGAGCAGAGGCAACTACAACGGGCTCGGGGGTAATTTCTTCAGTCGTTTTCGGTGAGACGATGTGAGGCTCGGCCGAAACCGCGGTCGCATGGCTCTGCACCAGTGGTTCTGCGGGTACATACGCACGATAGTTTTCGCGCGGAGTTTCAACGGCAGGCGTCTCTGTTTCAGGCGAAGGCGACAGCGTTGATGTTTCAACAGGGGCGGTATGGGCGACCGTCGTGGGTTTTGCCTGCGGCGCATGTTCGACGGCATCAGCGACATGGTCGTCACGATCCTCGTCATCCAGCGCATTGATTTGCTCGTTCGGAGCGGCGCCCACAGCCGTGCCTTCCTGGCGGCGACGGCGACGGCCACCGCGGCGACCGCGGCGACGACGCGACTGGCTGCCTTCGGTTGCTTCGGCGGCAGCATCGGCATTGCCGTTCACGGCAACCACGGGGACTGCTGTTTCGTTAACCGGTTTCGGTGTCTCGGCAGGTTTGGCTGCCGGCGGCACGTTCGTTTGCGGCGGCCGCTCTGCTTGCGGCGCACGCGGCGGCCGCTCTTGCTGCGGCTTGGCTACAGGCGCATTCGGCTTGTTACGCTCGATTGCCGCAGCTTCGTTCGCTTGTGCTGGTTTGGGCTGGCGGTGCTCCTGCTTCCCACCCTGCGGCTGGCGCGGTTGCGCTTGTTGTTCGTTGTTGCGCTGGCGCTGATTCGGGTTCTTGCCTTGTTGCTGCGCCCCGCCGCGCGTACCGCCTTGTTGCGCATTCTGGCGTTGCGACGACTGGCCTTCCGAACGCGTGCGCTCGTTGCGGCGACTTTCCTGCGGCCTACCGCCGCGCGACCCATCTTGGCGTGACGTGGTGCTAGGCGCGGGGATGTGAGTAGCGGCCGGCGTCGCGGCACCGTTGCCACGGAACATGCCGAACAGGCGCGAGAAGAAGCCGCCGCCATTCGCGGGAGCTGCCGGAGCGGCTACGGTGGCCTGACGCTTCACTGCCGGTGCCGCAGGAGCGACGACTTCGGGCTCTTCCTCGCGCACTGGCGCAGGGCTCGACGGCATGATGCCACTGACAGCGGGCTGCTCGTTGCTGCCCAGCATCTGGCCCATCTTCGGTACAGCGGTCGCTTCGATCGCGGTGAGGCGTTCGTAACTCGGCTTGCTGTGCTCGCCCATGTCCGCTTCGCGGATACGCTGGATCTCGATGTGCGGCGTTTCGAGCTTGTCGTCCGCCACGATCACCACGTGCACTTTATTGCGCAGTTCGATCTCGACCACGCTGGCACGTTTTTCGTTGAGCATGAAGTTCGCCACGGTCGGCGGCGCCTGCACCAGCACCTGGCCGGTGTTGTCCTTCATGGCGTGTTCTTCGATCAGGCGCAGGGTGGACAGCGCCAGCGATTCCACGCCGCGAACATGGCCGTGGCCATCGCAGCGCGGGCAAACAATCTGCGTGGCTTCTCCCAAGGACGGACGCAGCCGCTGGCGCGACATTTCCATCAGGCCGAAGCGCGAGATGCGGCCGATCTGGATGCGGGCGCGATCCAGTTTCGAGGCTTCCTTCAGGCGCTCTTCCACTTCACGCTGATGCTTGGGGCTGTCCATGTCGATGAAGTCGATCACGATCAGGCCGCCGGCATCGCGGATGCGCAGCTGGCGGGCGATTTCCGTCGCCGCTTCCAGGTTGGTGTTGAATGCGGTCTCCTCGATGTCGCCACCCTTGGTGGCCTTCGAGGAGTTGATGTCGATCGCGGTCAGCGCTTCGGTCTGATCGATCACGATCGAGCCGCCGGAGGGCAGGCGCACGCTGCGGTCGAACGCGCTCTCGATCTGGGTTTCGATCTGGTAGCGCGAGAACAGCGGGGTGTCATCTTTGTACAGCTTCAGCTTGCGCAGGGCGTTGGGCATCACCTGCTGCATGAAGTCGCGGGCGTCGTTATAGAGCGACTCTTCGTCGACCAGGATTTCGCCGATGTCGGTGCGCAGGTAGTCGCGCAGGGCGCGGATGAACAGCTTCGATTCCTGATAGATCAGGAACGGCGCCTTCTGGGCGTTGGCGGCCTGGGAGATGGCCTTCCACAGCTGGAGCAGGTAGTCGAGGTCCCACTGCAGCTCTTCGGCATCGCGGCCCATGCCGGCGGTGCGCACGATCAGGCCCACATCGTCCGGAACGGTGAGGTGTTCCAGGGCTTCCTTCAGCGCTTGCCTGTCTTCGCCCTCGATGCGACGGGAAACACCGCCAGCCTTCGGGTTGTTCGGCATCAGCACCATGTAGCGGCCGGCCAGGCTGATGAAGGTGGTAAGTGCGGCGCCCTTGTTGCCGCGCTCTTCCTTCTCGACCTGAACGACGACTTCCTGGCCTTCTTTCAGCAGCTCGCGGATGCTGGACTTGTAAGGGTCCAGGCCCGGCGTGAAGTACTCGCGGGCGATTTCCTTCAGCGGCAGGAAGCCATGGCGTTCGGCGCCATAGTCGACAAAGCAGGCTTCAAGGGATTGTTCGACGCGAGTGATGCGGCCTTTATAGATATTGGCCTTTTTCTGTTCGCGGGATGGGATTTCGATATCAAGATCGTAAAGGGTTTGGCCATCCACGATGGCCACACGCAACTCTTCACGCTGAGTTGCGTTGATCAACATTCTTTTCATTGTAATTCCTCGGCTTGGCCGCGCGTCGCGCGCCGCGGTGGCGCCTGGTGTGGCGGCCTATCCGGGGATCGCGCCGCTGCGGTTAAGCGGCAAATAAACGGTAACGTTCCCGATACCGGGTTTGATTCTTGGGCACGCACGCCGCTGTCTGTCTACACAATGAGATCGGACAAGCGGCTACCCAAACCGTTACGATGAAAGGGTGCTTGCAACCGGTTGCCATCAAGGCGGCCGGTCCAAACGTCGCCTACGTAACAGGCGGGCGCTAGGTCCAATACAAATGTCGGTGGACCCGGCTGAGCGCCGTACGAGTATCCTCTCTACCCAGGTTTTTTTCAATGCAGACGGTAACTTCCCCCGATGTACCTCAAGGGGTGCGTCAACTCGAGATTGGTCCAGAGCGGGACGGTCAGCGCATCGACAATGCGCTAATGACCATCCTCAAGGGGGTGCCAAAGAGCATGATTTACCGCTTGTTGCGCACCGGTCAGGTGCGCGTGAACGGCAAGCGTGCCAAGCCCGATACCCGTCTCAGCTTAGGCGATATGCTCCGGATTCCTCCCGTGCGGGTGGCCGAGCGGCCGGCCGACCAGGGAGCATCCCAGGGTGCGATCGCGGCCGCCGCCGAGGCGGTGATCTTCGAGGACAAGCACTTTTTGGTCATCGACAAGCCTACCGGCATGGCCAGCCATGGCGGCAGCGGCGTCAGCCACGGGGCGATCGAATTGCTGCGACAGGCTCGTCCGAAGGAACATCTGGAGCTGGTCCATCGCCTGGACCGGGATACCAGCGGCGTACTGGTCTTTGCCCGTACCCGCGCTGGGTTGACCGGTCTGCAGGCGGCGATCCGTGCTGGCGAAGTGACCAAGCAGTACCTCTGCCTGATGGTGGGGCACCCCTCCAAGGCCCGCTTCGATGTGAATGCGCCATTGCAGAAGTCCATCCTGCAGGGCGGTGAACGCATGGTGCGGGTGTCGGAGGGTGGCAAACCTTCGCTCACCTTCTTCCGTGAGATGGAGCAATACCCCGGCGCGCGCCTCATGCAAGCGACACTGGGCACGGGCCGCACACACCAAATCCGCGTCCATGCCGCCCACATCGGCCATCCGTTGGCTGGCGACACCAAGTACGGTGATCGCGATGCGAACAAGCGTTTTCGCGACCGCGGGCTAAACCGACTTTTTCTACACGCATCGAGCATGTCGTTCGAGCTGGAAGGGCGCGCCTACGGATTCTCGGCGCCGCTGCCGGAGGATCTTAAGGACTTTCTGGACAAGCTTGCCCCTAGAAAAAGAAGCGGGCGCTAACTTCTAGGGAACGCACCAGGCCACCGATCAGCCCCGCTTCCACCAGCAGAGCGCAGGCGGCATGCGCCAGCCCGATGGGCAACACGCTGCGAGAGCGCTGAAAGCACCAGGCCCACCAAAGTTCAGCCACGAAGCAACATTGCATCAGCATGCCGTTAGGGGTGTGGAGCAGGGCGAATACCGTGGCGACCGCCACGATCGCCCATCTCGGCCGCGGCACGATCAGCTCGAAGCGCCGCAGAAGCACCACCAACATCAGCCACTGCTGCAACCATGCCCAGCCGAAGTAGGTAAGGACATGTCCCAGCGGTAGCGGATGGAGGACATGGCGGTAAAACACGATCAACAATATCGCGAAGGGAAGCGGCGCCAGCGGCCAAAGCCAATCGCGACGGGCTTCCGGCCAGCGCCACAGGCGTGGCAGATGATGCCGCTCGACCGTCGCTGCGAATACGAGGCCGCCAACGAAGGCGGTCACACCCAATGCGGTTGGGTAAAGCCCCCAGTGAAGTCCCACTACCAGCCACAGTGGGCCAAGCAGGCAGCCGGCAATCTCAAGCCATGGTCGCAGCGGCCCCTTGATCGGTTTCAGTGCGAGCCACACCAGCGCCAGGAGATAAATCATGCAGGCCGTCCATCCCAGGGCGGCGTGCGAAGCGCTGAATATCGGTTGTGGCGTGACGCCAGCGGCAACGATCAGGGCTGCTGGCCAACGTTCGCGAAGTCCATCGCGCAGCGTGAGCATCGCCTCGGCGTTGAGGCCGCTCGGCAGGCGGAACAAGGGCATCGGCCAGTTTTGCGCGGGCGCGATGGCTCGTTCGATATCAGCTGCTGTCGCATGTTCCGGCAGATCGACGGAGGTGTCTTGTGGCGGCGCCAGGGGCTCGGTGGTAAGCAGCGACACCGATGTGAGATGCAAACGCGCATCGGCCGGAATCTGAATTCGCAAGCGCAGCATCGCCGCGACTGTCGGTCCGGGGCAGGCGTCGCCGTTGGGCGCGTACCAGGTCAGGTCGCGCAAATCGATGCGCAACGTTTGGATATTGGGTGTAAGTGTTCCGGCCAACGGAGCAAGGCACGCGGGTGTCTTGCCGGCACTTTGCCAAATCAGCCCGAGGGTGCCCGATGCGCCACTTTCCAGCTGCATCTGCAGGATCGGCCAGTGACGCAGATCCAACGCCCAGGCGATCGGCAAGCCAAGCTCGAAGGGCGTGCCATCGACACTGGTGATGTTCAGCCCGTCTTCGCCACTGGAAACCTTGGCGTTTCCGAACGCGCGACTGGCAATCAGGTCGCGCGGTTTGCGTAAATGCCATTCCCATAGCGGTTGATGGGCTTCAACGCGCGCGAGTTGCTGCTGCGCCTGATTGAGCAACTGCGCGGCGGTGATGCGCGCGGCCAACCAACCCAGCGCAAGATAGATGGCGGCCGCTATCAGCACATAGCTGATAACGGCTGGCGCCGCACGCATGCGCGGTGCGCCGTTCAACGTGCGAGCAAAGCGTCGACGCGCGCCGCGCAGATGAAATCGTTCAACGACAGGCCGCCGACATCATGCGTGGACCAACGCAGCTTGCAATGCCCATAGCCTGCCTCCACGTCGGGATGGTGATCTTCATGATTGGCCATGAAACCGACGGCATTGATAAAGCCCAGCGTGTGGTGAAAGTTTTCGAAACGGTAATCCTTCACCAGCGCGTCACCTTGTGCGGAGACCTTCCAGCCGTGCACTAGCGGCAACAGTGCCGCGATGGCTGCTTCATCCAGCGCATGCTCCTTGCCTTTGCGCGGTTGGCAGTGTTGGGCGGCGAGCGGAAGGGCGGTCATAACGATCTCCAAAAGTTAAAGCACCAAAGCGCCGAAACTGTACGCGAAAACGTGCTGGCCGGACATTCGTGACGAAAGAGGACTAAAATGGTGCTGTATAGCCCGCATGATCGGGCGTCGATAGTGGTTCCGGAGCAGGCATGATCGAGATTTCCGAACGCGCGCAGGAACATTTCCTGCGTCTTCTCTCACAGCAAGGCATCGAAGGAGCGGGCATCCGCGTGCGTGTCACCGCGCCCGGTACGCCTGCGGCCGATTGCGAACTGGAATTCTGCGAGCCGCAGGAACTCACCGGCGGTGAGTGGACGGTCGAATGCAAGGGTTTCGATTTTCATATCGACGGCGACAGCGCGCCATGGTTGGAAGGCGCCACCATCGACTTTGAGCCGAACAAAACCGGTGGTCAGCTCAACATCCGTGCGCCGAAGATCAAGGGTGAACTGCCTGGCATGGAGGCGGGGCTGGTCGAGCGTGTTCGCTACTTGCTCGATGCGGAAGTGAATCCACGCATCGCCGCACACGGTGGGCGCGTCAGTCTGTTGGAAATTGATGCCAATGGCGTGGTGCTGCTGCAATTCGGCGGTGGCTGCCATGGTTGCGGCATGGTCGATGTCACGCTGAAAAACGGTGTGGAAAAAACACTGCGCGAACGCGTGCCGGAGATCACCGAAGTACGCGACGCAACCGACCACACAGGCGGAAACAATCCTTACTACAGCAAGAAAGAAGGTCAGTCGGCGATGAGCTGATAGCGCGCGCTGCGGCTCCCCTTTGAAGCAAAAAGCCCGCAACGTATGTCGCGGGCTTTTCTATTTCATGACGCCGCCCAGGCTCAATCGCCTTGGATGTGACCCTTCAACGTTTCCAGCTTGGTCGGCATGGAGGAGAAGTAGGCAGCGAGATCCTCGATATCCTGATCGGAAAGCGTGCCGGCGAAACCCTTCATGATCGGATTGTTACGCCGACCGTCTTTGTATTCGTGCAGCGCCTGCTGGATGTATTCGTTGTACTGACCGGCGAGGCGGGGATATTGCGGATCGACCGCGTTGCCGTCGGTGCCGTGGCAGGCGGCGCAGGCGGCAGCCTTGGCTTTGCCATTTTCAGCGTTACCGCTAGCTAGCAATGGGGCCGAAGCCAGCGCAAGGGCAATACCGAACGAGAGCAGCGTAAGCGCGCGTTTCATGCAGGTGGAATCCTCGGCTGATTACTTCGGAGCGATGCTGGAGAGATAGGCGGCGATGTCCTCGATCTCCTGGTCGGAGAGGCTCTGCGCCTGGGCCATCATGGTCGGATGGGTGCGATCGCCCGACTTGTACTCGTGCAGCGCACTGATGATGTACTGCTGGTTCTGGCCGGCGATCTCCGGTACCGGATACTGAGGATACGCATTGTTGGTGCCCGGAACGCCATGGCAGCCGTTGCAGGTATAGACGAGCGTGCGGCCATTGGCTTTGTCGCCAGTGGCTTGGACAGTGCCGGAGAAAAGAACGGCGGCGGCAGCAGCCAGGCCAAACAATTGCAATCGAGTCATCAAGAGGATCCCCGTGGTTCCAGCGGATGCGTGCAACGTACTCACCCGAGTATAGATGTTGCCCGGGAGCCGTCACAATGGGAGGGGCAGGGATGGGGGAGTGACAAAAAGCCGCTCCCCGACATCGGACTCGACTGCGTGAGCCCGATGCCTAAAATCTCAGAACAGGCTCTTGAGGATGTGGATGCCGGCCGCATACTCGCCGACCACGGTGCCCAGGCTGACCAGGAGGAAGTTGAGCAGCGTACGCGCCACGCGGTTGGTCCACCAGCCGCTCCAATGCACGATGTCATCGCGCAGGGATTCGAAATCCGCGACGCGCGGCCGGCGTATCCACGCTTCGGCCATGGCGCTGATGCCGCCGGCGGGAATGCCCGGACGAAACGGTTTGATCGGCGCCGCGATAAAGGCCGCAAGAATGCTCACCGGATGCGCTCGTGCGAGCAGCGCGCCGAGTGCCGCGAAGCCTCCCGTATACAGCACCCAATCGCGCAAGGCTTGCGCGCCTAATGCGGTGTTGCGGTGGAAGGCGTAACCGATCGCAACGAATACCAGCAACACCAAGCCGATCGCCAACCATTTCGGCCACTGCGCCTTCGGTGGCGACTTCGCCAGCTCGGTCACGGTTGCGGTGGGGTCGGATTGCTGCACGCGCAAGTTTTCGCACATGCCTTTGAGGTGTCCCGCGCCGATCACTACCAGCACTCGGCACGGATTCGCGGTGATCGATTGCCCGGCTTCTTCACGCAGGCGCGCTGCCATGAAAGCGTCGCGCTCGGCGATCAGGCTGCGATAAAGCGGTGCCGATTCGCTGGCGAATTCGCTAAAAGCGCTTTCCAGCATGTCGCCTTGCTTGAGCTTCTCGATTTCTTTCTCATCGATCGTCTCGCGCTCGAACACGCTGGCTAATAGACCGCCGAGCAGGCCGAAACGTTGCCAGAAACCCACGCTGTGCCACGCGCGCTTGAGCGTCGTGCCGACTTCGCGGTCGATCAGCCATACAGGAAGCTTTTGCGCATCGGCACCGTCCATCGCCGCTTTCATTTCGGCGCCGGGCTGGATGCCGTACTGATCGGCCAGCCGCTTTTGGAATGTGGAGAGCACCAAACTCGCAGCGACCATACCGGCCTTGCCCTGGCGAATCACCCGGAACAAGTCCATCTGCTTGAACGCTTCCGGGTCGCGCATGCCCTGCGCACGGCTTTCGCACAACTCGACGGCTACGGCGTCGAAGTGCTCGTTCGCGAGCAACGTTTGCACTGCCTCGACGCTGCTGCGTGAGACGTGTGCGGTACCCAGTACCACATAGTCCACCCCGTCGCGCTGAACACGCTCGATCGGCTGGTCGTGCAGGTTTGGTGAAGCGGGGAGCACGGTCTCGGTAACGCTCATGCGGTCGGGATTACTGCAGGGGGAATGTGCCCAGCATGGGGATGCCGGGAGCGGGGCGCAAGTCGTGCGTTATTTAGTTACAGGGCCGAGACGAATTAATCACGAAAACGGCGCAACAAGTCACCATAAGCATCGATGCGCCGATCACGCAGGAACGGCCAGATGCGCCGCACGTGCTCGCTGCGCGCCATGTCGATCTCGGTCACCAGCAATTGGCGCTTGTCTGTCACGGCCTGCGCCAGGAATTCACCCTGGGGACCGGCCACGAAACTGTTGCCCCAGAATTGAATGCCCGCGCCCACGCCGGCCGGATCGGCCTCGAAGCCGGTGCGATTGCAGGCCAGCAAGGGCACGCCATTCGCTACCGCATGGCCGCGCTGCACAGTGATCCAAGCATCGCGCTGGCGATCCTTCTCGGCCTGTTCGTCGTTGGGATCCCAGCCGATGGCGGTGGGATAAAGCAACAGTTCCGCACCCGCCAATGTCATCAGACGTGCCGCTTCGGGATACCACTGATCCCAGCACACCAGCACGCCAAGGCGGCCGACGGAGGTATCGATGGGCTCGAAGCCGAGGTCGCCGGGCGTGAAGTAAAACTTCTCGTAAAACGCCGGATCGTCCGGAATATGCATCTTGCGATACTTGCCGGCGATCGCGGCCGAACGATCGAACACCACGGCCGTGTTGTGATAAAGCCCCGCTGCGCGTTTCTCGAACAGCGACGCCACCACCACCAGCTTCAATTCCTCGGCCAGCCTGCCAATGCGTTCGGTGCTAGGGCCGGGAATGCTTTCGGCCTGATCGAATTCGTCCACTGATTCGTGCTGGCAGAAATACGGCCCGTTGTGCAGCTCCTGCAGCAACACCAGCTCGGCGCCCGCGGAAGCGGCTTCGCGCAGGCCGGCCTCGATGGCATCGAGATTCGCATCGCGGCTGCCGCGATGGGTTTCCTGCAACAAGGCGACTTTGAGGAGCTTGCGGGTCATAGCTGCGGGCCTGGCAACGAACGTGAAGACTACGGATATGTTGTTGGATGACGCTTAGATCAAGCCAGCGGGCAACTGCATGGTGATGCAATGCAGGCTGCCGTTTTGCCAGATAAGCGGACGGCAGGGTACCTGCACCACGTGACGGCCAGGGTGTGCCTCGCCAATGATGCGGGCGGCCTCGTCGTCAGCGGCGTCGCCGTAAGCGGGCACCAGCACGGCACCGTTGACGATTAGGTAGTTCGCATAAGACGCGGCAAGGCGGCGGCCTTCATCGACAATCGGCTTGGCCCAGGGCAGCGAATACAGCGTGTACGGCTTCCCTTCGGGCGTGCGCAGGGCTGCCAATTCGGCACCCATGCGCTGCAATTCGTCATGATGCACATCACTAGCATCACTGCAGGCTTGGTAAACGATGCGGTCGCCGGGTGCGAAACGGGCGAGCGTGTCGATATGAGCGTCGGTATCGTCGCCTTCCAGGTAACCGTAATCGAGCCAAAGCACGCGCTTGGCATGCAGGTTTTCACGCAAGATCGCGCTCATTTCCTCGCGCGATTGCTCCGGATGACGCTGCACCAGGCAGCGCCAGGTGGTGAGCACGGTGCCGTCGCCGTCACTCTCGATGCCGCCGCCTTCCAGCGCCCAATCGACACGCTTGTGCGCGGCCGAACCGAATACGCCTGCATCGACGAGACCTGCAATCAGTGCATCGTCCTGTTCAGCGCCGAATTTGCCACCCCAGCCGGTGAAGCGGAAATCCGTGAGCTGGAAGTGTGCGCCATCACGCAAGGTGATCGGACCGGAATCGCGCAGCCACGTGTCGTCGTAGGGCAATTCCACGAAACGGATGCGCGCCAGGTCGGCGCCCGCGGCCTGCAATTTCGTGCTGGCGTGCGTGCGCAGCGCTTCGTCCGCGACCACGATGATCAGCGGCTGGAATCGCGTGATTGCCGCAGCGAGTGCCACATAGGTGGACTCGACCGCATCGAGCCGTTCGGCCCAATCGGTGCCTGCATGCGGCCAGGCAATCAATACGGCAGCCTGCGGCTCCCATTCGGCCGGCAGGCGCAAGGTGGAATCGGTCATGGGGACGACACTCGCGCAGAGGAAAGCGCCCGAAACGATGTCGGGCGGGCAAGTGCATAAGTTTACGATGAGAGCCGGAGCAGGGCGAGCGCTGCTCGTCATTCCGGCCTACGCCAGAATGACGGTGTCAGCTATATCAATTCACCGCGCCGGGGTTCTGATTGTTGCCAGCGGGCGTATTGAGCACCGAGTGAATGACCCGGTTTTGCTGGAAATAGACGATGAAGTCCGAGTATTCCCAGCGATTGATGGTGGGGTGCTTGGCCGAATCGCCGCCGCGTGGGGCAAGCTTGCGGACAGGCTCGCCATATTTCTTTTCAACCTGGGCCATGCTCATGCCACGTGCCGGCAGGTTCATGCCTTTTTCTTCCTGCACGCGCTGGGTGAGCGTTTGCTGGGCGTGTGCAGTCTGCGTGCCGGCCAAGCCGGCGCCGATGGTGATCGCTGCCAGCAAAGGCAGGCTGTAACGGTGCTTCAACATGGTCCCCTCTCCGCATAAAGCGTTGCTGCGTCGTTGTAGCAGAACTATTAGCGCCATGCCACGAGCAAAATAGGCAGATGTGACGCCCACAACCGTTATCATGCGCGGCTGCGGGCTCGGTAGCCCGGTTCTTTAGTCGGATTCCCATGATTGCGTTTCGCCATTTCGCCCTGCGCCGCGGTAGCCGGCTGCTGCTTTCCGATATCGATCTGGTAATCCAGAGCGGCTGGCGCCTGGGCGTGGTCGGGCGCAATGGTTGCGGCAAGTCCAGTTTGTTCGCAGCGCTTCAGGGTCATCTGGAATCCGATTCTGGCGAGCTGGACATGCCCGCGAAGCTACGCCTGGCTTCCGTCGCCCAGGAAACACCGGCGTTGCCCGATCCAGCCATCGAATATGTGATGGGCGGCGATGTGGAACTGGCCGCCGCCTTGCGCGACGAGTTCGATGCGCAGGCACGCGGCGATACCGAAGCGATGGCGCGTGCCCATCACCGAATCGAAGAACTGCATGGGTACGACGCGCGCTCACGCGCCGGCCGCTTGCTGCATGGACTGGGTTTCAGCGCCGACACCCACGAACGCGCCGTGCAGGAATTTTCCGGTGGTTGGCGTGTGCGTTTGAACCTGGCCCGCGCGCTGATGGCGCCGTCCGAACTGTTGCTGTTGGACGAGCCCACCAACCATCTCGACCTCGATGCCGTGCTCTGGTTGGAAGAATGGCTGCGTCGCTACCAGGGCACGTTGCTGGTGATTTCGCACGATCGCGAATTCCTCGACGGTGTCATTACCCACACGCTGCACTTGAACGAGGGCAGGGCGAAGCTCTACACCGGCAACTACAGCTCGTTCGAACTGCAACGTTCGGAGCAATTGCGTTTGCAGCAGATCGCCCACGAGCGCGAGCAAGCTGAGCGCGCGCATCTGCAATCCTTTATCGATCGCTTCAAGGCCAAGGCCAGCAAAGCCAAGCAGGCGCAGTCGCGCATGAAGCGCTTGGAAAAAATGGCCGGCACCGAAGCGGTGCGCGCGGAGCGGTCGTTCCGATTCCAGTTCGCCGTGCCGGAACGAGTGCCGGATTCGATGCTGCAGTTGGAAGAGATCGAGGCGGGCTATCCGGGGGAAGCGGGTCAGCCGCCGGTGGTCATCCTGCACGATGTACGTTTTCGTCTGGAGGCAGGCGAGCGTATCGGTCTGCTTGGCCCCAATGGTGCCGGTAAATCCACGTTGGTAAAAACCTTGGTCGGCGAGCTTGCACCGCTCGGCGGTGAGCGCAAGGCGCACAAGGATCTGAAGATCGGCTACTTCGCCCAGCACACGGTGGAAAGCCTGCGCGAAGGCGCCAGCCCGTTCGATCATCTGCAAGACAAGGCACCCGGCGTCGCCGCGCAGGTCATGCGCGATTTTCTCGGCAGCTGGAATTTCGCGGGCGACCGCGCGTTCGAATCGGTGGATGGCTTTTCCGGCGGCGAACGCGCGCGTCTCGCGCTTGCACTCATCGCCTGGGACAAACCGAACCTCCTGCTGCTCGACGAACCGACCAACCATCTCGATCTGGACATGCGCGAGGCCCTGGCCGATGCGCTGGCCGATTTCGACGGTGCGCTGGTACTCGTCTCGCACGATCGCCATCTGCTCGGCATGGTCTGCGACAGTTTCTGGCGCGTCGCCGACGGCAAGGTCGAATCCTTCGATGGCGACCTGGACGACTACGCGCGCTGGCTGCGCTCCCGCGGCAATGCACAGAAGAAAAGCGCCGATACTGTTGCTGCGTCGACCGAATCAGCCGCCGACCGTCGCCGCGCCGCTGCTGCGCAACGCGAGAACGAAAAAGTCACGCGTCAGCGGGTCAAAAAAATCGAAACGCGCGTTGCCACCATCGAGGACGAGCTGACCACGCTGGAACGCAAACTTGCCGACCCTGAAACGTACAACGGTTCCACCTCGGAATTGATGAAGCTCGGTCAACGTCAGACCGAGTTGCGCAAGGAAAAAGAAACCCTCGAAGCAGAATGGTTGGAACTGTACGAATTACTCGAAGCCTGACCCTATGACGGACACATTGCCCCGGTCCCTCGAGTGCTGGTTGCCTGATCTTCAGCGTTTCGACCCGTTGCATCCGCTGCGCACACTCCTGGGGCGAGCCGAACGTCTCGATGATGGCGCCAAAGGCTACCTCGGCGGTCTCTCCGCTTATTTCCAATGTGGCAGTGAGATACCCGCAGCGGCACTCACACGCGAACACCTGCATGGCGATGCTGTCGATGCGTGCTGGTTGAGTGCCGATCCGGCGTGGGTACAGCCAGATCTAAGCGGCGCGCGATTGTTAGCCTGCGGCCAAATGCAATTGAGCATGGAGGATGCGCAATCACTCGCGGCGCCACTGAAGCCGGTGTTCGCTGATGCCTGCATGACGCTGGAAGTTTCTTCTCCCGACCGCTGGCATCTGCGCCTGTCGTCGCAAAGCCCGTTACCGGATTTCGCTGCGCCGGAGCAGGCATTAGGCGAAGATCTATACGAACATTTGCCGCAAGGTGCGGACGGACGACGTTGGCGCGTACTGTTCAACGAAGTGCAAGTGTTGCTGCATCAACACCCCGTCAATGCAGAACGGCGTGCGCGCGGCTTGCCTCCCATCAACAGTCTGTGGCTTTGGGGTGGCGGCACGTTGCCGCAACGCGTGACCACAACGCTCGCTGGTGTGATCGGCGAAGACGTATTGCTACTGGCGTTGGCGCGACGTGCCGGCATACCAGCGCAGCCGCGCAATGCCGCCACAGTGAGTGCGGCGAAAGATGGCTGCTTGGTCGACCTGCAGGATCAACCTGTCGAGGTCATCACGCAGACGTGGTGGCCGTTGTTAGAGGCCATAGCAAAGCGCAAGACGCTTACATTGGCATTCGCCAGCGGTGAGCGTTGGCTGCATCGCCCTTGGCATCGTCTGCGTTTCTGGCGAAAGGCAGCGCCATGAGCCGGTTGCAATTGCGGCGGCGTCCATTGCTGGGCGAACCAGCCGGATGGGCCGATTCGGTGCACCCGATCTTGCAACGTATCTATGCGGCACGCGGCGTCTTCGGTCCCGAACAGGCTGAGCATCGGTTGGGCCGGCTACTCACGCCGCAGCAACTGGGTGGCATGCAGCATGCCGTCGCTCTGTTGGCGCAGGCCATTGAAGATGATGCATCCATCATGATCGCCGGCGATTACGACTGTGATGGCGCAACTGGCGCGGCCGTTGCCGTGCGTGGGTTGCGACTGCTTGGTGCACGTCGCGTGGATTACGTCGTGCCGAATCGCTTCGTGCACGGTTACGGACTTACGCCTGAGCTCGTTGCATCGCTGCCGTCGCACGCGCAACTCATCGTGACCGTCGACAACGGCATCGCAAGTCTGGCTGGCGTGGCGGCCGCGCGTGCGCGCGGCATGCGCGTTATCGTCACGGATCATCATCTTCCGGGTGAGCAATTGCCTGCGGCGGATGCCATCGTCAATCCCAACTTGCATGGCGACGACTTTCCCAGCAAGGCGCTCGCTGGCGTTGGCGTAATGTTCTACGTGCTGCTTGCCTTGCGCGCGCATATGCGAGAGCAGGGTCGCTTTGGCGCAAATAAAAAGCCGGATCTGTCTACGCTTCTGGACCTGGTGGCGTTGGGAACGGTGGCCGATCTCGTGCCGCTTGATTTCAATAACCGCATTCTGGTCGAAGCCGGCATGAAGCGTCTGCGTAGCGGACGCGGTTGTGCAGGCATCGCTGCATTGATCGAGGCGAGTCAACGCAGTGTCTTGGGTATGTGCACCAGCGACCTGGGTTTCGCTGTAGGGCCACGTTTAAATGCGGCAGGTCGACTGGAAGATATGCGCCTGGGTGTGGAATGCCTGCTTACCGATGATCCCGCGCAAGCGCGTCACTATGCCGAATTGCTGAGTTCGATTAATCAGGAGCGACGCGATCTGCAAGCGTCGATGGTTGCCGAAGCGGAAGTGATGGTGGCCGCCACCGCGAACATCGACACCCAAGCCATAGGTGTCACGTTGTTCGAAGCCAGCTGGCACGCCGGAGTGGTGGGGTTGGTCGCTTCCAAGCTGAAAGAACGACTGCATCGTCCGGTGATCGCGTTCGCACCCGCTGGCGAGGATGATCCCGATCATCTGCGCGGTTCTGCGCGTTCCATTTCCGGCTTTCATATCCGCGACGCGCTGGCCGTTGTCGATGCCCGGCATCCTGGTTTGATCGAGCGTTTCGGCGGCCACGCCATGGCTGCCGGACTTAGCTTGCGCACGGAGGACTATCCGCGCTTTGCCGCAGCTTTCGACGCCGTAGCGCGCGAATGGTTGAACGAAGAGCAACTGCAGGCGGTGCTGTATACCGACGGTGAATTGCCCGTTGGCCTGTTTACCCTCGATATGGCGAGACTTTTGCGCTTCGCCGGTCCATGGGGCCAAGCGTTCCCGGAGCCGATATTCGACAATCGTTTCGAATGCTTCAGCTGGCGATTGATGGGGGAGCGGCACCTGCGCCTGAGTTTGCGCGATCCGCGCGACGACAGCTTGCACGATGCGGTGATGTTCAACGC
>OUNK010001702.1_pt2 | contig 19998 bp, 22 predicted proteins | sample 1755341 | NCBI WGS metagenome assembly OUNK01 (sample SAMEA3914788, study PRJEB12502) | metagenome | biome: forest; material: soil | place: Canada | collected 2011-07-03 | depth 0.1 m | reverse complement strand
GGTCTCCATAAGCGGTAATGTTCAGCAGCGGCAGAATCACTGCACTCGATTTCTCCGCCAGAAACGACTTAGACAGCCTCTGTCCCTGCACCACCTTGAAGCTCACCTTCTGTCCTTCCTTGAGACTCTTGAAGCCGTTACCTTGAATTGCGCGGAAATGTACGAAGACGTCGGGGCCATTCTCGCGGCTGATGAAACCGAAACCCTTCGCGTCGTTGAACCATTTAACTGTGCCAACCTCACGATCCGACATGATTCACTCCATCCGTTCGAGCGTTTGACTCTGAGACCAGTTGGCCCGCCCGGGCCGACGGCTTACTGGGTTTGCTGAGATTGAGTGAACGATACGGACGGATGCCATCCGGACACGCACATTACCGAGCAGACGCAGTAATTAAAGGATAATGATTCCCGTGAAGCCATGTGTGATGAAAAATTCACATTCGGACTTACAATTGAAAGCTAATCGTAAATATTCAAAAACAAAAAAAGCCGGGCATTTAGCCCGGCTTTTTAAATCGATCTATTGAGGCAATTAGGCTGCCATCACTTCATCGGCTTGCAGGCCCTTCTGACCCTGCACAACCTTGAAGGTGACCTTCTGGCCTTCTTGCAGGCTCTTGAAGCCATTGCCCTGGATAGCGCGGAAATGCACGAACAGGTCGGCCGAGCCGTCATCGGGTGAGATGAACCCGAAACCCTTCGCATCATTGAACCACTTGACTGTACCTTGCTTACGATCCGACATGATTAACTCCATCTGTTCCAGCGTTTGACTCTGAGACCAGTTGACCCGCCCGGGTCAACGGCTTACTGGGCATGCTGAGGATCAGGTGGAGCGACACAGATTACCCGCGCCGAGATACGCACGTTACCAAGCAGACACAGTGCAGAGAGCATAATGAGTTTAGTGAAGCAATGTGTGATTTAAAATTCACATCTCTTCAATCAACTCAAATTTTTAAAATGTACAAAAGCCGGGTATTAAACCCGGCTCTTCATTTAAATCGATCTATCCAGGCAATTAGGCCGCCATGACTTCATCGGCCTGCAGGCCCTTCTGGCCCTGCACAACCTTGAAGCTGACCTTCTGGCCTTCTTGCAGGCTCTTGAAGCCATTGCCCTGGATCGCGCGGAAATGCACGAAGACATCCGGGCCGTTGTCGCGGCTGATAAAGCCGAAACCCTTGGCATCGTTGAACCACTTTACGGTACCGATCTGACGATCAGACATGAAACACACTCCAAAACTAGGTTTTTCGCAAAATATAGAGACTCGACCGCCTTGCGGGGCCGGCTTACTGGTGTGCTAAGGAAAACCCTAGGGGTGAGCGATGAGGCAGATCGTAATCGGCTGCATCGGGCCACGTGACTCTGGTGACCCCGGCAAACACAGTGGCGCAATCATAACCGCAAATGTGCAGATAAAGCGAATATGCCGTTAGGAACAATGCCATGTCCGCTAGCAATGCTATGTTAAACGTCATTTATTAGCGCACCGGGCAGGAAACCATGGGACTGGGCAATACGGCGGGTTTCTTTCGGTTTGCTGACGCCTGCCGACTAGGCTGCCTTTCGCTTGGCCTGTTTTTGGGCGGATGCAGCCACGCGGTACGCAAAGAAACACCGGCCCCTACCCCGCCCTCTAAACCCGTTGCCGTTATCGGCATTGCACCTTGCGATGCCTACCTAGACAGCTATCTGGCCTGCCACCGTAGCGCTGGCATTTACGCTTCGGACGCGTTGCAGGCGCACTATCAAACGATGCGCGCAAGCTTGCTACAGGATGCCAGCGACCCGCATGTACGTCCCTATCTCGCCAACCGTTGCGTGGGTTTGACGCAGCAATTGAATGTTGCGTTGAAGGGACGTTCTTGCACGGCGCCAGCCACTAACGCAGCGCACTAACGCTCCAACCTGTTTCAGGCACGCCAGAGCGCGCGCAAGGTCGATGCAATCTGTGTCGGCCGACAACGCCCAAGACGAATTTTCGGCGTGCCGTGCCACGCTGCGGTGGCTGCGATCGCTTGCGCCAGTTCTTCGAGCATCCGCTGCGAGGGTTTTACTCCATCCTCCAGGAACAATGCCTTCACTTCAAAAACGCCTTCGGCGCGACGCGCCTTCGCATCGAGTCGCCCGATCAGGCGCCCGCGATGCAGTATGGGTAACACGTAGTAACCGTACTGGCGTTTTGCTGCCGGTACATAGCATTCGATGCTGTAATCGAAATCGAACAGGTCCCGCAAACGCGCGCGATCCCAGATCACCGGATCGAATGGCGAAAGCAGTGCGGTGTGCGTGGCACGCAAGCGTCCTTCGCGAGCTTTGTCCAGCAGTTCAAGGTTGTCGGCATGAACATATGCGGGGCTATCCCAGCCGGCCACCTGCACACTGAGCAACTCACCACTGACGAGCATAGGCTCCAGCTCGCGTGCATCCACAGCGGGTTTCAAGCGGAAGTAATCGGCGATCCATCGTGCTTGCGTAATGCCCAGAGCACGCACGCTGTCGAGAATAAAACGCTTGCGCAATGCCGCCGGAGATAACGTCATCGCAGAGGCATCGTACGGCGGATCGAGTTTAGCCAGGACTCGCTCGGCCAGATCATAAACGCGTTGGAAGCGCTCGCGCCGCGTCACCATCAACTCGCCCGACGCAAACCATGCCTCAAGCCAACGCTTTTCCGGCTTCCACTCCCACCAGCCGGACACGCCACGATCCGCGCGTTCGAAATCGGCTGCGCGTATAGGTCCAGTTGTGCGAATGCGCGCAAGCAGATCCTGCATTTCCTGCGAGTGACTGTCCCTGACACGCGCCGCGTGCCGATCCGCCCAGTGATTACTTTCGGCTTGCGCACGCCATGCACGATGCAAACCAATGTCGGCAGCCGTGACGAAACACGCTTCGTGCGCCCAACATTCGGCGATCCGGCCACCTTCGAGCGCTTCTTCCAGCCATGTTGGCGAGTAATCGCCAAGACGCGCATGCAACACCAGATAGGGGCTTCGCGCGACAACATGAATGCTATCGATCTGCAACAAACGCATACGCTGAATGGTTGCCAGCACATCGTCACGCCGTGCGCGCCGTCGTGGAGCTTGAAGCAAGCCTTGCGCTGCCAGATGCAGTGCACGCGCCTGTGCCAACGTGATTACCTTGGCGTCAGATGAAGATTTGCTCAACGGATGCGTGCCTTCACGAAATGATGACCCCTCTATTGTGCTGGCATTTACGACGCGGTTGCTAATGTAGATACCCGCTTGATAGGTCAGGTGTATTTGGCCATAGGCTCATTGCACGGACGCGGCCTGGCATGTTCAAGCCTTCCTGCAAGGAGCTATTACGATGACATATCGCAATCCCCACCTTATTCCCCTGATCGGTACATGCCTGCTTTTTAGTGGCGTTGCTCTTGCACAAAACCAACCGATGCAGCCTGCTAATCCACCGCAAAGTAACGCAGCGACGCCCACCATCGGCTCGGACAGCGCGACGATGAACTCGCCGCGGGGCCAAGTGACCATTAATTCCACGATGAGCCAGACACCCGCGGCTACGCCACCACCATCGTTCGAACAACTTTCAGGTGGCTCGAAATTCATTACTCGCGAGCAAGCCGATGCCTATCCGCCACTCGCCAACGAGTTTGACTACGCGGCTGGGCATAGCAATCGCATCAGCAAATCCCAATATGAGCGCTGGCTTCAGCATTCCAACTAATTAGCTGCGCCAAGTAACTACAGCGCATTGACGGATACATCACGACGGCCATCGCCTCAACGATGGCCGTTTTTTATTTAGGCGTGCGAGTAGCTAAACTTGGGGCGAACACACCGGGGATCGGTGTGTCAGGGAGCCGCCCATGCAACGATGGTCCAGTGGCCTGATCGCCGGAGCCTGCGCCTATTTCGCCGTTTCGCCGGTGTTTGCGCAGAATATGAACCCCACCGACATCCGGGCCTGCACAGGCATCGAGAGCGACGCGCAGCGGCTCGCCTGCTATGACCACGCAACGGGACGTACTCAGATGCCCGCCGCCCAGAAGCGCTCGGAGCCCGCCCCATCTGCATCATCCAACGTCTTCTCTCGGGAGCATGCGGTCGCGGCCACGTCGACGACAAGCAATGGCAACCCCGCGCCCCTTTCGCTACTAGATAGCCGCTGGGAGCTTTCGCCGGATAGCAAGTTGGGAACCTTCAATCTGCGCGGCTACAAACCGATCTATGTGCTACCCGTATTTGCCACCAGCAACCAGAACAATCTGCCTTACAGCCCGAACCCCGTAAATGCTGTGCAGACGCCTTTGGGTATGCAGAATGTCGAAAGCAAATTTCAGATCAGCCTGAAAACCAAGATATGGCAGGGCGTATTCGGCGATCTCGGCGACCTATGGGTGGGCTACACCCAAGATTCGTATTGGCAGGTATATAACTCGAAGCTGTCGCGACCGTTCCGCGAGACCGACTACGAACCTGAAGCGATGCTGGTGTTCGATACGCACTACCAAGTCTTCGGCTGGGATGGCCGACTGCTCAGCATCGGCGTCGATCATCAATCCAACGGTCAATCCGATCCGCTTTCACGCAGCTGGAACCGTGTGATGGCGCAAATCGCTTTCGAGCGCAATAACTGGACGATCATGTTCCGCCCGTGGTGGCGCATTCCCGAGCAAGCGGCCGATGACAACAACCCGGATATCACCAACTACATGGGTCGCGCCGATATGCAGATCGTCCACGAATGGAATGGCCAGGAATTCGGCCTGATGTTGCGCGACTCGCTGCGCGGCGGCAGCGAGCAGCATGGCGCTGGACGATTCACCTGGAGCTTTCCGCTCGTCGGCAATCTGCGCGGCTATATGGAACTGTTCAAGGGATATGGCGAGAGCATTGTCGATTACAACCACAACGCCACCTATCTCGGCGTAGGCGTCTCGTTGCTGGATTGGTATTGATACGCGGCCCTTCAGCGCCACCAGGCCTGCTTGGTTCCCGTGAGTATTTTCAGCATCTGGCCGCGCGCCAGTGGCAGTCGGCTAAGCGGCCCGAAGCCCAGATCCCTTAGCCGTGCCAAGGTATCGCGCTCGGATTGGAAAAGCGGCGTAAGCCACCGGCTTAGGCGTTGGTATACGGCCAAGTGCGCGCGGCGACGGCGTGGATAGCTTTGCAGTGCTTCGTCGACATTCGCACTATCGGCCAGTGCATCGGCCAAGGCTTGTGCATCGAGCAAAGCCATGTTCACGCCTTGACCCAATTGCGGACTCATGGCGTGCGCCGCATCACCCAGGAATACGATTCTTTCTTGTACCGGTGCCCGCAGCACCACGTCGCGATAGCGCGCGCGATTCATGTGTTCTGGCGATTCGATGCGCGACAGCAGCGTAGACGCCTCGGGCCATAGCGAGTCCACGCGTTCGCGCATCTTCTCGAATCCATCAACATTGAACGCATCGACCTGATCGCCACGCAGGCTGAAATAAAACGTCAACCAATGTCCCGGATGACCGACGCGCTGCCCCACCGGAAGCAGTCCGATCATCTCGCGCGTGCCCGCATAACGCTGGCGCAGTTCGGTAGCGTGCGGCCAATCGTCGGCACGCAGCAGGCACCATAGTGCTCCCCATGGATATACGCTCTCGCGACGAACAAGATGCGGCAACGCCTTGCGCAACCGTGAATGCGCGCCGTCGGCGGCAACGATCAGGTCGAAGGGACCATGCTCGCGACCTTCGCTATCGATCAGATGCCAGCCATCGCTGCTTACGTGATCAATGCAGGTGCCGGTCAAAATAGCTGACGCACCTGCGTAAGCATCGCGCAGCACTGTAAACAGGCTGCCGCGCGTCAAGCCGAGCCCAAAGCAATCCTTGGCGTGATCGGCGTAACGCATGTCCATGACACTGCGTCCGCGATGATTGCAGCCGTGAAGCCGATCGATGCGCTGACCACGCTGCAGTACTTGCTCGTGCAATCCCAACCGCGCGAGTACGGCCAGCCCTGTCGGTTGCAGCAGGAATCCGGCACCGATCGGGCCCGGTGCCGTTGCCTGTTCGAAGACTGTCAACGCATGGCCCTGACCATGCAGCAAAATGGCCGCCGCCTGCCCTGCCGTACCGTAACCAACGATCGCTACGCGCAAGCATCCCTGCATGGACGGCCGCTCCCCTTTGCCCGGGCCTGGATAGACATCGCGGCCGAAGGCGGCCGCGATGGATCAATGATGATGGCCGCCTGCGCCGTGCACATGGCCGTGCGCGAGTTCTTCTTCGCTGGCCGCACGCACGTCGGTCACTTCGATGTCGAAATGCAGCGTCTGGCCAGCCAACGGATGGTTGCCGTCGATGTGCACCTTCTCGCCGTCGACCTTGGTCACCGTCACGTTGATTACGCCCTGCGGACCGTGGCCCTGAAACTGCATGCCGGGCTGGATATCCTCTACGCCCTGGAACGCTTCGCGCGGCAGTTCCTGCACCAATTCGGCGTGATGCACGCCGTAGCCTTCGGCCGGCTCCACATCCACCTTGAATTGATCGCCCGCAACGCGGCCGGCCATGACCTTTTCCAGGCCCGGCACGATCTGGCCGCTGCCGTGCAGATAGGTGAGCGGCTCGCGGCCTTCGGAACTATCGATCACCTGGCCGTTATCGTCGGTCAAGGTGTAGTGAAAAGAGGCAACAGTGTTGTCGGCAATTTGCATGATGATCTCGCTTGAAGGGGGATGCGCCGACATCCGTCGACGGATGGATAAGGGTAGCATCCCAGCGCTGATTCAAGACCTGAAACCTGCCAAAATGCGCCCCATTCCCCATGACAACCTTTCTTGAAGCCTGGCGACACCGCGCAACCCACCGCCAGGTGTGGTCGCTTGCGTTGCCGATGGTCCTGTCCAATCTCACCGTGCCCCTGGTGGCCTTGGTGGATAGCACAGTGGCCGGGCATTTACCGCAGACACAGGATCTCGGCGCCGTCACGGTAGGCAGCGCGGTTTACATGTTGCCGCTTTGGAGCCTGGGTTTTCTGCGCATGGGCACGACCGGCTTCGCGGCACAAGCCAAGGGCGCGGGCAATGCATCCGCCTTGCGGACCGTGCAAGCACAAGCACTCTTATTGGCGGCACTACTGGGCGTACTGGTAGGTGCGCTAATGATGCCGCTGCTGCCCTGGCTGGTGGGTCAAATGCACTCCACGTCACTGATGACCGGGCAGGCAATGGATTACCTGCATCTCCGCTTGCTCGGATTGCCCGCAGCGCTGCTCAACTATGCGCTGGCCGGTTGGTTTATCGGCGCCCAGCGTGCACGTACCACGCTGGCGTTGCTGTTGGTGACGAACCTCGTGAACATCGCCTTGAACCTGCTGTTTGTCCCTGGCTTCGGCTGGGGTGTGCAGGGTATTGCGCTGGCATCGGTAGCCGGCGAATGGTTCGGCGCCTTGTATGGGCTGTGGCGCGCGCGGCAAGCGTTGCGTGGCCTGGACGGACACATCGACTGGCCGGCGATGCGCGGCTGGGATCACTGGCGTCCATTGCTGTTGGTCAATCGCGATATCTTTTTGCGCACCATCGCCTTGGAAGGCGTGTTCTTTAGTTTCTCGCTGCTGGGAGCTCGTCTGGGCGATGCCACTGTTGCCGCCAATGCGCTGTTGTTCAACGGGCTCATGTTGACCGCCTTCGGCCTCGATGGCCTGGCCAATGCGGTGGAAGCGCTATGCGGTCACGCCATCGGCGCTGGCGACAACCATGCGTTGCGTCGTGCTCTGGTGGTCGCCGGCGGCTGGTCGTTTATCGGCAGCGTCGGCGCTGCCATTTTCTTCGGCGCGGCCGGGCACCTCTTCGTCGATCTGCAGACCAACCTGCCCGAGGTGCGTAACGCGGCGTACGAATACCTGCCTTGGCTGACCGTGCTGCCCGTGGTGGCGGTCTGGAGTTACCTGCTCGACGGTTTGTTCATCGGCGCTACTCGGGCCCGTGAAATGCGCGATGGCATGCTGGTATCGGTGGTGTTTTTCGCACTGATCGCATGGCTTACCCGCGGCCTCGGCAACCAGGGGCTTTGGATAGCGTTTCTGGTGTTCATGGCGACACGTGCCTTGAGCCTGGCCTGGATCGGCCTGCGCATTCGGCAACGACGCGCATGGGTGATCGAATCTACCGTGCCGTCATCGGGCTCGGCATACTAAGGGCATGAACGTTGTCTTATCGCGGCATCTGCTCAATCTCGGCATAGCGTGCATATTGCTTGGCGCAAACGCCAACGCACCCGCAAGCAACGCTGAGACACCCGCCATCGCGTCAACAACGACCGCGCAGCAACTCGCGGCTGCCATCGACATGCAGATCGGGCAACCGCATTTCGCCTCGTCCAGCTGGGGCATCGCGGTCGTATCGCTCGATACCGGGCGAACGCTATACGCCCACGACGCCGATCAATTGCTGCAGCCGGCATCGACCGCGAAGCTGTACACCGCCGCATTGGTGCTCGATACGCTAGGCACCGATTACCGCATCCCTACCGAGCTGCTGGCGACCGGGTCCATCGAGCACGGCCGACTCAACGGACAGCTGATCCTGCGCGGCATGGGCGACCCCACGCTCGGCACACCGGGCACCAATAGCGACTGGGCCGATCAACTCGCCACGCAACTGGCGGCCAGCGGCTTGCGCGACGTACGTGGCGGCCTTATCGCTGACGACACTTATTTCAGCGGCCCACCGATCGGCTCCGGCTGGGAGGCGCGCGACCTGCAAAGCTGGTTCGCCGTGCCCTCCTCCGCGCTCAGCGTGCAGGAAAATACTGTCGGTCTCACCGTAACGCCGAACCAGCCGGGCGCAACTGCATCGCTGATGTTCGATCCGCCCGGTGCGATTCCTCATGTCGTGAACGACATGACGACCAGCGCGCACAACACGCGCAGCGATATCAATCTGTATCGCGCTCCCGGCGATGAAACCTTGTATGCCTTCGGCCATATCCCAGCACACGCCGAACCGCAAAACTTCAAACTCGCCATCGTGGATCCGGCGTGGTACGCCGGCACATTGTTGCGGGAAGCCCTGGCCCGGCATGGCATACGTATCAACGGCGAGCTGCGCGTGCTGCACTGGCCGGAGCAAAACAGCATCGCATTGGATAAAGCCACCGTCGTGGCGCAAGTATTATCGCCACCTGTGATGGAAGTGCTATCGCGCGGCTTGAAGCGCTCGCAGAATCTTTATTTGCAAAATCTATTGCAGATCGCGGGCGTCAAGGCACAAGCCGCCGCTGAGCAAAGCGGCGATCCGGCCGATGGCTTTCTAAGCAGCGAAGCATGGGCGATACGCGCCATGGGCCAGTTGCTCGATCGCATCGGCATTCCTGCCGATAGCAGCCAGATCGAGGAAGGCGCAGGCTTGTCGCGACAAGACCTGGTAACGCCGAACGCCATGGTGCATCTGCTCAGCTACCTGGCCAGCCAGCCTTATGGTGCACAGTTGCGTGATGCGCTACCCAGCGCCGGCGTGGATGGAACACTCGAATGGCGCATGCGCGACACCCTCGCCGCGGCCAACGTGCACGCCAAGACCGGCAGCATGACCTACGTACGTTGCATGGCTGGTTACGTCACCACGGCATCAGGCGAACGCCTGGCGTTCGCCGTAATGCTCAACAACTATGTGAAGCAAGGCGATGATCCGAGCGCCAGCCGCGATCTCGACGCAATCGCAGAACTATTGGCCGCTTTCCGCGGGCATAGCTGAGGCTTCACCGCCCGTGAATATCAAACCTTCTGCAAGTCTTTCTCTATTTTTTCCGGCTTGTCGGTCGGCGCATAACGCTTCACCACATTGCCATCGGCATCGATCAAGAACTTGGTGAAGTTCCACTTGATCGCTTCGCTGCCGAGCAGGCCTTTGGCCTCCTTCTTTAACCACTGATACAGCGGATGCGCGTCATCGCCGTTCACCTCGACCTTCGCGAACATTGGGAATGTCACGTCATAGCTGGTGGAGCAGAAGTTCTTGATCTCGGCCTCGTTGCCAGGCTCCTGATGGCCGAACTGATCGCAGGGGAAGCCGAGCACCACCAGACCTTCGTCACGCCGGTCGCGCCAGAGTTCTTCCAGGCCCTTGTACTGCGGGGTGAACCCACACTTGGAGGCGACGTTGACGATCAGCATGGTCTTGCCGCGCCAGTTTCCAAGCGATTGCTCATTGCCGTCGATGTCGCGTGCGCTGAAGTCGTACACAGTGGTCATGATAAACGCTCCGGTTATATCGATATGGCAGTCTACTCCAGCCGGTATACACCGCGCTGGCATAGAATGACCGCTCCGGCCACTGTCCAGGGTTCGTCGTGATCCGTTTCGTCGATGTCCACAAGTCCTACCGCGTCGACGGCAAGGACATACCGGCGCTGGAACCCTTCAGCCTGGAGATTGCCGATGGGGAAGTCTTCGGCATCATCGGTCATTCCGGCGCGGGCAAATCGACGCTTATCCGCCTGATCAATATGCTGGAGCGCCCGAGCGGCGGCCAGATCCTGATCGGCGATACCGATATGACCGTGCTAACGGGACCTGCCCTGCGTGCGGCGCGGCAGCGCATCGGCATGATCTTTCAGCACTTCAACCTGCTTTCATCTCAGACAGTTGCCGAAAACATTGCGTTTCCTTTGCGTATCGCTGGTGGGAAAGACTCCGCAGCCATCCGTGCGCGCGTAGACGAATTGCTACGGCGAGTTGGCCTGACCGAGCATGCCCATAAATATCCGTCGCAGCTTTCCGGCGGACAGAAGCAGCGCGTCGGCATTGCACGTGCGTTGGCCAACAATCCTTCGATTCTGTTGTGCGACGAAGCGACCAGTGCGCTCGATCCACAGACCACCGCGTCCGTGCTCGACCTGCTGGCCGAGATCAACCGCGAGCTGAAACTCACCATTGTGCTGATCACACACGAGATGGATGTCGTTCGTCGCGTGTGCGATCGCGTTGCGGTGCTCGATGCCGGGCGCATCGTGGAACACGGTACGGTGGCCGATGTGTTCCTGCATCCTCAGCACGCTACGACGCGTCGTTTCGTCAATGAAGCGTTGCCGGAAGAAGCGGCTGGCGAACAAGTTCCCTACCATCATGTGCCGGGTCGTATCCTGCGCCTGTCTTTTCGCGGCGAGGCCACGTGGTCGCCGACGCTGGGCCGCGTGACGCGCGAGACGGGTGTGGATTTCAACATTCTTGCTGGCCGCATCGATCGCATCAAAGATTTACCCTACGGCCAGCTCACCCTGGCCATGCACGGTGACGGTGTAGACGCCGCATTGAAAGCGTTGCGTGACGCCGGTATCGAAGTTGAGGAGCTTGCACGATGATCGCCAGCCAGATTCCCGTGCTGCAAACCTTGTTCCCAAACATCGACGATTGGGGCGAACTAGGTCAAGCTTGCATCGACACGTTGCTGATGTTGGGCGGTTCATTGTTGCTTACCGTCGTCATCGGGTTGCCGCTGGGTGTCCTGCTGTTTCTGACTGGCAAAGGCCAGTTGCATGCGATGCCAAAACTCTACGGCGCACTTTCGCTGCTCGTGAACGTGCTTCGCTCGATCCCCTTCATCATTCTGATGATCGTGCTGATGCCGCTGACCTATGTGTTAGTGGGTACCAAGCTTGGCATTCGTGGTGCGATACCGCCGTTGGTAATCGGCGCCGCTCCATTCTTTGCGCGCCTGGTGGAAACGGCTTTGCGCGAAGTGGAACGCGGCGTGATCGAAGCCTCGCAAGCGATGGGGGCCACGACATGGCAGATCGTCCGCCACGTCTTGCTTCCCGAGGCGCGTGGAAGCTTGTGGGCCGGCGTGACCGTGACCGCTATCGCGCTGGTGGGATATACCGCGATGGGCGGTGCGATCGGCGCCGGCGGCCTGGGCGATTTGGCTTATCGCTACGGCTATCTGAGTTACAAGTCCGATTACATGGTCGTTACGGTACTGCTGCTGATCGTGCTGGTGCAGCTCCTGCAGATGCTCGGTGACCGTATCGTGGCGCATTACAGCCGCCGTTGAATGGCCGCAAACACACTTAACTGAACGGCGACGCCCGGCGATTTTGCACTCGGCCGTCTGGACGGCTATTCTGCTGCATCGCACAAGGAAAAGAACCTCATGAAAAAGCTGCTGGCCCTCCTGGCCGCCGCGCTTCTGCTTGCCGGCTGCTCCTCGTCCGGTTCCGGCGATTCCAGCGGCCAAACGCTGACGGTGGCTGCCACCGCCGTTCCGCACGCCGAGATCCTCAAACAGGTAAAACCCATCCTCGCGAAGGAAGGCGTGAACCTGGAAATCAAGGTGTTTGCTGACTATGTGCAACCCAATACGCAGGTCGTAGAGAAGCACATCGACCTGAACTATTTCCAGACCAAGCCCTACCTGGATACGTTCAATCGCGAGAACAAGACCGATCTGGTGATCGTCACCGGTGTCCACATCGAACCGTTCGGTGCCTACTCGCGCAAGTACAAATCGATCGACCAGCTGCCGAACGGCGGTACGGTGACCTTGCCGAACGACCCCAGCAACCAAGGCCGCGCCCTGCTCTTGCTCGCGAAGAACGGATTGATCACCCTGAACAACCCGAACAACGAGTTGGCTACACCCAAGGACATCGTCGCCAACCCGAAGAATCTGGTGTTCAAACCGCTGGAAGCGGCGATGTTGCCGCGCACGCTGGACGAGGTCGACCTGTCGTTGATAAACACCAACTATGCGCTCGCCGCCGGTCTCAATCCGACCAAGGATGCATTGTTGATCGAGGATAAGAATTCGCCTTACGTGAATTACCTGGTTGGTCGTCCGGATAACCAGAACGATCCGCGCGTACAGAAACTGGCCAAGGCGCTGACCAGCCCAGAAATCAAGGCATTTATTGAACAGAAGTATCAGGGCGCAGTGTTGCCCGCATTCTGATCAACACACTCTCCATGCAAAGCCCGCACCAAAGTGCGGGCTTTTATGTACCTATGTCTCAGCGAGCTCGGGAATATCGAACACCTGTCGCAGGTAAGCGATATAAGCCTTGTCCTCGCACATGTTCTTGCCCGGCGAGTCGCTGAGCTTGGCGACCGGCTGCCCATTGCAACGGACCATCTTGATGACGATGTTGAGCGGCGTTGGACCGACATCGTTGGTAAGGTTGGTGCCAACACCGAACGCGAGCTGGCAGCGTCCATGAAAATGGTGGTAGAGCTGCATCACCTTCGGAATATCGAGACCATCGCTAAACACCAGCACCTTGGTGCGCGGATCGACGCGATTGGCCTGATAGTGCGCCAGCACGCGCTCGCCCCACGCAAACGGATCGCCCGAGTCGTGCCGTGTGCCGTCGAACAACTTGCAGAAGTACATGTCGAAGTCACGCAGAAAGGCGGTGAGCCCGTAGACATCCGATAGCGCAATACCCAGGTCGCCACGGTATTCCTTCGCCCAGGCTTCCAGCGCCGCCACTTGTGAATCGCGCAAGCGCGGACCCAATGCCTGATGCGCCTGCAGGTATTCGTGTGCAAGCGTGCCCAACGGACGCAAACCAACTTCTCTTGCCAGCCATACATTACTGGTGCCCGTCAGTTGCGCACCCAATCCTTCGTGAAGGGTGGCGACCACTTCTTTCTGCCATTCCCGCGAAAACCGGCGACGCGTGCCGTAATCGGCGATACGGCATTCGGCATAGCCTGGCGTATCGCGCAGCAGGGCGATTTTTTCCCGCAGACGACGGCGCCCTTCGGAGAGATCCAGGTCAGGACTTGTGTTGCGAAAATAGACTTCGTTGATGATCGCCAGCAGTGGCACTTCAAACAGAATGGTGTGTAGCCAGGGGCCACGAATACGGATTTCGATCTCGCCGTTATCCAGCGCCGAGGGCGCAATCTCTACATACTTGGTGTTGAGCTGAAACAGCGCCAAGAAGTCGATGAAGTCGCTTTTGAGAAAGCGCCATCCACGCAAATACTCCAGCTCCGACTCAGTGAACCTCAGGCCACATAGCGCGCGGAGCTCCTCGCGAATCTCATCGATATACGGCACCAGATCGATGCCGGGATTGCGGCACTTGAAGCGATATTCCGCGTGCGCAGCTGGGTATTGATGCAAGACCACCTGCATCATCGAGAATTTGTAGAGGTCAGTGTCGAGCAGGGAACTGACGATCATGGATCACTTCCATGTCGGGGGAGAGGAACGCCGCGTCAACAGCGCAGCACCCGCCGATTATCCCGCCTAAGTGATCGTCATGAACAGTAAGGAGAAAGATAAAACCCCGGCAGCCAGGGGAATAACTGCCGGGGCTTGTTAGGTCGCGTTCCCGGGGGAGGGTAAACTGGGAACCGACCCCTGGATGGCACGATGCTCTATGCCATCCGATCGTCGCCTCACGGCGATACGACTACTTAGTGTGGCCGTGGCCGTTGAAGTTCAAGATCGCAATTGGATCGGTTCAGCTTATCGATAGCTTGCGGCGCACGCGACCATACGGTTTCATGTGCATCATCTCCAAGTGCTTGTCACAACAGGGCTTACCATGATGCGCTATTGCTTATGCCTGTTCGCACTGTTTCTTGCACTGCCCTTGCACGCGGCCGATCTGAGTATCGACAGCGGCCATGGCGCGCGCAGGTGGACCACCGCGGAGCTGCTCTCGCGGCCCGATGCGCAGACAGTGACCATCCCCATCGACGTCGCGTTCCACCGCACCATGCAATACCGCGCTGTACCGCTGCGCGGATTGCTCCCCGGTCTTGAACACGGCGATCGTTTGCAGTTCGTTGCGAGCGATGGCTTCTCCGTCGACATCGCCGCCGACACGATCCTCAACCACGCCGGTGCACAGGCGTGGCTCGCCGTCGAAGACCCCAAGCAACCCTGGCCAACACTGCCCGACAACAAAGGCGATGCCGGTCCCTTCTACGTGGTGTGGACGCACCCCGCCGCAGCCGGCATCGGTACCGAGGAATGGCCTTACCAACTTGTGCGCATTCAACGCACACAGGATGCCGCTGCTCGCTTTCCCGCCACCGTGCCTGCAGCGTCGGTGCCGGCAAACAGCCCGATCCGTCGCGGGTATGCCGTCTTTCAACGCACATGCTTCGCCTGCCACACCCTCAATGGCGAAGGCGACGCGCATATGGGACCGGATCTCAATATTCCGCACAATCCCACCGAATATCTGAGCCCAGATATGCTGCGCGCGTTTATTCGCAACCCGCAGTCGTTGCGCCACTGGCCCGAGGGGAAGATGTTTGGCTTTCCGACCAAGGAATCACTCTCGGATGCGGATCTGGACGCAGTTCTCGCGTATCTGAGTTACATGGCGCAACACAAAGTCACGCCGTAAGAAACCCCTATGGCGCCGACGTCGCAGCTTTAGGCGTATTCGAATTCTTCAGCAGCTCCCGCAAAGCGCCTTCTCGCTCTGCCAGGGGATCTCGTGCCAGTGTGCGCACGCGAGCATAAAACGCGGGCCATTGATCACCCGCCTGCTTGAACAGCGCAGCAAAAGCCTGGGTCCATTGATCGTAGAGGCCAAAGGGCAGCAAGGTCGCATTGTTGATGGGAGCCGCTACCCAAGCGTCGTAGCGATGGTCGTTCGGCCAATTCTTGTCGCGCCACGCTGCGTAGCTCGCGCGAAAATCCGCAATCGCGTGCTCTTTCCCGGCCGCCATCGCTGTGTCGTCCACACCGCTTGCATAGAGTTTTTTCAATCGCTCGCGCAAATCCAACGCCAATTGCGTGAAGCCATCGTCCATCGCCTGGTCGCCATCATCACCAGCCGGTTCGCCGCGCGAAGAGTGCCATTCGCGCAAGCCCTGATTTTCCACGAACATTGCGTAGCTTTCGTTGAAGGCGGTGTCGCCCTTTACGTAGATAAGCTGGTGCGCGAGTTCATGGAAAATTGTGCCGACTAGTTCGTCGTCATCCCAACGCATCATGCTGCTGAGAATGGGATCGGCGAACCATCCCAGGGTGGAATAAGCGGGGACTCCGCCTAGGTAGACATCGTTGCCTTGTGCACGCAATCTCAGGGCGCTTTCCTTGGCTTTCTTCTCATCGAACCAGCCGCGATACGCTACGCAACCGGCGATCGGAAAACACTGCGGCACGGCCTCGACCGAGAAGCGTGGCGTGGCGTAGACATTCCACACCACATAGGGCCGATGGAGCTCGACGTAATAGGTGTAGCTGCGGTTATCCGGCAGATCCAAATTTTTGGAAGCGAACTGGCGAGCTTGCTGCGAAAGTTGCAAACGTCTCGCCAACTTGGGGTCGGTAGCCGGATCGGCGATAACCTTCTCGACCGAACGTCGTTGCAACAGCAAAGCGCTTTCGCCATGCGTTACATGTGCGTAGTAGCGAAGATTGGCGCAGGCACCGAGCACGATAGCCACCACGATGCAGCTGATCAACCTGGCGCCGGGGATAAGAATGCGAAGTCGTGTCATTCCCCGCATTCTGACTTAAGACTCAGCAGAGGTCAGTGGCCGCCGTAATGTCCGCCGCCAGACGAGGACCCGTGCGATGCGGTATGACCGCCGCCTCCGCCGTGCCCGTAGCCACCGTGCCCATATCCGCCACGACCGTAGTAGCCGCGGCCGTAATAACCTCGACCGTACCATCCACCGCCGACGATAACGCCCGGCCCATAACAGCAACCGTAGTAACCGCCGTAATACCCATACGGGTATCCGCCGTAACCGTAGCCATAGGGGTAGTAGCCGTTATAGACGACAGCGGGGCCACTTCCGTAATAGGCATCACCCCCATAGCCGCCGCCTCGCACGTAGCTGTACCCCGGCGCGACATAGCAGCCGGAAAGCAAGCTCATCAGGACAATCAGGATGAGACCGGAAAGCAAGCGTTTGATCATGGGCTTCATGGTGGGGACTCCATCGCCTTTAACGATTACACGGTACTCCTAATCCGATAAATAAGTCCTGAGTCATTACGAAAAAGGCCGGCGGACATTCAAACGCCAGCCGGCCTCTAGTGGTTTGGCAAACGACAATGCGGATTTCGGTCAGCTTTTCCCGTTTTTGCTCTGATCACCGCGAGCATGAGCAACGTGGTTGTGTACCGCGTCGCCAGCATGGTTCGACCCATGATTGTGCAAATCGCCGTTGTCGGAGTGAGGCGCCGACGTCGCGCCGGGCCATGTAGGCCCTTGCTTGACGCGCTCCTGCTTGGCCTGCAGCAACGCTTGGATGTGCGCCACGGCCTCCTCGGGACTGATATGCGCCGGTGCTGCGGGTGCCGCAATGACAGCCTTTTTAGGTGCCTTCGGTTTAGTCGCTCGCTTAGGCGCGGAGGCCTTCTTTGCTGTCTTCACCACCGTAGTGGGAGCAGAACTCGGCGCAACCTTGCGGACGACCTTCTTGGCAGGCGACTTTTTAGCTGCTCCACGCGCGGCCGATTTCGGAGGTGCGGTCTTGCGAACGGCCGATTTCTTTACCGCTTTCTTCGCAACCTTGCTGGTTGCCGTCTTTTTGCCGGGTGCTTTTTTTACGGCTTTCTTCGCGACCTTGCGAGGAGCCTTCTTCACCGACTTCTTACTGGCCGCAGCCTTTTTTACGGGCTTTTTAGCGGCTGCAGCTGGCTTCTTAACCGCCTTCTTCTTGGTCGAGCTAGCGCGTTTGGATGCCTTTCGGGCCGCGGACTTCTTCGCGGCAGACTTGCGGGTCGTTGCCATGCGTGGGTACTCCAGCGGTTTTCGGTAGTGGTGACAATGTCATCATCAAGATGTACGCGAAATGAGCAAGTGCCGGAAATCACATACCCGGCTGCGATAGCGAGTCTAGGAAATGCGGCAAGACCATGGGGTTCACCAACACCGTAAACACCACGCCATAAGCTGCACCCCACAAGTGTGCGCTGTGATTGATATTGCCCTGCCCGCGCTGATCCATGTAAATGGAGTAGCCCACATACAGCACGGCATAAATGATCGCCGGCACGGGCAAAAACCAGACGATGATCCGCGACCACGGCGACAGCAGGACGTAACCAAACAGCACAGCGGACACCGCGCCCGATGCCCCAAGACTACGGTAGCTGTTGTTGTGCCGATTCTTGAGATAGGTGGGCAGAATCGAGATCAACAAGCCTCCCAAGTAAAACAGTCCGAATCCGAACACGCCCAATGCGTCGTTATAAAACGGCTCCATGATCCGACCGAAGAAGAACAAGGTCATCATGTTGAACAAAAGGTGCATGCCGTCGGCGTGAATCAGCCCATAGGTGACCAGCCGGTAGTACTCCTTCTTGCGCTCGATCGCTGGCGGCCAGAGGATCAAATCGTCGATCATGCGTCGGTTATTGAACGCCATGAACGAGACAATGCATGTGGCGGCGAGGATGATAAGCAGCGTAATCGGCATATGACGAATCTGACAATGTTTTGGAATTTCGCCATCTTGACGTTCACGAGCCAAGTTGTCGACGGCTAGAATGCACGATCAAGCCTCGCTCGCAGTCCGCCAAACCGTATGAACCCGATCCGCTATATGCACCTGGATGTCTTCGCCGCTAGCCCCGGCGGCGGTAATCACCTTGGCGTCGTGACGGATGCGACCGGCTGGAGCGACGCGCAAATGCAGCGCTACGCACGCTGGACCGATCTGGTGGAAACCACCTTCTTGTTGCCTCCGAGCGACCCAAAAGCCAGCTATCGCGTGCGCATCTTCACGCCGCAAAAAGAGATCGCCTTCGCCGGCCACCCCAGCGTTGGCAGTGCGCACGCCGTACTCGAATGTGGCCTAGCCGCACCGAAGGATGGTTTGCTGTGGCAGGAATGTGGCGCCGGAGTGCTGCCCATCCGCGTGGAAGGCACCGGCCCGCACCGAAAGCTTTTACTGCAATCGCCCTCTGCCCGCGTAGTGAAAACTGGGTTGCACGCTCACCCTTTGCTCGCTTCTACGCTTGATGGCATTGATCTTGGCGTGTTGCCGCCGGCGCTGGTCGATGGCGGTCGTCGCTGGTGGCTTGCCGAATGCGCGGATGAAGCGAGCCTGCGCGCATGGCGCCCGGACCACAGCGCCATCGGTGCCCTGGCTGTTGCCAGTGGCAGCATGGGATTGTGCGCGTTTGCCCGCAGCACGCATCCCGATTACCAACTGGTCGTGCGCGCGTTTCCATCTGGCGTAGGTATCGTCGAAGACCCTGCCTCCGGTGCGGCGAATGGTCTCATTGCCGCTTACCTGTTGCATGCCGAATCCAACGGTTCATTGGCGCGCGGTTATTCGGTCAGCCAAGGACGCGAGATGGGCCACGATGCGCTGCTGATCGCACACATCGCCGATGGCACGATCTGGATCGGCGGCCATACCAACACCGTGATCGACGGCACCTTGCATTGGCAGGGCGCGTGACAGAAACGTCTCGTATCTGGGTGGATGCCGACGCCTGCCCGGTGGCGATCAAGGAAATCCTGTTCCGTGCCGCGCAACGCACACAGGTGCACGTGACACTGGTGGCGAATCATGCATTAAGAACACCGCCGTCGCCCTATATCCGCAGCATCCAGGTACCAGGCGGATTCGACGTGGCGGACAACGAAATCGCCGCACAGGTCGCGCCCAGCGATCTAGTGGTGACGCAAGACATTCCGCTGGCCGCAGCAGTGATCGAGAAAGGCGCGCTAGCCATTCATCCGCGCGGCGAGCTGTACACGACGGACACCATCAAACAGCGGTTGAGCATGCGCAATTTCATGGAAGAACTGCGCGGCGCAGGCGTGGATACCGGCGGCCCCGCAGCGCTGCATCCGCGCGACAAGCAGGCGTTCGCCAACCAGCTCGATCGCTGGCTGGCGCAACGCGTTCCGACGCAACGCTAATCTTTCTTGCGCCGATCCAGGTTCGCACGGCGCTCGGAAACCCGCGCCAGCGCGGACAAGTCCATCGATTCGGCACCGTCCGCGATCGCCTCTAGCAGACTATCGCGCAGTACGCCGGCCAGTGGCATCGACACCTGCGCCGCGTAGCCGGCATCTTG
>OUNK010002957.1_pt1 | contig 20058 bp, 13 predicted proteins | sample 1755341 | NCBI WGS metagenome assembly OUNK01 (sample SAMEA3914788, study PRJEB12502) | metagenome | biome: forest; material: soil | place: Canada | collected 2011-07-03 | depth 0.1 m | reverse complement strand
GGCGGGAGCCTTCGAGCGAAGGTTCATAAATTCGGCGAAGGTTAGCGTCATTGCGGTTCGAATGTTAATTGCCCGCTGGCGAGAGCGAGATTAAAAACGATCGGGTCCGCTGGGCTGAATCGGAGTTTGGAAAGAGCTGCGCGAGTTGCTGGAAGGTAGCCAGGGCTTCGCTCCTTTTGCCCGCCGAAACATACAGCTTGCCGAGCAATTCCAATCCGAGGGCCAAATGACTGTCGCTGTCGGCCTTACTGACGAATTCGGCAAGATTCTTGATGGCGGCGTCCGGCTGTTCGGCTTTGGCATAGCTGACACCTAGCAGGTAGTAGACGTCGGGGGCAGGGGAGGGATCGCTCTTGAGCAGGCTTTCCCCGATCGCAATTGCATCCTTGGGTCGGCTTCTTTCGGAGCAGACGCGCAATTTGGCCATTTGAACCTCTTTTGACCAACCTGCATCAGTGGGAGTCCCTGCAGCGGAATCGAGCAGGCGGAGAAGGAAGTCAGTGTTTGCTTGGCTCGAAACCAAATTAACGAGATCCACCTTCTCTTTGGCTGGCACCAAAAGGAGGCTGCTTTCGTATGCGTTGAGGGTCGGGGCGAGGATCGACTGGGTAGATGTGTCTCCGGCGCTAGCGGCGATTTTGACAACCTCCACCAGCCGTTGTCCAAAATTGGCGGAAAGCTCAGGGGCAGGGGATGGAAGGCTTTTTTGAAAAGCTTCCATTTGGTCGGGAGGCAACTGCGTTGCCCATAACAAGGCCAATGCTTCCGAAGAGCCGCGGATAGTGGGAGGAGCAGAACGGCATATTTCAGTGATGACGCCCCCGAGTTGAGCGGATATCTGGGCGTATAGGTCCTTGAATAGGAGTTGGTCCAGAATCTGTTCGTGGGTAACGGCTGCCGTTTTGCTACCCATGAGAAGGCCGTAGAGACCCTTGTCGCCAACGAAAGCAACAACTTGCTTTCCGATCAGGCTGTGGACCGCAGCGGCGTCGGAGGATGAAGCGTTTAAATCTCGGACGCCAGCGCAGAGAGCATCGGCGGAGATCAAAAGCAGTTCCAGCTTTTGCTGATACGGAAATTGTCCGGATTCGTCGGAGAGGGGATAATCTCTAATTTGATGGTTTGCGGTTTCCAGAATCTGAAATGACGCCGCAAAATTGGAGGCCTTTTCGAGTTTTAGGGTATCCACGATGACCGCTGCCCGGCGTTCGAAGGGGTTTTTGGTGGCGTCGGTGCCACTCAAGGCGTCGTAGGAGCCTCCCCAAAGAGATTCCGCCTCATCGTTTTTTTTCGACAGAAAGGCAAAGCTGGCCATCTCGAAGAGGCAATAGCTCTTTAACAAGGCAGGATCGTCTTCGCGTAGGACGAGAGAAGAGAGGGTCCCAGACGCTGAAGCGGGGACCAGTGCCTGAAACGCATCCAACCCTTCGACGGCTTCCTGCGCTTCGCGCAGCGCCTTGGCATAATCTCCGCTGGAGAAAGTCTGCGATGCCTTATCGATGGTGGGTGGGGGAGGCGTTTGGCTCCAGGCGCCGGAGTAGCCGATGAAGCCTGCCAGCATAATGACGAGCGGAGTCAGGAAGCTCGTCCCTGAGCGAATTAATGTCGGCTTACCAGGCATAGATTCCATCCAATCGTGTTCCCTTGAGACTCTTAAAACCCTTCGTGGGGGATATCAGAACGGTAAACCTTACCCAGTCGTCGGAATCGCCCAATGAAATAGAATTCGAATCCGCATCGTGAAAATGGGGATTGTCGGTGGTGGCTATCCGAAGGCTGCGGTCTTTCGGAACGCTCAGGGAAAACCTACCTTGGGAAGGGGGAAGCCATCCATCCAATCGGATGTCTTGTCCGGGCATTTCCGAGTCAATCAAAGCTGCCAGTTTGTTTTTGGCTACCCGTTTTAATTCCACCTTGTCTCCATCCAGGCGGCTCCTGATGGCAACCCGTAGGAAATCATCATCGGGACTATCGTAGGACGAAATAGCCAAAGCCCATGGCGCATTTCCTTCGATTTTGGATTGGCTCGGATCAAGAGGAGAGCAGAGCCGGTCGAAGATAGGGGCGTCCTCGATATCCTCTTTCTTGACGATGTTTTGGTCAAAGTCTTCAAAATTTTCCAAGTAGTAGAGCCATGATTCCTGGATCGGCTTTATGGAGCGTTCCCATTTCACCGGCTTTTCCCCTTGGGGAACAACGGGGTAAAAAACGACCAAGCTATTGTTCGATTGCGATTCGAAATTGTCACTCCACGGAGTAGGGGTGCTTTTCCAGTAGCTGCGCCAAGTATCCGAATCGGTCGCCGATGTGACGGTGAATAAATTTGGCTGTTTGCTTTGATCGAGATTGAACGGGGATTTGATTTGGATGGCTAGCGATGGCAAAGCCTGAAGAGGATTATTTTGCAGATCTCGTGCAGTCAGGGTCGCATTCAAAGTTTCGCCATCGAGCCCCATTGGGGATGTTGGTAAAAACGAGATGCCGTAAATGGTCAACGTTTCATCCGATGCGTTCCACCGGCCAGCGGGGCAAGGATAGTTTTGGCCTGCAACCTGCAACGCAACAGTCTTGGGGTCGAGCAACTGGCCTAGCCCGGGCATTTTGATTTGAAACGAGCCATCCGGTTGGTTCCAAGTAACGGTTTGGACGGCAGACTGATCTCCTGTGACTTGTTGGATCAATGAGCGTTCCGCAGCTCCACCCACGATATAAAGCGGGTACGAAGCAATATCGGACAGATTGCCAGCGATATCCTTGGCTTGAACGTGAAAGAACCATTGGCCCGGAATGGGAATGTTGAAACGGCATGTTCCGACGTTGCTGGAAGCCCCTGGGACAACCCCTGTTGGGTTTGTGCTATCGGAAGAAGGCCCTGTGGCGTCAGGAGTGGTATCGATCCACCACGTCACCGAATCAAGGTCGGAAGCATCATGAAAATCCCAGTCCATTTCCACGGCTCGATCCAAATAGCTTTGACCGATCCAAAGATCACGAACGTTCAGGACATCATCAAACCCATTTGTGAAGGCTGGATCCGCCCTTAAGAAGGCACTCTTTAGCCAAGAACCAAAAAACACATGGTCAACGGTATCAAAAGGGCTGGGTTGAAGCGATGCCTGCCAGCGATGCCATTGTCCGTCAGAAATCAATGGGTCTGTTGCCGCGTAAGGAGCAAACCAGGAATCGGTAGCGCCGAAGAGGAAGCTCTGAATCTTTCCACTGCCTGAGATCAGTAGCTGCCATTTTGAGGGCTGGTAGAGTTTGTAGCTAAAACCGATGAAGGACCAGGATTTTGGGCTGAAGCCATCGGTCGGCCAATAGACAAGGCGGGCGGACGGTTTATCCGAAGAGCCGGACAATTGGACGGCTCCGTCCAATAGCTTGATTTGGGCCTGGTCGTGAAGGGAAGGGGTCTTCAGGGCTGAGAGCATGCCATCGCTCGATAGATAGAGGTTGCTTGGATGGCTGGGGCTGGTGAGGGAGACGAGATTCGGCTTGTCGTGGGCTTCGGTGGTTACTTGAATCGAAGCGGAGCCGACTGAGATGACCAGGATGGAGTGATGGGGAAACTCGGCTAGTTGTTTTCCATATGGATTTTTAGGATCGGATGGATCCAGGGAGCATGCAAACTGGCCGCTGCCCGGAATGGCTTCCATCATCTCGACGTTAAATTGGTTCTTAAAGAGGGAGTCTCGGAAGGTGGCGAGCAGGCTTCTCCTTTGCAGTATTTTAGTTTTAGGAAGCGAATCATCCTCGCAAAGGAGGTAAAGATGATTGCCGGGAGCGATGATGGGAGGTCCGGAAAGCGAAAGCCTTGGAGCAACCGAAGCCACTGCGTTGTCGGTTTTCTGAATGACCTGCAGAGAACTCCCGAAGGCCGCACCGGACACTGGCGCCAAGTCCAATTTGTAAATGTTGCTGCCGGGGTCGAGCAGATAGGGTAGCGAGAGGACCCCATTCTCGTCGGCTGTCGTCGATACTACCTTGCCGGAAGGGGCTGTGACGGAAAGTGTCGCAAAGGGTTCGGTGCGGCCCTGCCATCGGCCGCTCAGGGCCGTCGTGGGATTCCAAGAGATGGCAATCTGTGGAAGAAGTTGGGATCTTGAAAAGACCGCCGCGTAGGTCTCGTATTCGGGAAAGTGTGTGACTTTCGCGATGCCGACGTTGTTGTTCCAACTCGTGGCAAAGGGTTCCCATTTGATCGCCACCGGATTCCAGAGGTAAATAAGGGGAGGGGATATTTGGGATGTTCCATCGTTTGGAGGTAGGTCGGTGCATTCCATCTGCACCTCCGCTGGCGGATCGATGATCATCCCGTTGGGGTATATCCGATAAATGGGGCTGAGCAGCTTCAAGTCGGAGGGAACTCGTTGATAAATCCGATCAGCATTGGGGCCAGTTTCCTCCGAGCCGGTCAACCCATCGACATTCTCGTCGTTGGAAGAGACTTGGCGCACCACGGCAACAACCTGCGACATAAAACCATCGAACGAGAAGGGCTGGAAAAGAACATGACATTTTAAGTCGGTACTGCTGGCCGTTCCGCCCTGAGTGCGGAGAATGGCTTCCCCAACGATGATGTTTCGAGTGATTTGGGTTTGCTCGCCAGTCTTCGCCACGGCCGTCAATCGGAGGGTATAAATTCCGTTAAGATTATTCCGCCACGTCGCGTAGCGATATGACGTCAATCCAACGCTCCAGTCGGTGAGGTTTCCATGAGCGCCCCAGTTGGGATCGAATTTTATCTGGCCTGCGGCCCAAGGATCGAAAGGAACGGGGTCAGTCGATTCCTTGATCACGTTCCATTCTTTGGGGGCTCGTCCCGGGCCATATTCGAGTCTCCAGCTTTGGAGGCCGTCGGGATCATTAGGAACGTAAGCCGTTCCAAAAATCGGGATATTGGCTCGGATCAAGACGCCATCGGGCGGGGAGGACATGCTGACGACAGGCCGCTTTGCCCACACCTCAATGGGAAGAATTAGCGCCAATCCAAGACAGCAAAGAAGGCGAAAGCTCCCTTTCAAAGCTTCTCCTTTGGCGAATCTGGTTTTGTCCTTTCGCCCCTTCATATGTCTGATGTCAGGAGGGGTGGTTTCGGCCCCGAAGCGTAAAATACCAAGCCAAACCCATCGAAAGGACGACGTGAAGGCCGAGAACGCCAAGACTTAGGTAGAATGAGGAGATCGTCGTGTGGGTGATCTGTTGAACGATGTCGTAGTGCCGGAAGGATTGGAGGGTCTTAAGATAGCCGCTCCATGCCCAATAGGAGCCGATGAAGGGCTGGCTGATAGTGCTGACAATGTCGGGCAGGGCAAGGATGGCGCCGGACAGGGGGAGCTGGAGGCCGACGAGGTAGATGGCGAGCAGGGAGGCCCGCTCGGGCGACTTGCTGGCGGCTGAAATGGCCAAGCATGAGCAGCTCAATGCCAACGTAAGTGCAAAGAGGATTAATCCTTGCGCACCGAAGTCGCCGGGGAAACCGCAGATCCACTTCACGAAGCCCGTCATCCAAAAGGCCTGGATGGCGCTAAGAACGCAGCAGACAAAGAATTTAGTGAAGACGTAGGCGCCGGGCGAGACGCCCACCCGCAATTCCTTGTCGAGGATACCTCGTTCCTTGGCGATTTCTCGGGCGCCGTTATTGGCCCCCATCAAGGCTAGCAGAATGACCTGAAACATCACCAAGCTGGAAATCAGGGAACCTGCGGAAAACGACTCCTGCAAATAACTCAGGTTGTCCTGAAGGGTCGTGACCACATTCTTTTCAAGATTCAATCCCAGGTCCCGCACTTGGGGGAGACCGTTAGTTGCAAAGACGGCGACCAAGCAAGGGAAGGTCAGGATCAGAATCAAATGAAGCCAGAGCTGCGGCTTGTCCCGGAACTGAAGAATCAACTGGCGATGCAATAGGACTGGCCACTGAGACCATCCGCCGGGGGGGCGAGCCGTCTTCAACTGCTGGGGCGCTGGCGCGGGTTCCTCATGCGACTCTCCATCCGGTAAAGAGAAAGCTCCGGAGCTAGCGGCGGTATAGAGGGCTTCCAGGGTTTCTGCCCCGGTGGTTGGGAGCAGATCCGAGTAAGGCCCCTGATAGAGCAGTCGTCCTTTGCCTAAAAAAAGGATAGAGTCGCATAGGTGCAAGTTCGCCACTGAGTGGGTGACGATCATGACTGTCTTTTGCCGTTCATGCGCCAAATCTCTGAGCCAACACATCATCTCCAGTTCGGCTTGGGGGTCGAGGCCGCTGGTCAATTCGTCGAGAAAGAGGAAAGGAGGATCTCCGATCAGTTCCTCGGCCAGCGCTGCACGGCGCCGTTGTCCGCCGGAAAGCGTGTGGTAGGGCTGATTGAGAAGGGAGTCGATCCCCGCCAACGACGACAAGTGGCTCCTCCACCGATCTTTGACCCCCTGATCGATGCTGCCAGGGAGGCGCAGGGCGATTCCAAAGCGAAGAATCTCCCCGATGGTCAGATTGTCATGGGCCGAGCTGTATTGCGGAAGGTAGCCGATCGCCAGCGGGAAATCGTTCTTGATTGCGGCGACTGGATGGCCCCCCAGAAGAAGATGCCCTCCGGTGGGAGGCTGGACTCCGGTCAGACACTTGAGAAGGGTACTCTTGCCGCAGCCCGACGGACCGACGATGGCTGTGAAATGCCCCGAAGGAATCTGGAACGAAATATCCCGGAGCAGGAACTTGCTAGACCCATGATCCGCAACCTGTACCTGAAGGCGGCTGGCAAAAATGGCTATGCTCGCCGCGTCACTCGGCTCCATAGGCCTTAGTTCTTCGCCAGCGAAGCGTCGAGGATCAGTTTAGAAACACGCTCGACCCCATCGACTGCGATCTGGCTGGGGGGATAGAGTCGCTGTGCATCGACATAGAGGGACAGGCTATATCCATAGTCTTTCCGAGTCTCGGCAGCCTGCGCCTTTTGCAGGGCCGAGACGAAGAACAGGCTCTGCGTCGCCAGTTCACTTTGGAGGTTGTTGAGCTTCGTATCATCCGGCCAATCCTTCAGCGCCAAAGAGATCGTCTCCCATGCCCCGGCCTGATCCCCGTTATGGGAAAGGATGTTCGCCTTTTCGGATGCGATCTCGGCATTCTTGACCTTGTTGAGGGCTTCCTTCAGCTGAGTAGTCCGCTGCGCGTCATCCTTCACAGCCGTTGCATAGACGAGCTGATTGTCGAAAATCTTTCGGAAATTGCCGTCCTGGTAGAGCCGGTCAAAATCAGTCTTCGACTGCTCGCCGACATCCTGGGCCGTAAAGAACCCATTCATGGCCGTCGTCAGATCGGGATTGCCGGGCCAAGCTTCCGAGGCCGACTGGAATTCCTCCATCGCCTCCGGCAAACGGCCCATTTGAGCCGCCAACTTTGCCTTGCCTAGGTGCATGCGGCTCTGGAGCTTCACGGCATTGACCATGGCGCGAGGCTTCGTGTCATCGAAGTCAGTCGCCGTCGTCTTCATATCGTCGAGCAGCTTATCGAGATCGGTGAAGTCACGGGCCTCGATCAGATTCTGCATGTGATTCATCTGATGGGCATATTGGGCCACCTTTTCCTTCAAGGGGCGCTCCAATCCCTTCACTGATGGATGAAGATCGCTTGCCAGATAGGCCTGCTCCAGCCGATCAGTTGCTCCGGCGACTTGGTTCTGGGAGATTTGATATCGGAAGGCGTCTACTGCCTCGTCGACCTCCTGGATGATTTCCAGAGATTGATTCACCTGATTCGCCATGGTGACGGGATAATCGCCCTCTTTGAAAAGCTTCAGATAGAAATTGGCGGCCAAAACGACCTGAAGGTGTCGCCGGGTCGCGAATAGGGTGGAGATGTAATCGGCGAAATCAGATTTTGTTTTCTGAATCACGATCTGAATCTGAGCCTGATTCAACTTAATTTGGGTGCGATCACCCAACGACTTCAGGTACTCCTCCGTCAGCCGTAGTTGCCCCAATTGCAGGTCGGGAATCTGCGGCGTCGAACTATTCGGATCACCAGGGTTCGCTGGTGTGGCCGGGGCCTTGGGCACCGACTTGGGAGTCGCGCTGGGAGCAATGGATGCCTCATCCTTGGCGCTTTGTGCCATCACATCGGCGTTATAGTTTTGATCGTCGATCTTTTGCTCCAACTGTCCGTTATTGTCGCTGAGCGCCCGGGTTGTCGCGCCCGCGTTCCAGACAGCTTCCACCCGGTTGGCTAGGTCTTGAGAGATTCCGGCATCGAGATCGGAATAATCGGCAAGATCGGAGAGCTTTTTCCAGGCATCTTGGACATTTCCCTCCTTGAGAATCCTGGAAACTTCCTTGTACGTTGCCAAATAGGCCGCAACTCGATCCGCGGGGACCTCGGGCTCGCTCAAGTAAGTCTCAAAGCGCTCCCGCATCACCTTGTCTTCGAAGCCAGGCGTGTTATTCAGCGCGTCAAGGGCCTTGATTTTATCCTGGAGATTGCCAGCCACGTCGCTCGCATCCTTGCCTGCGGTGCCGTTCTCCGGCTTCTTGTTGAAGAGGTAATCGAGGACCGTTGGGTCTTGGGCTTGCTTCTTGCTATCATCCAGGGCCGTGGATGCAGCACCTTCCGTCTGCGTCTGAACTACCGGGGGAGGAGGGGTGGGAACTGCCGGAGCTTGGGAGACATCCGGTGTCTGAACTGAAGGCGCATCCTGTGCAACCAAGACCGAAAGCAACCCGGCCCAGCAGACTAGCGCCGCGTTACAACTTGCTACACGAACTCGCATAGAGCAGTCCTCCTTCCAAGACCTTGAAGACAATGCGATACCGCTGTCCTTTGTAAAAATGGATGTCTGAGAGGGCAGGGGGCAGAAGAACGGCAAAGCGGCGGACATCTTCACCGGTAGAGAAGACCATCAATCGACCTGTCTCCTCCTTCCACCCGAGATCGACCTCCACCGTCGCATCAGCCTTGAAGGTACCCCCGGCCACTGTGTGGTAGTCGGTGAAGTAATCGTCTGCCGGGAAATCCTTCACTGTGCGGAAAGAATCGGACGATGACCGTCCCAAGTAGATGCCCGCTCCTACTGCGGCAATGAGTAGGATCACCCCGACAATTAATCCTACGATCAGCCAAGTTTTATTGGATCGGGTCTGCGGTGCCACGCCCGTCACATGGGCAAAGGGGGACTCGACCGCCTCCTTGTGAGCTCCCGGCGTTAGAGAATCAGAATCACCCGACATCGCATGGCACGCTATTGAGGCCGATCAGGATAGGCAAGCAAATCATGGGATGCCTTTTTTAATTTCACCTCGAAAATGTTACAATAAGAAACCTTTTTGGCATTTTAATTGTACAAAGCTTGACGAATAGGAGTCATTTCACTACTTGTCCCAACTTAGGTGGGATGCCCGGCGCCCACATTCGGCTTTTACATAAACAGAAGATGGTTCGCGCAGCGCCGCGAGCTTGCGGAAGAAAGGGAAAAGATTATGCAAAAACGCATCAAGAGTTTTGGGTTCGGGATGGCAATGGGATTATTTCTCATTCTTGGATCGATCATTCTTCCATTAACGGCAGCGGCACAAGCCTGTGACGATCCTCCTCCCGATGATAATCTTTATGTAAGTGGTGGCGCGGGAGATCCGACCTTCATGTTCCCCGATAATCGGCCTGGGCAGAGCGTGAAGAATGCTCAGAATGCGCTCAATAATAACAACGCGGACGATTCGACCCAGACACCTTCCACTCTTAGCCGAACGGAAGCGGATTTGCTCGATGGCTTTATTCGAAAGATCAAAGAGGGGCCTTCGACCCAGGCGGTTGAAACCGTGATGGACGCATGGCGTGGAGACTCCAGCGCCGATTTGAAGAAGGCAGTCCTGATGCAGGGCATGGCCAAGACCCAGAGCAGTGAGGAAGTCCAGTTGATGCAATTCATGAGCGCTGCTCTCGATGATCTTACTACACAGAGGGGAAAGATCGCCCAATTGGCCAGAGGAAATGGTCTTGAAAAACAAGAGGCCGCTCGGCTCTTGGTTGTTCTCAATCAAAATCCGCAGACGCGGATCGCGGATTAGCCGCGTTTATACCCCCATACGGGACCACAGGGAGGCATTATGCGTTTACTTATATGCATGGGGATCATCACGACAGCGTGGTTAATTTCCAGGTTTTGGATTTGGGGCGGCAAGCTCAATGATCATACTGCCAAAAGTTTCTCCCTTGAGATTTCGTCGCGGCTTGGCCGAAGCTTTGGAATTTATCGTTTTTTGTGGAGAAACCGCATTGCTGCGTGGGGAATCAACGCCGTCATCGGGGCAATGCTTCTTCTGGTGGCGATTCCGTCGCCTAATTTGCTGGCGTGTGCCTGCTCCGAAGTGGTTGTCGGGAGTGCTGCCACGCAATGGAATAACATGTACGTGGATAACACTGATGGTTCCTTGAATTTAAGTCAGAGCGATATCTATGTTCCCGGCTACTCTCCCATTAAATTTCTTCGAAGCTATTGGAGTAACGATTCCAGTTGGGGACCTTTCGGAGAAGGATGGTCCTTTAACTTCGACAACTACCTGCTGACTACCAGTGGTGATATTTCCATCTACATGAAGGGGCAGCAGCAAACGTTCCTAGCAGCTAATGGCTATGTCAATGCCAAGGCAACCATGAAGCTCACTTTCATCGGAACTACTGAAGTTGAGGTCCAAGATCGGGGTGGGAACAGCTATTACTTCGACTTGACTAATGGGTGGATGACTTCATCATTTGACAAAAGCGGAAACGAGACTGATTATACCTGGAAAACGGTCACAAAGCAGATTGGGGTCGATTCTAGCAATAATCCAATCAACGTTACGGTCTACTGCCCGCTTTCCGTCACCTATCAGGACGGGCGTCAATTGCTATTCACCTATAGCACCGCCACCGGGCAAACCTACCTGTGCACCCAGGTGGAGACTACTTCGAGTGGATTCACTGTCGGTTACAGCTATACCAACGGCCTCCTTACCGGCATCACCAAGGCCAACGGTCAGGTATTAAGCTACGGCTATTATACCTATGCCACTAGCTACGAAACGCAAGGTTGGCTCACTTCGATCACTTATGCGAGCGGCGCTGAAGTCAACATCGCCTACAATGGTAATTACGGCAGCACCAGCCCGCTTCGTGTCACCGCCATTAGCGGTCCATTAGGCTATAGCCACACTTACGGATACACTGTTCCTGGAACGGGTGATCTGACTACGGTTCAAACCGATGGCCTGGGCAACAATACCACCTACGCTTACACATCGATCGCTACAGTAACTTCACTTACTACTTCCGTTACAAACGTAAACGAGGTTGAAACGGATGCTTTAACGAATTCGGCAAGAACTGATAATAACTCTAATCGTCAGGTGGACCAGTTTATTAATAAGAAAGGATATTCCTCCTACTACGCCTACGATTATCTCAATAACGATCCTCTCGCTACTCGCAACTTGCTTTCGGTCACTAACACGCTGGGGAAGGTCACCAGCTTTTCCTACGATGGAACATATGATGTCACGAATAAAGTCGATCCTTTGGGGCATTCAACCGCAATTGCCTACGATAGCTATAAACATCGGATTGCCGTTCACAATGCCATGGGGCAATTGGTTGTAACCAATACCTATAATGGTTATGGTAAATTGGCATCTACGGCTAACGGGGCGGGCAATACTAGCACGTTCACTTACAACTCTAACGGCTACGTCACAAATTCCGTAGATCCTGCGGGGCAAAGTTGGACGGCGACTTATGATGCCGATGGAAATTTGCTAAGTTCGACCAACCCCTTGGGAAAGAAAACTTCGTTTACTTATGATAGCTTTTACAAAATAGCTAGTATAACGAATGCTTTAAATCAAGTAACTCAGTTTACTAGAGATTCGATGGCGAATCTGACAAATTCTCAGGACGCCAATGGAAACAACACTTCTTATGGGTACGACCAGCTTCAGCGATTAACTAGTGTGACTAATGCTTTGGGCAAGGTCACTGCTTATGCTTATAATGTTGAGAACGAGGGTGTTGGTCTGACAGATGCCAATGGCAATCAATACGGAAATAGTTACGATCCTCTCAACCGAGTTAAAACATTCACTTTCCCCGATAGCAGCCAGGAAAGCTACGCTTATGATGCTGACGGAGATGTGACGACGATCACCAATCGCGCCAATCAGGTCATTAGCGAAGCCTACGATGCCGCGGATCGTCTTACGACGAAGACTTGGAGCGGGACCACGAGTACCGCCTTCAACTATGGCTACGATGATGCCAATCGCGTGACGGGAGTGACGAAGATCACAGGATCGACGACCAATTCCGCCATTAGCTTTAGCTATAATGCAGCCAATCAGCTTACCAATGCCATAGAGGGGGGACTCTCCGTCGCCCACCAATACGACAACGCCCATAGGCTTAGTCAAGTAGCATATCCCTCTGGGGCACAAGCAAACTATGCTTATACAGCTTTAAGCAAGCTATCTTCGATCACCGATGAAAGTGCTAGTGCCGTATCTAGCTACACTTATGACAATGCCGGTAGGTTGACCAAAAAGACGTTGGCGAATGGTTTAGAAGACGACTATACCTACGACGACGCTAATCGAGTGGCAAAAATCGTTCTGTGTCAAAGCAGTAATACCAGCAACATTGTACAAAGCTTTCAATACGGCTACGACAATGTAGGAAATAAACTGTGGGTCGAATATGCCTCTGGAAGCGGAGATGTCTATCAATATGACTCCACTTACCAGTTAACGGGAGTTAAATATGGTGTGAGCAATCCGACCGCGGGTTATTCCGTGGCGGCTGGGGCCGCTAGAACAGTTACATATTCTTATGACGCGGTTGGAAACCGAAGCGGCGTTGTCGATAGCGCCGGTGCTACCAGCACCTATACCGTCAATAATCTCAATCAGTATACCGCTGTCGCGGGACAGGACTATACATATTCCTCCAGGGGTGACCTGAGCAGCGATGGCACCTGGACCTATGGATATGATCCGGAAGGTCATCTGATCAGTGCCAGTAAAACTGGGACTACGGTTAGCTACGCCTATGATGCTCTAGGCAGAAGAATTCAGAAGACCGTTAATGGCACAGTGACAAATTTTGTTTACGACGGAAATAATCTGATTGAAGAGAGAAATAGTGCCGGAAGTGTCCTGGAAAAATTCATTTATGGTCGCGGAATTGACCATCCCATTAGGGCGATTATTGGAACAACCACTTATTACTTCCAGCAAGATTCATTAGGCAATGTGACAGCGTTAACCGATGGCTCGGGAAATCTGGCGGAGCAATACACATATGATGTATTTGGAACCCCGACGATTAAAAGCGGATCAGGAACAACCCTTTCTTCTGCAATGACTCCATTCCTTTTTACGGGAAGGGAATACGATGCGGAGACCGGGCTCTATCACTATAGGACTCGAGCATACTCACCCGGATTAGGGAGATTTTTGCAAGCTGATTCGATTTCCTTTTTTGGCGGAGATATAAATATTTACCGATACGTTGGGAATAGTCCGGTCGATTTGAAGGATCCGATGGGAACCTGCGGTGATGACGACGATGACGATGATGATGGTGTTTCGGCTAACCCAAGTGACACGAGCAATCAAAATCTGTTGCAAAATTATCCGGACAATGCAAGTTCGGGCACGCCAAATTTAGGTCAAGATACTCCTGGATCGGTAGATCCGAGTCAAACGGGCCAAAATAATCCTGCCCCTGCGAGTTTGCCTCCTCTGGAGCAGGCAACCGTGAATGAAGCAGAGAACGTAATGAATGCTTTTACTGGAGGAACTAATCCAAGCGTTACGATTGATGATGGCGGAACTAACAGCGGGACCTTTTCATCTGATGCCACAACAGCGAATGGTGCCAACGACACAACAATGGCGAACTCGTCGCCAACATCTCCAGACAATACGGGAAGCGTCTACAGCCTCGGGATGACCTTTAAATTTTAGTCGCGATTGCTGTTTTAATCTTTATCTTCATTCTAGAAAGTGCCAAAATTAACTGTTGAGAAAAATTATAACATCATATTTATTTACGGTGATAATAATTTCAGCTTTGCTCTCACTTAACGGATGCGCGACGGCACCGGATCCGAAAAGTGATGAAGCGCAAGAGGCATACATCAAAAAAGAGGATGCAAGGGAAGCAGAGATCGACCAGGCGAATAGGGATCCACTTTCTGCACTGCTGACTGCGATAGCGCCAAAGCGATGATTTATATCTGATCAGGTGGGCAGCGAACTCAATGTCTATGACTTTTCGTGCTAATATTAAAGAAATGCGACATGATTTTGATTTTCCGTCCAATTATAGTCAAAAGATGCTACTGTTTTGAAGTCGACTATCAGGAAGGACGTTCGATTTGTTTGTCGCTTGCCGATCTTTATCGGCCTTTTATTTTTTATCTATTTTGAAGCCGTTTTAACGGCTCAAGACGTTTCAAACTCAGCATCCGGAAATGCAAGCGTTCCATCGGTGTCATCTCCCCCGTTGGGTTCCGATGCCGTCGATTCTATTCAAAAATCTGTTGTAAAGGTATTTTCTACTGTTCTTCCTCCAGATGTATACAAGCCATGGGCGAAGGGCGGTGTAAGCGAAATCACTGGAAGTGGCGTTATTATTGAGGGGCACCGCATTCTTACGAATGCACATGTTGTGCTTTATGCCAGCGAAGTTCAGATACAAGCGAGTCAGGCGGGGGATAAGATCTCCGCGACGGTAGAGGCGATCGCTCCAGGGATTGACCTTGCCGTACTGAAAATTGACGACGATAAGTTTTTTGATGACCACCCTCCTTTGGAGCGTGCACAAATCTTGCCTCACCTTAAGGATCCGGTCATGGTCTACGGTTACCCGAAAGGGGGGGATAGTATTTCTATTACGAAAGGAATTATCTCTCGCATCGAATTTGCAGCGTACAATTTTCCTGTGTCTGGATTAAGAATTCAGATAGACGCAGCCATTAATCCGGGAAATAGCGGAGGTCCTGCGATTGCGGAAGGCAAAATGATTGGGTTAGCGTTTAGTCGCCTCGGAGACTCGGAAAATATTGGATACATTATTCCTTGTAATGAGATTGATTTGTTTCTTCAGAGTATTCAAAACGGTCATTATCAAGGAAAGCCCGCTCTATACGATGAGTTTCAATCTCTCGAAAACTCCACATTACGGTCATTTCTGGGCTTGGATAAGGCTGTGGAAGGCGAGGTTGTGCATAAGCCTTTTGAAGTCGATGAAGGATATCCATTGCGGAAATTCGACGTAATTACAAAAATTGGCGATGTTCCAATAGATGACCAAGGCATGGTTTCTTTGGCGGACGGTTTGCATGTTCGATTTGCGTATTTGGTCCAAAAACTAGTTTCAAATGGTAAAGTTCCGCTGACGATCATTCGTAATGGCAAGGAAATCCAAGTTGAGGTTCCCGTACTATACGATCGGCCAATGGCGTTGCCGCTGCTCAACGGTAGCTATCCATCTTATTTTATTTATGGGCCATTGGTATTTTCGGAGGCTTCCAGGGATTTTTTATTAGGATACGCAAACGGAACAAACGGGGGGGGGGCTCTCAATAAATTAGGGACACGGAGTAGCCCACTGATTTTGCGATCGGGCGACAAACCTGCTTTCGATGGCGAACGCCTCGTTGTTCTTTCTTCTCCGTTTTTTTCCGATAAAACAACTCAAGGATATTTAGATCAAGCATCAAAGGTGGTTAAGACCGTAAATGATATTCCAGTTCGGAATCTCCAGCATTTGGTCGAAATTTTAAGAGATTCCAAAGATGAATATATTCAAATCGACTTCAGCGATTTATACAGTGAAACGATCGTTTTTCGTAGAGAAGAGCTATTAGCCGAGACAGATCAGATACTGTCCGATAATGATATTCGCAACCAGGGTTCGCCTGATATCATGAAAGTTTGGAATGCCAAAAGCAGTGGCGGTCAGTAGTGGTGTTTGCTTCGCTTTTACTCGATTTATAATTTAGTGAAGATAATGACTGAATCCCGGCTTCGGCTGATGATTCTAATGGCAATCGGCTTTCTGTCGGGATTGATCTGTTTGCCTCAGGCATCCGGGTCGAGCCTAAAAGCTTCGACATGGTCCCTCCCTGATCTGTCTGGTCGCACTGTCAATCTTACAGACTATCGAGGCAAAATTGTTCTTCTCGTCTTTTGGGCCACTTGGTGTCCGGATTGCCGGAATGAGTTGCCTGCCTTGATAGATCTTCAGAACACCTACGCTTCTAGAGGCTTCTCTGTCATTGGAATTTCTATCGACACTAGTGAGATAGAGGATATTTCCAAATTCGTCGCTGCCAATCACCTCAATTATCCGGTCGTTCTGAGTGATGATGCCACAAAGAGCGCCTACGGAGGGGTTCGCGCCATACCGGCGATTTTCCTCATCGATTCGAATGAAAATATTGCCCAAAAATGGTCAGAGTCCGGAACCGCCATTTCAGAATCAGATTTAAAGCAGGCCATCGAGCCTTTGCTAGCGTCTACCACACAGACTGCGACGCCCCCTACAAGTGCCAGGAATTCCAGCGATTCGTCGCAATCAACCCTTCCTCCGTCAGAAAAGACCCTTGAGACCACTTACCCGCAATCGGGTGGTTTTCTTCGGCAATTTAAGGGGGGCAATCCCAAGGAGCATTATAGCATAGCCCTGGATCAAGAAAGCTATTACGTCTACATCCCTGATAACTACGACGGTCGCGAGCCTTTCGGCCTCGTGGCGTTCATTAATTCGGGTGATACCATCGAGCTTCCTTCCGGGTGGGATCAGATTCTCAAGGATCGCAAGTTGATCTACTTGGCTCCTCAAAAGGTTGGTAACAACCAGTCGATGAAGCGTCGTTCCGATGTGACAATGGATGGCGTCGTGCAGATGGAGAAGAGCTACAAAATCGATCCCGCCCGAGTCTACCTATCCGGGATTTCCGGGGGCGCTCGCATGTCCGTCTTCACTTCGTTCCATTACCCCGATTTCTTCACTGGCATTATCCCAATCTGCGGAGCCGACTACTTTCGGCCCGTCCCCAGGGTCACTGCCACCAAGGAGGATGCCTACGGAGTCAATAGCTACGATTCCTTCCTCCTTCCTGTCGCCAAGCAAAGGCTCCGGATCGCCCTGATCACCGGTGAGAAAGACTGGCGGCGCGGCAACATCCTCGATATCTACAACGGCGCCTACGTCAAAGACGGCTTTAACGTGAAGCTGTGGGACGTTCCTGGCATGGGTCATGAAATTTGCAGTCCTGAGATCCTCGGCCAGGCCATCGATTACATCGAAAAGAAGCCTGACCCTTCGCCAGCAGTTGCCGCGCCGCAGTCGTAATCTTACTGCTGAAGAGCCTCGGCCGCCTGCTTGTCACCTACCTCTTGATAGAGCGGAAGTAGCATCTGCTTGGCAAGCTCGTCGTTCTCGGTTCCCCGTAGGGCCTCCCACTCGCGGATGACATCGCGGGTGCTTTGGGCATGTGTACTGGGATTTTTCAGAGCCAATTGAGTCGCCGCTTTGAGAGCGTCCATTCCGTCATCGGTCGAAGGGGAAATATCCCATCCATGCAGTCCGGTGTGAACAATATCCTCAAATCCATTCGGTGAAAGGTAAGCGTCACCGCCCGCACCCCCTATCAGTCGGATCATAGAAGTCATAGGCTTGGTGGCTATGACATCTACGGAAGAGGTGATTCTTAAAGCGGACAAGCGTGGGCGGGTGCGAATGCCCCTGGAGCGGCGTGAATCCCTGTTGGCCGAATTCGACCGCAGCGGAATGAGCGGAGCAAAGTTTGCGGCTTGGGCTGGGATCAAATACCCGACCTTTGCCAACTGGGTGCAAGAGCGGCGGCGCAAAGCATCCCAATCAGCCCCGGGTCGTGACCGAGAAGCGTCAGTCCCCGAGGGGGTTCGCTGGATCGAAGCCACCATGGAACCCCCGATGCCGAAGCGCGACAGCGTAGCCCTGTGTATCCACCTCCCCGGCGGAGCGCGACTGGAAATCGCCACCCCGTCGCAGGTGGCCCTGGCCTGCGAACTTTTGCGAGGCCTGGAGAAACGATGCTGAGCTTCAGCGGCAGCCTCAAAATCTTCGTCGCCGTGGAGGCCTGCGACATGCGCAAAAGCTTCGAAGGTCTCGCATCGCTGGCAACCACGGCCCTGCAACAAGACATCCGCGACGGAGCCCTCTTCGTCTTCGGCAACCGTCGGCGGACGCGATTGAAGATCCTCTACTGGGACGGAAGCGGTCTGTGGGTCATGGCCAAGCGCTTGGAAAAGGGCACCTTCTCGTGGCCTCAGGGAGAAGAAAAAGTCATCCGGTTGCGGGCCGAAGCCTTCGCGATGCTCACCGATGGAGTCGATCTGCGGGGCGCGAAAATGCGGCCGTGGTACGAGCGAGCATAGGTACGGTTCCTGCTTGTGTAAAAGCAGAGTGAACGGGGATAGAGAACAGCAACTCCTGGAAGAAAACCAAGCCCTGCGGGCGGAGAACGCGCTCCTGCGCCAGAAGGTTGATCTTTTGATCCGAAAAGTCTTCGGGACGAGCAGCGAAAAGCTCGACCCTGGGCAGTTGAGCCTCTTCACATCGAACCCGGAGGACGTGCCGGGAAAATCCGCAGCCTCTTCCGTTGAGGAAGAGGCCCAATCCCATCCTCACGCCAACGCACGCCGGGAACGATCCCTCCCCGAAAACCTCCCCGTCATCGAAGAAATCATCGAGCCCGAGGAAGTCCGAGCCGAACCCGAAGCATGGCGGTGCATCGGGGAAGAGATCAGCGAACGGCTCGACTACGAACCAGCCCGGTTCCTGCGCCGCCGCATCGTCCGCCGCAAATACGTCTCTAGAACAGATCGGGATGCCGCTCCCGTCATCGCCGAGCTGCCCGCCTTATTACAGGAAAGGGGGAGCGCCGCCCCCGGCCTCCTGGCCCAGGTCATCGTCGGCAAATACTGCGACCACCTTCCCCTCTACCGGCAGGAGCAAATATACTGGACGCGCCACCGGGTGTGGCTCCCTCGTCAAAACCTCGCCCGCTGGATGGGCCTGGCCGCCGACTGGCTTAAACCCATCTACCAAGAAATCGGCACCGGAGTCCTGGCCGGAGGCTACGTCCAGGTCGACGAAACCCCGATCCGCTACCTCTGCCCCGGCCACGGGCAAACCAAGCTCGGCTACTTTTGGGCCACCTCGCGGCCCGGAGGGGATGCTGTCTACCGTTGGGAAACCAGCCGCAGCGCGGCTTGTCTGGACAACGTCCTCCCCATCGACTTCCGAGGCACGGTGCAGTGCGACGGCTATGCCGCCTACGCCAGCTACGCCCGGAACAAGCAGCGGCTGACCTTGGCTGCCTGCTGGGCCCATGCCCGGCGGAAGTTTTACGAGGCGCGGGACCAAGCCCCCGGCGTCGCGGACTGGCTCCTGCGCCAGATCGGGCACCTCTACCGCATCGAAAGAAAACTGCGCCAGTCCCGATGCGGGATCGCACTGCGCGGAGAGGTTCGGGCCCATGAGGCGCGGCCCGTTTATGCGCGGCTCCATCGGGTGCTCACGGCGTTGCTGCGGACGAGGCGGTTCCTGCCCCGCAGCGGGATGGGCAAGGCCCTGGATTACACCTTGGCCCACTGGACGCAGCTCGGTGTTTACCTCGGGGATGGCAGGATCGAGATCGATAACAACCTCGTCGAAAACACGATCCGCCCCACGGCCCTGGGCAAGAAGAACTGGCTCTTTATCGGCGAAGCCGAGGCGGGGGAGCGTAGTGCGATCCTCTACACCATCGTGGAGTGCTGCCGCCGTCGTGGAATCGATCCGTATGCTTATTTACGCGATGTCCTCGAACGCTTGCCTTCCTCCACGAACTGGCAGGTGAAGGATATGACGCCGGAGGCCTGGGCCAAGGCCCGCCTCGCTGTGCTCCCCCAAGGCCGCTTGATCTCCCATCCCGCATCGTAGATGTCGTAGGCGCGGTGCCTACGAGACTTACGACTCCTGTTGATCAATCGGCGTCAAGCGGTGCCAGGGGTGACGCTTAC
>OUNK010002669.1_pt1 | contig 20178 bp, 12 predicted proteins | sample 1755341 | NCBI WGS metagenome assembly OUNK01 (sample SAMEA3914788, study PRJEB12502) | metagenome | biome: forest; material: soil | place: Canada | collected 2011-07-03 | depth 0.1 m | reverse complement strand
AAGACCCTCGCCATCTGCAACGTCGTCGGTGCGGCGGTCACGCGCGAAGCGCAGGGCACCATCACCACCAACGCCGGCCCCGAGATCGGCGTCGCCTCCACCAAGGCCTTCACCGCCCAACTCACCGCCCTCTTCGTCTTCGCCCTCTACCTCGCCCAGCTCCGCGGCACCGTCACCGACGAGCAGTCCATCCACCTCGTCACCGAGCTCTCCAAGCTCCCCGGCAAGCTCGAAGAGCTTCTCCGCTCAGTCGATACGCAGTGTGTGACCCTGGCCAAGTCCTTCTCCACCGCCCGCGACTTCCTCTTCCTCGGCCGTGGCATTCACTACCCCATTGCCCTCGAGGGCGCCCTCAAGCTCAAGGAGATCTCCTACATCCACGCCGAGGGCTACCCGGCGGGCGAGATGAAGCACGGTCCCAACGCCCTGATCGACGAGACCCTTCCCGTCGTATGCATCGCGACCCAGGATCCCAACGACCCGTCCTCGGTGCTCAAGTACGAGAAGACCCTCTCGAACATCCAGGAGGTGACCGCTCGTTCCGGCCGCGTCATAGCCGTGGCCATAGAAGGGGATCCCCATATCGCCCAACTGGTCGAGCACGTCATCTACATCCCCCAGGCCCCCGAGCTCCTGCTACCCGTCCTCGAGGTCGTCCCCCTGCAACTCCTCGCGTACCACATCGCCGTCCGCCGCGGCTGCGACGTCGACCAACCCAGAAACCTCGCAAAATCGGTCACCGTCGAATAAATAGATTCCTGCATGGAGAACTGCTGCTCCTTCTTGGTTGTTGTGTTGCTGCTGCTGTCGGGTCTCGGCGCCGTTTGACCGAACGACGGATGGACATGAAGCAGGACAGCCGCCATAGCGAGGGGGCAAGAAATCGCATGGGGAATGATAAACAAACTTGAATGATCGGCCAGCACTCAGGAATTCCGGTCGCGCCCATCTTTTCAGCCCGGTGCTTCAAAGCGCCGGGCTGGCGTCGCCCAGCATCACCCGCCGGATCAGCGGGATGGGCGGACCGCCGAACGCTAGAAAGGCGTCATGGAACGGCTTCCACGCTGTGTGGCCGCCGCGCGTGGCGGTCCAGTCCTCGCGTAGCTTCGTGATCATCAGCTTGCCAAGCGTGTAGTTGAGATAGGCCGGATCGTAGGTTCCGCGCCGTGCCTGCTGCTCGGCATTACCCTCGTCCTGATAGGCGTCATCGAGGAACATGCGGCGCGACTCATCTTCGGTCATGCCGCGGGCATGGAGCCCGATCGCCGAGAGGAAGCGGACATCGCGCAGCAGCGCCTCGCTAAGCTGGCCAATATGCATCTCGGGATCGCCGTTGCTCAGCCCCGCATCCCACATCATTTGCTCGCAATAATGCGCCCAGCCCTCGGCATAGGCGTACCCGACGAACAGTCGGCCAATCTCGGACGCCGACCTGTTCGACTGCAGGAACTGCACGAAATGTCCGGGCATCACCTCGTGAACGGTGATGAAGAGCAGGTTCCCCTTCGAAAGGACGTAGGCCGCCTGCTGCGCCTTCGACCAGCGCGGGTCAGGCGGGGCAATATAGTAGATCGAGGGGACACCCTTATCGAACGGCCCGGGCGGATCCATATAGGCGGCGGTCTGGGAATTGTAAGGAGGCGCCTTGGCAACCAACACTTGCTCGGTGCCGGGGAGGGTCACTAGGTCGTGCTCCACCACGAACGCATGGAGCATCGGCACCTGGCGCCGCGCCTCCGCGACCGGCCCGTCGACGGGCTTGTCCGCGGCGGCCTTGGCCATGCACTCCTTGATGGTGGCGCCGGGCGCATATCGGGCGCACGCGGCCTTGAGCGCCGCCTGGTTCCTCGCGAGGTCGGCGCGGCCGACGGCCTCGAGCCGATCGAGCGGCACATCGACAAGTTCGGTCGCCGCGAGCATCCTCGAGAAGCGCGCCGCGCCCATCGCGTAGCCGGTCTCGGTCGCGGTCTTGCGGTTCGCGGTGAGCCAGTCGGCGAAGCTCTTCATCGCAGCTGCAGCGGGCTTGGCAGCGGCATCGTACTCGGCCTGGAGCACGGGATCCTTTACCGAGGCGAAGGCGGCCTTGCCATCCCTGACGTAATAGTCGGCAAGGTTGCCGAAGGCGGTAACGCCGTAGTTGATGAAGCTCCTAGGCATCGGCGTGCGCAGGTTGGCGCGCGCCTGCGAAATCGCGGTCGGCACCGCCTTCATATAGGCGATCATCGCCTTCAGCCGCGTCGTCGCGTCGGCATAGGGGCGCGAGGTGTAGGTCGCCGGGTCGAGCCCGCCGCCGAGATAAAAGGCTGGATTGGTATGCGGACTGTCGGCGTCGGTCAGCCAAAAGAGCTGGCCTTTGGCGACCGCGATGAGATAGTCCCGCTCGAACGTTTGCTCGGGGGTTAGGCCGGTGAAACTGCCCGCCTTCGCGATCGTGGAGCGCAGGAAGTCGGCTCTGCGTTGAAGACCCGCGTCGCTCCAATCGGGCAGCTTGCCATCGTAATCGTGACGCCCCTCCGAGATCGCGAAAGCTGGGTCGATGCGGAAGTCGGTTTCCACGAAATCATGGACGAAGCCGCCCCAGTCCGTGCTCGGCGGCGCGACGCCGATAGCGGTAAGACTGGACGTAGCCGCAAAGTTGATAGGGATTGCGGCAATGGCCAGCGACATGAAGAAATAGAGGTACTTCCTCAGATGCCTGTGCTCATTTAATGTCTTCACTTAGTTCCTCACGACGCAACTCTGTTTCTGTCCACAACGATGTTCTGCGCGATGTGTTGCACCACACCGTCGGCTCCATCAATCCACATGGTGCACATCGGGCATGGTTTGACCAGCTTCTTAGCGAACATCAAGTGGTAGATCAGCAAGGATGCAATGGCGGCTCTACATGAGAGCAGCATCGCCGCAGCTTATGACACGCGTCTTGAATCTATTTGACGTGCCGCCATGCTCCCGGCGGCCGCCCCGTCATGGCTCTGACGGCCCGCGTCATGTGTGCTTGGTCGCAGAAACCCGCCTGTAGCGCTACCTCCGACAACTCGCCGCTCCCCACAACAGCAAGCCGCAACGCTGCTCTTGCACGCTGCCTCACGCGAAACGCCGAAGGCGTTATCCCGAACACGTTTTGAAAGGCGCGCGAGATCGTTGCATCTGCCAGTCCAAGCTCTCTCGCCCAATCTCCCAGCCGAAGGTGAAGATTCTGCTCTAACGCAGTCGCCAATTTCTGTGGCCAGTCGTCTACGGAGCGTTTTGCGGGCTGCATCACACGCAGCACCTCTGCAGTAGCTTCCCGGGGATCGCATTCCGCAATGCGGACAATTTCATCCGCATCCGGCAGCGTTGCAACAGCTTCGGTAATCGTGGCAGAAGCCGCCAACTCCAGCGTAATGAGATCAGCGCCTCGCGGCTCGTAGCGATTCACATGTGATTCGAATGGGCTGTGCAGCACCACATCGCCTGGCTTGACCCGAAAGCATCCACGGTCGCCTGCCTCTTCGTATTCGCCGGAAAGCACCACAGCGATGTACGCTTCCGCATGCTGATGGTGCGGCAACACACCGCTGGCGCGCAGTCGCCGAAATCGGGAGTGGCCGGAATAATTCACGCTCTTAGCTTGTCTCCCGCAAATTACACCTCAACCTAGGGCGGGGGCACTCCGAAGGCGAGGTAGTGGTACCCGGCGAGGGATGTCCGAGTCGTTCGCCGCAGCTCGATGAGGTCATCATCATCTTCGAAGAGTGGCCGCGTCAATGAGTCCCGATCGAAGCGTTTTCCTTTGGCTGCAGTCTACCCCGTGCTCATTTGGATGCTGCTTTCCCGATGACGCCACCGAAGTCTCGTCAGAACAACCGAGACCAGATGTAGATAACAACCGATTGAAAAACCTGGAGATACGGCATAGTAGCCTAGACAGATGGCCCCTTTCTTAGCCGACAAATCGGAGGTTGCCCAAAGTGGCCGGAATTCCAAAATTCCCCACAGGGATAGGCGCAAATTCCCCGAAAACAGCGACCGATAGTTACCATAATTATTGGGCAGGACCAGCTCTTCTCTGTAGTTGACTGGCGGCAGTGAGAACAATGTAAGGTTTGTCCCCGGAAGCGACTTGTGGGGCACCGAAGGTCATTCGCAAAGGAGACCAATGACGAACGAACTGACGACAAGCCGCAACACAGATATGGGTCTGCTGCTTCTGCGGGTTGGAGTAGGCCTCAACATCTTCATCAAGCACGGGCTGGAGAAGCTTACCGGCTATTCGAGGATGATGCAGCACTTCTCGGATCCAATTCACATAGGCGCTCACGCCAGCCTGGCGTTTGCATTTCTAAGCGATGGCATCTGCACCCTTTTGATTGTGGCGGGCCTCTTCACGCGCCCGGCGTCTGCTGTGGTCCTCATCAATCTATTGACGGCGTTCTTCTTCGTTCACCATGCCGCATATCTGACAAACCCACACGTCGAACTGATCATGGTCTACATGATCGCGGTTGCCGCAATCCTTGTTATGGGGCCGGGCAAGCTCAGCATCGACGCTCGGACAAGGAAAACGCGGTCCATGGAATCGCCTCTGCACACCAGTCTTCCATGAACCGTTCGTGGGCTGTACACGGAAGAGGAGAAGGACTGCTCGAGATAGGGATTCTGGATTCGGTGGCCCACCCACAGCCCACAGCGACCATTCTTGGGTGGGGGCGGCCCATCACCACCCAAATCCCGCCCCAGAAAACTCGACAAACCCGCCCCGCTGATACCCCCAGCGAGCGGCATCCCGCCCACCCGACCGTCGGATCTCCGGTATGCCCAGGGGTCCTCATTCGGATTTATCCTTCCTGTTTTTAATGCTTTATGACTTCAAGTCAGGGGAGAGGATACCTTCCCCTGAGATCTTCCATCCGTTCAGGAATCGATTAGGAATGCGGCAGGCTGACCGCGAAGAGGAACCAAGCCGCATGCGGCAGCCACTCCTCGGTCCAGCGCCAATCCTCGTCCTTGCCGGTCACCGCATAGCCCTGGTTGAACGCGATCCCATGCTCATCGTCGAGCCCCGACGTAATGCCGTTGATAATCGCTCCCGGCGCGTTCGTGTACTTGTAGGACCGGAAGAACATATACGCCGCATTCCCGTGGCCGCTGCCCATCAGCATGCTTGTGTCGAACGGGTTCAGCCCCAGAATCCAGTGCAGCTGGTTCCACGCATACGTCTCCAGCTGCGCATGGAAGGAAGGATCCTCGACGAACAGCGGAGCCGCCAGCCGCGCCGCCGCCGCCAGCGACGCCAGCCGTGCATTCTCGCCCTGCCACCACGGCGCCGCCTCCGTATTGTGCGGGAAGAAGAACGCCGTGTGCATGCTGCCGTCGGGCGACCGCACCAGCTGTCGCGCGTAGCCGAACGGGTTGTTCCGCTCGCCCGTCGTCGCCAGCTCGAACCGCAGCGATCGCTTCACCACCGCGCGCACCCGCCGCTGCTGCTCCGGCGACGCGATCCGCGCATACTCGAGCAGGCTGATCACCGGCAGCCCCGCATCCGCTGGATGGAAGAACGGCCGCGTGTCTCCGTCCGCCCGCCAGTAGTCGTGGAACCCTCCCGCGCTGGTGAGCCGCCCCATAAGGCTCGCCGCCCGCGCATCCGCCGCAATCCGGTACTCGTCCCTGTGCGTCGCCCGATACAGCTCCGTCGCCGCCATCAGCGCGCAGTAATCGTCCAGGATGTTCTCCGTCCCGTCGTTGAGCAGCTCCCGGTTATGCCCCTCGAGGAAGTGGAAGGCCTCTTCTGCCGCCCTCAGGTACTCGGCTCGGCTGTACTCCCCGTCCACCGGCATTGTGCTCGCCAGCGCCAGCGCCGCGATCGCCATCCCCCCGCCGGCCCGGTAACTCGCCTCATACCCATGCCGCCCCTCCACGCCGCCCGCCTTCTCCGTCGTATCCGACGTGTTCGTCTTAATCTGCGTGCGCCAATTCGGATTACCGATGCGACGATCTTGCGGAAGCTTGTCCCTGCCCGGTCCTTCAATCGACTCGAAGAACGACCCATTCGGCCGCTTGATCCGCACAAGGAAGTCGGCTCCATAGAGCCCTTCGTCCAACATGCGCCGTACGTACTCGCTGAAGTTGTCGTCCTTCCGGGCTACCAGCGTGTTGTAGCTCTCGAGAAGACTCCAAGCCACCAGCGGCACCTGCTGCGGATTGAAATAAGAGGTCGGATTTTGGTGCGAGAGGTGGATCCCGTAGTCGCCGGTGGCGTCGTACCATCCCCCGTGCACGTCGACGAAGCCAGTCTTATCACCCGGCAGCGCCAGGTGGCGATCCGCCTGATCGATGAGGCCACTCGAACGCTGCCCCTTGAAATAGAAGACCACGTTGGAGAGCGTGTCGCGTTCCAGCAAATTGTCGTCGATCTGAAACTCGCACGAGTGGATCCCTTCACTGGGCGTGCCAATTGCAATCGCGTACTGTCCGGCCTTCTGCCACGCGGAAAAGTCAGCGGTCCAGAAGACCCGTTCACCCCATGCGTCGACCTGTCCCGAAGTCTTCAACAGCCCATCGAGAACAGCCTTGCCCGTGGCGATCTCGATTAGCGTGAATCGCTGCGGGGCATCGTGAACCGTTCCCACAATGATTGCCTGTTTGGGGGCCGCGGTTTCATAACCAACCTGGTCGACGAGGACATGAAGCTGTCCAAGACAAGCCTGCGCAAAAGCGGCAGACAGACAAACGGTGAGAAGCGATCTTCCGAGGCGTTTGATTGGATGATCCTTTCGGAGTTCAAGCCGACTACCAGCGAAGTTCGAGAAGGCGCAAGGCGCCCCGAGGCGAGAGATACAGCTTTGTTATGGTTAATCAGAAAGCAGGATTCTGTCTAGCGGTTTCGCCAGCCAAACAGTCTGAGCGCCAGACACGTAGACAATCAAACTGAAAAAGTGGCGCCTGCCTGGGGGAGTAAGAGGAATGAGTTGCATAAGCCGTCGAGTTGGTACATCATTAGGGAAGTTTACTAAGTAGCGAAAGCGCCCGTCTCGCCCGGACCGGAACCAGCCTAGGAGATTACAGAAGACAAATGTTGACTCATCAATTCCCAAGGCCATCAGCTACGACGAGCTGGGCCCGCCCGGTAACGGAGCGTGTGTGCAAGATTTAGCTGCTCTAAAGCCCAAAGTGAACCGCGGATTTATCTGGAAGGTGTCCTGTATCGCAGGACTCGGCGGCATCCTTTACGGCTTCGATATGGGAATTATCGCTGCCGCCATGATCTTCGTGCGCAGCAGCTTTGCGCTCTCGCGGCAGATGGAAGAGATCGTGGTCAGCGTTGTCCTCATTGGAGCGATGGTGGGCGCGATCACGGGCGGTACGATCGCCGATCGCATTGGACGGCGCAACACCCTGGTCTGGGGCGGTGTGATCTTCATCATCGGATCGATCCTTGCTCCATTGTCCCCAAACGTCGGCACGCTCATTGCGGCGCGCGCCCTTCTCGGAGTCGCCATCGGCTTCACCTCCGTAACCGCGCCCGTCTATGTCTCCGAGCTTGCCCCGCCGCAATCACGCGGCATGCTCATCGGTCTGTATCAGTTCGCCCTCACGATAGGCATTGCGCTGGCCGATCTGATCGGCTACTGGTTCGCCGGGCAGCATGCCTGGAGGCTGATGTTTGGCGTCGGTGCGATCCCCGCCGCTCTCTTCTTGCTCCTGGTGCTCAACGTTCCCGAGAGCCCCCGCTGGCTCTTCGCGCAAAATCGCTGGGGCGACGCAGAGACAGTCCTGCGAAGTTACACCGACAACGTGGGAGCCAAATTATTGCTCGAAGACATACACGCCACCCTCTCGACCGAGGTGGAGCGGCGCTGGAGCGCGCTTTGGAGCCCAGCCGTGCGCGGCTCGCTCTTCATCGCAGTCGGGTTCACCGTGCTGCAGCAAGTTACGGGAATCAACACGATCATCTACTACGGGCCACGCATCTTTGCTCTTGCCGGAATCACCTCGAATGAGAATGCAATCTTCGCGACCCTGCTGGTTGCCATTGTGAACGTGCTGGCCACCGTCGTCGCACTCGTTCTGGTCGACCGTGTTGGGCGCAAACCCCTGCTCTACGTCGGTGTCGGAGGCATGACGCTCTCGCTCTTTCTGCTCTCTTACTCGTTCCACAATCAGGCTGCATTGGGGACCTCGCTCGGTCTCGTGGCCACCATCTGCCTGATGGTCTACATCACCTGCTTTGCCTTCAGCCTCGGTCCCATCGCATGGATCCTCGTCTCTGAGGTCTTTCCTCTCCGCGTGCGCGGCCGTGGCGTTGCCGCCGCCTCGCTCGGCTCCGGAACCGCGAACTTTCTCGTCTCGATGACCTTCCTGTCTCTGATCCATGCCGCCGGAAACGCGCTTACTTTCGCGATCTACGGAGTGTTCTGCATTCTCACGATCTTCTTCGTGTACTTCACCGTCCCCGAAACCAAGGGTCGCGAACTGGAAAGCATCAGTGCCAATCGGCGGTGATACCGCCACGCAACAACAAACAATTGGCGCAACAAGATAGCCACGAATCTTCTGAGGCATTTGATATGGCACAGCACTCGTACAGCTCGGACGCCGTCTCGCAAGACGCATTGTCCCCCCCGGACCATGACTATGTCGTCGGTGTCGATCTTGGGGGAACCAACCTCCGTCTCGCCTTAGCGGATAGGACCGGCTCCGTCGTAGGGCGATGGTCGAATCGCACCGTGGGGGTTACCGATCCCAGCAAGATCGTTGCCATGATCGGTTCCGGTGTCGAGCAGCTGCTGCTGCAAGCGGGAGCATCCCGCTCTGCGATCCAAGCCTTGGCGGTTGGAGCTCCCGGAATCACCGATGCTGAGTCCGGCGTGGTGATTGCGACCTCGTATCTGATGGGCTGGCGCAATGTTCCGCTACGTGGTCTGCTGGAGTCCTGCCTCGGCATACCGGTCGCCGTGGACAACGACGTCAACGTCGCCGCTATCGGCGAGAGGTGGCGTGGCGCCGCAAAGCAGGCGCGGGACTTTGTCTTTGTCGCCATCGGTAGCGGCGTTGGCGCGGGCATCGTACTCAACGGCCAGCTCTATCACGGCCGAGGATGGACCGCCGGAGAGATCGGCTACATGCTCGTGCCGGGTTCGTCGGAGACGCCGGTCGCGTCCGGGAGGCCCGGCCCGCTGGAGGCGCTCGTAGGTGGCGAGGGAATCAAATCCCAGTGGCAGGGCCTCTGGAGCGAAGAGCGCACCTCGCTCCCTAGGGATCTCACGGCGACGCAAATCTTCGACCATGCCCAAATGGCCGATCCGCTTGCGCAACGCATCCTGCAGCAAGCAGCCCGCGCTCTCGCGTACGCGCTGTACGACATCGCGCTGGTCTTGAACTGCCCGCTGTTTGTGCTGGGCGGCGGCGTAGGAATGCACCCGGCCCTCCGCGATGCAACCCGCTTAATCCTCGAGCAAAGAGGCGCCCGAGCCCGCCTGGAACTGGCGTGCAGCACCCTGGGCGAGGACGCGCAGTTGACCGGCGCCATTCGCCTGGCGCTAGACACCGCAAATTCACGAACGACACCCCTTTTGTAACCAAGGAATGTGATGAACGAAATCGAGCAACAGACCCCGCGTTGGATCAACGGCATCGAGCCGCCCAAGGAACTGCTCTCAGCCAACGGAACGCAAATCCTCGAGATCGAATGTCGCGAACAGCCGGCGAGGCTGCGCGAACTGATCCACGCCTACGCAACCGATCCCGCCATCCGGGCGCAACAGCAGGAGCTTCGCAAACTCACTGCGAAGAGCGGCCCCGTCCTCTTCATCGGAATGGGAGGATCTTTCTGTTCCTCGCTCAGTGGGTCCGTCATGCTGCAATCCCACGGCAGATCGTCCTTCTCGGTCGACGCAGGCGAATGGCTTCACTATGCCCCGTCGGTCTGGGACGACGCGGCGCTCTCCATCTTGCTTACCACCTCCGGAGAAAGCGCGGAGTTGGTTGAGTTGTTCAAACGAGGAGAGCATCGGCCCCTTGGCCTGATCTGCAACAATCCCGCGAGCACCTGCTGGAAGCTCGCGCCGCATCGGCTCCCGATCCTGGCCGGTCCCGAGTACGGAAATGCTACCAAAACCTACACAAATTCGACCGCAGCCGCCATTATCCTCTCCTCCGAGATCCTCGGTCTCGAATGGAAAGAGGATGCCGAGCTTGTGGCGCAGAACTTCGCTAGCGATCTCGATCGCATCTTTGCTCAGCGCGTTGATCTGGAAGCATTCTGTCGAGGCGCAGCCAATATTGAGATCATCGGTCGGGGCGCGGCCTTCGGCGGAGCCATCATGAGCGCCCTCTGCATTCGCGAAATGAGCGGATTCCGAGCGGCTCCGCATACCGGCGCAGGTTTCAAGCACGGCCCGAACCTCGATGTGGATGCATCCCACGTAGCCATCATCTTCGCGCTGGGGCACGTCGCCGAGCTCGGCATCAAATTGGCCCAGGAATGCAATCGGCGCGGCGGCAAGGTTGTCCTCGTTTCGACTGAGGACCGCGAAGCCACGGGCCGTCTGCTTCCCGTCAGAATCTCCGCCGTACCCGAGCCTTGGGAGGGCATCACATCGCTGCTGGTTCCCCAGGCGCTGACGCTCGCCATGGTGGAACGCGATGGCTGCCGCCTGCCGCCCCGTTTCCAATACGGTGTAATGGAGCAGTGAGCGCGCCGGCCCCGAAAGAAAATTATTTCAGTGGGAGAAATACTGAGATACTGAAAACAAAGCACTATGCCCCATCGCGCCAAATCTGATCGAGTCACGGTGAAGAAAACATCTCTGCCAGTCGGCAGGCCTTCTGTCCTTCGTCACGCCAACGCCCTTAATGTGCTCAAACTCCTGCGCGAGGCCAACTCCTGTTCCCGAGCGGATCTTGTTCGGGCCTCCGGCCTGAGTGCGCCCACCATCACCAACGTAGTGAAAGATCTGCTCGCCGCGAACTTGATTGAGCCGCTTGGCGAAGGAGAATCCAGTGGAGGAAGACCCCCGGACATGATCCGCTTCAAAGCGGAGCGTGGCTGCGTCCTCGCTGTCGAGATCACTGCAACCCATCTCTCCTTCTTGCTTGCCGACCTCAACGGAACGCAGCTCGAGATGCACGAGATGTCGCTCGCGGACAGGAAGACAACCCCGGATGCAATCTGTTCCTACATCAGCCAGGAGGTCCGCTCGCTCCTGCGCAAGCACAAGAAGACGAGGGATCAGTTGCTCGCCCTGGTCGTTGGAGTGCCTGCCATCGCGAATGTGGAACAGGGCGTCGTCCTGTCGATCAGCACCTTGGAGCAGTGGCGCTCCGTTCCGCTGCGGGCCATGCTCGCTAAACTCTTTGACTGTCTGGTGGTGGTCGAGAACGATACCAACCTCGCGGCGCAGGGAGAGCGCTATCGGGGCGCCGCGCAAGCCCAGGACAGCTTCGTTCTGATCAGCATCAGCGGCGGCATCGGCGCGGGTATCATACTCAACGGCAAGATCCATCATGGCTCGCAATGGTCGGCCGGAGAGATCGCCTACCTTCGTCTCCCGAACGTATCCCGCAGCTACCCCACGATCCATCAATTCGGCGAGCTCGAGACCGTTCTCGGCGACGCTGGCATTCTCAAGAGTTGGTATGAGACCAACGGCCCAGCGGATGCCGCGCATAAGGGGCGTCAGAAGAAGATCGAAGTCGAAGCCGTGCTGGATCTCGCTCAGGCAGGCAACGCCGAGGCCGTTAGCATCATTCAGGCGCGAGCGGCCATGGTATCGGACATCATCGTGAATATGTCGCTCATTCTGAATCCTGGCCTTATCCTCCTCGGAGGTAAAGTAGGAGGCCACCCCGTTCTGCTCAGCGCGGTGCGCAAGCAGCTTGAGGAGAGCGAGTTCGGCGTGACCGAGATCGGCATCGGAGCGCTGGGGGCGACCGCCACGCTCTGGGGCGGAGTCTGCGTTGCCCTCGAAGCGATCCCCGCAGTCCTGCTCCCTCAACCCACACTCTAGCGGGCCGAACGCACTGTAAGCCCCAAGCACAACATCCGCCCGGCGAGGGGCGGATGTTGTGCTTGGCCGTTCGATCCTGGGCGGAGATGGCTAAGGCCGCTGCCGAAGCGCAGCACGCTCGCGCAGTACATGTACGTCAATCTGCGTAAGCGATCGATCGTCGAGATCAGAGACATAGAGCAGGTCATTCTTCGAGTCCACCGCAAGCGCATAAGGGCTATGGCCCGCGCTGAGCGTGGTTATCGATCGATTCGTGGCACCGTCGATGACGGTGACCGAGTTGCTATGCGTGTTGGCGACATAAATCAGGTTCGCATCCGGGTCGACCGCAACCGCATGTGGATGCTCTCCCACCGGTATGGTTGCGATCGCAAGATGCTTGCCTTCGTCAACCACCGTGACGCTCGCATCCTCGTAGTTCGCGACGTAGATCCTGTTCGTCCGCGGGTTGATCGCAATCGCGCAAGGGATCTTCCCTGTGGGAATGGCAACGGCAGGCTCGGAGCTCTCACGCAGCGCGGCCACGTCTGCATTCTCGATGCGGCCCACATAAATCTCGTCCGTCGCGGCATCCTGCGCGAACCCCCACAGGTGCATCTTTCCGGCCGACCGATGGAAAATCGCGTCGGTCGTGCCGTCAAGAACCGTGAACGTGGACGATTCGTAGCTGAGCAGATAGATCTTGTTCTTGTCGGAATCAACGAGAATCGAGTCGGCCGAGCCAGCCTGTACCGATCGCGTTGCATTCGTCGCGCCATCGATGATTGTGATCCGATTGTTGAACGTATTAGAAACATAAATTTTGTTGGTGACCGGGTTGACCGCAACCACGTAGGGTGTCCTGCCGACAGCGATGGTGGCAACAACTGCGTCAGTACTCCCATCCACAACGCTAATCGAAGCACTTCCGTTGTTCGCGACATAGGCTCGGTTGGTCGAGGTATTTACGGCGACGGCTACGGGATGCACGCCCACCTTCACCATCGAGGTCACATGCGTCCGTCCATCTGCGATAGAGATTGTGCCTGCTGCTGCATCGACGGCATAGAGCTTGCTGTTTGTCGGATTGAGCGCAAGCGCGCGCGCGTTCAGAAGCCCGACGGAAGGTGCCCGGCCATCGCTGTTGAGCCCAGCCTGTGCCATCGCCACGGAGGCAGCAGCAGCGATTGCGCAAATCACCATGCGAGTGACCAGTCGTGGCTGCATCGTTCCGCGCGAAGGATGCGAACACACGAAAGAGAAGGAGAGGTTCTGCCTATTTTCGGAAGGAGACGTCATGGATGCAAACCTCGGCGGATAAGGAACAGAAGAGTTGAGTCAAAGAAAGATCCTCTCTCCGGGAAGGGGACGCCATCGCCCACCTCCCCGAAGAGAGGATGATTAGAACGACAGACGTGCACTCAACTGCATGTTACGACCGTTGACGGTCGTGGTGGAAATTGTGCCCGCTCCAGTAGGACGACCGGGCGTGGACGTAGTGTCGACGGGATCGTCGAAGTTCGTGTCGGGCGTGCCGAAGCTGGCATGGTTCAGCACGTTGTTGGCATCTGCGCGAACCTGTAGCTTGATCCGCTCCGTCACCGAGAACGTCTTTCCGAGCGATGCGTTCAGTTCGGACAATCCAGGTCCTGTCAGTGTATTGCGGCCATTGTCGCCAAACGTTCCCGCGGCGGGCATCGCATACGCCGCCGGGTTGAACCAGCCCGCGATCGTGCGATGCGCAACGTTGGGATCCCCAACAAGGTTGGGCCGCCACGATCCAGCCTGTGCATAGTCCCCGTTGTTGTTGCCGCCGTACGTCACCGTGAACGGGTTGCCCGACTGTGCCATGCCGATGATGGAGAGCTGCCAACCTCCAACAACTGCATCGGCGAGGACGTTCTTATTCAGGAACTCTCGCCCTTTGCCGAACGGCAGCTCATACACTGCGCTCACCTTCAGCGCATGACGGATATCGAAGTTTGAGCGGCCATAGTTCGCGCGCGCATCGTAGCTGTTCTGATACGCCTGCGTGCCGCCGTGGCCACCCCATCCCGACGAATCCATATCGTTCAGGAAGTGGGCAAAGGTGTAGTTCGCGCTGAAGCTCCAGCTGGAAGCCAGCCGTTTCTGAGCGCTCGCCTGGAAGGAGTTGTAGTTGGAGATGCCGTTGTAGGAGTCGCCGCTGATGGACTGAAACTGCGGGTACGGGCGGCCGCTTGGGCTGTCGTTCACACTCAGTTCGTTCTCCGGAATCTGGTTAAGGTCACGCGGGAACGACAGGTGTTCGCCATGGCTGGCAACGTAGGCCACCTCACTCTGCACCCCATACGGGAACTGGTGCTGCAAGCTTAGCGACCACTGCTCGATTGTTGCTACAGGCGTGTGGTACGGTGTGTAGTTTACCCCTTGCCCGTTGTAGGCGGTCGGCGAGGTCGACGCCTTCAAATACGGCAGATTGCTCCCTGAGCCGGACAGGTTCACCACAGGCGTCAAGCCGTTGGTCTGGTCTGTCGCCGACCCATAGTCGTTCGAGCCGAAGCCGATGCCGGAGCCGTAGGTATCCGCGCTCCAGCCGTAGGCATAGAGCCCATAGCCGCCACGCAGAACGGTGTTCGAATCAGGCGACCACGCGAAGCCGACTCGCGGCAGAAAGACATCGTGCACGGTATGCTGAAGCTGCGAGCGATTGTTCGCTCCGGCAAACCACATCGCTCCCATAGCATCGGAGGCGGTGTTGTAGATCGTCGGATCGAAGGCCCCTTCACGCCCTTCAATTTCGCTCCATCCACCCTGAATCTGATACCGCAGCCCAACATTCAACGTAAGATTCGGACGCAGCTTATAGTCATCCTGAATAAAGAACTGCGGGCTCTTCTGGCGAGCTCCCGTGATCGGCTGGTTGTTCGCATTCCAACTCTGCACATTACCCAGAAGGAAGTCCGCATATCCGAATCCAGTGCCCGTAGCGCTGGGAGTCGCCTGGCTATAGGCACCGGTGAACGAGAACTGACCGGACTCCACGTTGCCATACGGAGTAGAGTTTTCCTGATAGCTCAGCAACTCGCCACCGAAGTGCAGAATGTGCTTTCCGCGAATCATCGTCACAACATCGGAAGGCTCGAAGCTGTTGCCCACATTGATGTAGTTCGAGTTCGGATTCAAGGCATCGCAGCAGCTGCCCACGCCGCCCGAGATATTGATATACGGAAGAATGTTCGCCTCCGAATACTGCAAGCCGACCTTCTGCGGAATATTCATCCCCAGCGTATCGGGAACAAAGTAGTTCGCCTGCCGGTTGAAGCCGAAGCGGAACTCGTTCACCAGTGTCGAACTCACCGACCACGTATCCGACGCCTGCACCGCGTAGTCAGTCACGTCGTCATCTTGACAATCAATCGGGCAAGGAAATTCATTGATGTAGTTCGCCTTGTTATCCCGTTCTGTAACTGCTGCGGTAATGCGGTTCATCGGCGAAAGGTCATAGTCCATGCGGCCAAACAGACGAATTGACGGGTTCGGCGCGGGCGAGGTGAAGAAGTAGTTGTTCTGTAGCCCCGGCCGATTGGGAGCCGGATAATAGGCTTGCAGCGCCTGTGCCACCGAGCTCATACCGCTCGTGATGACATTGTTCTTGAATGCAGTGCGGCAGGGCGTTCCGTTCACCGTGCGCAGCGTCGACTGATCGAAGATCTCGTTCTGTAGCAGGGGAGTGCCGTCGCAAGGGTTGAACGCCGGGTTGCCATTGCTATCGAGCACCGGACCGCCAAGCTCCGCGGAGAAGTCACCGTTCCGTTCCGCCAGCGTAGGAATCGTGACATAGCCTGTGTTCGTGCCGTTGTCGATCGTCTTGTCGATATTGAAATAGAAGAACAGCTTGTCCTTCAGGATCGGACCACCGATCGATCCGCCAAACTGGTTGAACCGCAGCTCGGGAAGTGGCACGTCGGGAGCGTTGAAGTAGCTCCTGGCATTCAGCGCATTGTTCTGGAAATACTCATAGGCCACGCCGTGCCAGTCGTTCGTTCCACCCTTGGTGATTTGATTCATCACCGCGCCTCCGATCCCGTACTCCGCCGAGAAGGTGGACGTGTCGATCACCACCTCGGACACCGTCTCGAACGTCGAGGAATCGAAGTTCGAGCTCTGCGGCAGGGTCACCGACGCGCCATCCGCGAGGATGTTGGAGTTATAAGGAAGGTTCCCATTTACCGAGACGCCTGCTCCGGGATTGGATACACTGCCCGCGGAAGGTGCGCCGGCGGTGCCTGGCAGCAGCACAACGAAGTTCTGCCAGTCCGCCCCATTCGGGCCTGCCTGCGGAAGCTGCGACATGGTCTTCGCGTCCAGCGTGGTCGACTGCTCGGCGGTCTCTGTCTTCAGCAGGGAAGCATCCGAGCTGACGTTGACCACCTCGTCTACCTTGCCCACGGTCAGCTTGGCGTTGATCGTAATGACCCCCACGGACAGGTTAATCGGCCCGCGCACCGTCGTCGCAAAGCCCGGCGTATCGAAGCTGATCTGATACTTTCCAGGACGGCTCGACACCGTGTCGTAGAGACCGTCCTGATTGGTGGTGAAGTTCTCGACCACTCCGGTATCAAGATTAGTAACGGAGACATGGGCGCCGGCCAGAACGGATCCAGTCGCATCCGTAACGGTGCCCCGAATATCGCCCGAGGCGGAGTTCTGTGCGTAGCCAATCCTCGCCACGCCAAGTAGAAGGAACAATAAAAACGCTGGTGCGGGAAATCTCCGCATAAAAGTGCATTCTCCTGTTGAATCAGTGCTGAATCGTAACCATGGTGCAGGGAAGGGAACGGCCTCGTGCTGGTTCCCTGGAGGAGGCCAACTAGGGGTGCGACGCAGGCTCAGGTTCGGTAGAAGATCAACCCACGATTCCTCTTTTGGCCACTCTCGTGAGATCATTAGTAACGGTTCGTAAGTATTGCACCCGGCGATTACAACACGCAACTGGACGCACGGGATTCGCCACGCGAGATGGCCTGATGCAATCCGGCGCGGCGCTCTTTTCTCAGAGTGGCTGCCGAACTGGAAAGATAGGCTAGAGGAAGCGAGGATCGTCAGAATGACACTGCAGCAGCACCTGCCTTCACGAAAAACTGCAACGCACCCGTGGCTGTTTGCTCTGCTCTTGTTTCTCGTGGCCACCGCCACCTTGGCACAGAACCCACATCCGAAGTTCCGGGTGATCGCCATCGCCGAGCCGGGAGGCCTCCATCAACCGTTTGTGGATGCCGCCAAGGTCTGGCTCGCCAAAGAGGCCGTTCGCTACCACTTCTCCATCGACTACATCCAAGACACCGAACCGATCAACGAGGCCTTCCTCTCGCAGTACCAGCTCTTCATCGAGCTGAACTATCCCCCCTACCGCTGGACGCCTACAGCCGAAGCGGCTTTCCAGAAATTCATCGAAGAAGGCCGCATCGGTTGGATCGGATTCCACCACGCGTCGCTGGTCGGCGAATTCGACGGCTATCCCATGTGGCCGTGGTTCCACGAGTTCATCGGCGACATCCGTTGGAAGAACTACATCCCCACCTTCGCATCCGGCAAAGTCGTCGTCGAGGATCGCTCGCACCCGACCATGAAGGGCCTCGGCAAAGCATTCGAAATCGAGAACGAAGAGTGGTACACCTACGACAAATCTCCGCGGCCGAATGTGCACGTACTCGCCAGCGTCGACGAAAATACCTACAGCCCCTCCTCGTCCATCAAGATGGGCGACCACCCCGTGGTGTGGACCAATGAGCACTACAAAGCGCGAAACATCTATATCTTCATGGGACATCATCCCGAGCTATTTCAGAACAAGGCATACACCAGACTCGTGCATAACTCGATCCTTTGGGCGGCCCATCAATGATCCGGAGCATCGTTCTATTCTTCATGGCGGGAGTTGTCGCGCTCTCGTCCGCACTCGCACATGCACAGCAAAGAACGTTCCGCGTGCTCGCGCTTTACTCCACCAATGTTGAGGCGGACCACGTCCTGTTCGCGGAACAGGCGCTGCAGTTCTTTGAGAAGGCCGCGGCGAAGGACCACTTCGACTTCAAGAGCAGCACAAACTGGGATGATCTCAACGATCCCTCGCTCAGCCGGTATCAGGTCGTTCTCTGGCTCAACGCTTCGCCCGCAACCGAACGACAACGCACAAGCTTTCAGCGTTACATGGAGCACGGAGGCGGTTGGCTCGGCTTTCACGCCGCGGGATACAACGACGAAAGCACACACTGGCCCTGGTACGTCGACTTCCTGGGCGCCGTGTTCTACGGAAATAGCTGGCCACCGCTCCCCGCCAAGCTGGTAGTCGACGACAACACCCATCTCGTCACCAAAAATCTTCCCGCGAGCTTCACGTCTCCGGCAAACGAGTGGTACATCTGGAAGCCCGATCCACGCGCCAACAAAGACATCAAAGTCCTCCTCACGCTTGATCCCTCCAATTACCCGCTGGGCTTGAAAGACACCATCATCGGCGGCGACCTGCCCGTGGTTTGGACCAACACCAGGTACAAAATGGTCTATATGAACATGGGGCATGGCGATCGTATCTTTGACAACCCCACGCAGAATCTTCTCTTTGAGAATACCCTCTCGTGGTTGGGAGGCAGAAACTAGCCGCAGCCAGAACCGGCCTCCCGTGTTCTCCTCTTGGGCGCTACCACTGTAGCGTCACGGTGGTCCGCTGATATCCGTTCCCCTCTGGAAACTTCAACGACAGCGCCGTCCCGAGCAGCGTAGCGCCTTGCGCCACAATGTGCACCTTCTCCGCATTGCTTCGCACATAGAGCTCCTGCGTCGTTCCACCCTGTGCCTCGAGTGTCATCACAATCTGGCGTGGCTTATGTTCTTCGCGAAGTACCTTCATGGCTTCGGTCGGCGAACCAGGCAACGGCAGTGCTCCATCAGACCCATACGTCATCCCCACCTCCACGGCGGGCAGCGGTACCGAGAGTTCTCTTCCACCGTTCGAGGTCTTCGCGTCTGCCTCCGTACTCGCCAACTTGATGCTCGAGGATGCTTGCTTTGGCAGTAGCACGACGCGCATCATCTGTCCGCTCCGCTCAAACTTTAAATCGACTGGCTCTTTTCCAACCTGAACATTGTGCAGCGTCGCGGTCGGCCATTGAGGCGGAAGATGCGGATCTACAGTCACAACACCGTTCAGCGCATCGACGCTCACGCCGAACAAGCCCCGGACCGCAGGCACCAGCACCATCGCCGACGACCACATCTGATGACTCGTGCTGCGCCCGAACGGCTCGAAGTAAGCGCCGCTCAGCAACTCCGTAACCGCTCCAAGATCCTGCGCCGTCGTTAGGTTCGCATTCTGCATCAGGTGTGTGTATCCCGCCAGGGCGCGCCCGCTGCGGTACTCTGCCAGCGATGCCCACCCGGTAAACAGCGGCCACACAGATCCCTGATGATAGCTGATGGGATCGTACACACCCTCATGCTCACCCACATCGCGGGCGCCCCAGTCCGTAGAAAACTCGGCTGAGGCCCAGCGTGCAAACATCGCGTCCGCATTTGGCAACGACGCTCGACCTCCCCACCATGCAATCGCAGGATAGAGCGTAGCTGTTTTATCCGCCGATCCATCAGCATTGTGGCTGAACGCATACATGCCATCTGGCTCCGTATACTCCCGCAAAATTGTCTGCTGGATCGTCGCTGCCCGCTGCTCTGCGTGCTGTGCCTCGTCTCCGCGCTCGGCCAGCTTGCTCAGGTGAGCCATCGCCATGCTCGCCTGTTGATCGAGACTCGCCAGATAGATCTCCTGGTGCGGCATGCCCTGCGGCCAGCTCTCGACCCATCCGGTGCCTTGGGAGTTGTCATAGATCCCATCGCCGTCGCTGTCGTGGCTCATCTCGAACTCCCAGGCCTTCACCACCGTCGCCCAGTTGGCGCGCAGAAAGTCGACATCGCCGCTTGCTGTTACATAATCCTCCATCGCCATCAGGAACAGAGGCGTCCCGTCGGCTGCCGCATACTCATAGGGAAGGTGCGCCCAATCAACTAGCTCCGCAGTCTGTGAGAACTCATGCGGCATCTTCCCATCCGCCCGCTGCCGTTCGATCAAAAAGCGCAACGCCTCGCGTGTCAGCTTGTAATCGCCATAGCTGTTGATGCCCCACGTCGTGAACAGCGTATCGCGGCCGAAGAACCACCCAAAGCCCGGCCG
>OUNK010002597.1_pt1 | contig 20349 bp, 25 predicted proteins | sample 1755341 | NCBI WGS metagenome assembly OUNK01 (sample SAMEA3914788, study PRJEB12502) | metagenome | biome: forest; material: soil | place: Canada | collected 2011-07-03 | depth 0.1 m | reverse complement strand
CGGCAGGTTCGCCGATGGCGGCGCCGCCACGGCGACATTGCCCACCATCGCGACGCCGACGCTACTCGTTGTCGCCATCCAGAACGCGAGTGAACGATAGAGCGACTTATGGGAGAGTCGGTCGAGGGATGTCCGTGCGCAAGAGCGCGTCGTAAAGGGCTTGGCCATGGTCGGAATCAAGGGAGTGAGGGAATCGATCCATCATCCGGACTCCGGCCAGAACGCTCTTCCGATTACGCAGCTTTGTTTCTGTTTCGCACGAAAATGGGCGGGCTGTGTTTTTTACGGTCGCACCTGTCCAAGCTCATCGGCAGCTGGCACCGAGAGCTTCAGTTGGTGCCGTGGACTTCGACGCCCATGGTTGGCTTGGGTCCAATCTCTTGACTGTCAGCCGACGCAAGCATGGCTTCGAACAGGTCGTCGGTGGTCGTACCTTCCGGAGCGACGTTCAGTAGCGCTTTTAGACGTCCATCCAAAAGCAGCAAGGTGTAGCCGTGTATCAAAGACCAGCCGCCCACCATCTTGCCCAGTTGTTCGACCGATGGTTTATCGGCCGGTATGCCGCGAGATTCGGCCAGGATTTCCAGCAGATGCATACGAGCTTCCTTGAAAGAGGGACGGCTGCCATCCAATCGGTCGGCACGAAACATCAGCTGAAACAGTGCGGGATTGTCGATCGCGAAGGCGAGATAAGCGCGGGCGCCATCCCAGCGTCGAGCGCTTGGACCCTCAAGGGCGTCTTTGATGCGCCCGGCAAATCGTCGAAAACCGTCGGCGGCCAGATCGGTAAGCAATCCCGTCAGGTCTCCAAAGTGGTGGGATGGCGCGGCATGTGACACACCGGCTTCCCGCGCCGCGGCGCGTAGCGTCAGGGCGTTCAACCCGTCGCGTTTCAGGATCGTCTCAGCCGCGTCGAGAAGGGCTTCCCGCAAGGCGCCGTGGTGGTAGGGGGCGGTTTTCATGCCGCGCATCTTACCACTGTAAAAATATTTCTTGACAAGGGGTTGCCTCGCACTCAAACTATCTAGACAACGTAAAGATTGACTGCCTGCGAGGGACGTTGTTGGTGGCGCCATGGCGTGCCAACGACGGCTTCGGCGCTGGCTCAAGGGGTACCAAACCGAATGCCAGCCGGCCATCGTCGCCGGGGAGATGGGACATGTTTAGCGTTTCCAGCCAGCTCGAATCCGTGCCGAAGTCCGTGCGCCGTCATGTTTCGGCTGCGGCCCTCGATCGTTCGATGGTCGCTCGTGGCCTCACGTCATTCGATGGCCCGGTCGCCGTGGTGTGTCGGCGATCGGCAGGCGAAGTGTGCGAATCGGCACCGACACCGAATGCTTCGGTCGTGCTGCGCTTCTTCTTCGGTCGGTGCCGGCTCAGCGTAAACGTTGGCTCGCAGTGGTATGACTGTGGCGAGGCCGTCGACGGCCTCGTTCACGTAAGCCGTCCAAATCAGTTGGTTCGAACCGAATGGCTTTGCGACGGTGAGGAACTCGTCCTTACCGTTCCGCACAGCTACTGGCGCGAACGTGTGACGGATGGCATGCGCGCCGTCATGACCCAGGGAAAACTGCAAAGGTACGCGGACCCTTTGTTGAAGCAGCTGGTCAGCATGTTGGTGACGTCCACGCTGGAAGGCATGCACGCGTCGTTCGCGGCACCGTTGATCGATACGATGTTGACGAGAGTTGTCGATCTCTGCATCCGCTGCGCGGAGCGTAAAGCGCAAAACCCTCATCGGAACGCATTGCCCGCCTTTCGCATGGAGCGTGTGGCGAACTACGTTCGGGAACATCTTTCCGAAACCATTACGCTGAGCGGTATGGCCGAAGCCGCGGGCATGTCTCCGATGCATTTCGCGGCGCTATTTCGTGAAGCGACAGGCCTGCGTCCGCATCACTACTTGTTGGAGCAACGCGTTCTGCGTGCGAAGGAATTGATGACGCGCACGCCGTGGCCGCTCTGCGATATCGCCGCTGGTGCGGGATTCTGCACGCAGGCGCATTTCACCACCGTCTTTAAGCGAATTACAGGCACGACGCCCGGGCAGTGGCGCTTTAGTCGCACACCGTAACCGCTGTCGTCAGCTACCCATCGCCGCATTCAACGTCTCGTAGGTATCATCGACATGAAATTGATTCTTGGATTTCTACCCTTTCTCGCATTCGCGCTGATAAGCGCCGCGGGCTATTCAAAACTCGCTCTACTCGCAGGCGCCGTCATCGCCGGTGTCGGCATCGTGCGTGACGCAACGTCGCCGGGAAAAAAGCCGAAGACGCTGGAGGTTGGCACGTTTGTTCTTTTCAGTGCTTTGGCAATCGCTGCGTGGTTGGCTGGCATGGACTTGTCCGTAGCACTCGTGCGCATCTGCGTCGACGCAGGGCTCCTGGTCATCGTGTTCGCCACGATTGTGGTCGGCAAGCCCTTTACCTTGGAGTACGCCAAGGAGCGCATTTCTCCATCGCAGTGGACGAATGCTAGCTTTATCGAGACGAACAAAGTGGTCTCGGGGGCATGGGGCGTTGCGTTTGCGGTGGCGGTTGCCGCCGATATGGCGTTCTGGGGCCGTGCGATTCCGGCCCATTCCGTGGCAATCATTATCGGGGGTGCTATGTATGCCGCGTACCGTTTCACGAACTGGTATCCGCGACATAAGCGCGAGCAAGCTGTAAGTCAGCGATAAAGCGAAGTCACATCTCGACTCTCTTACCCATGCTTTTAATACGTGAGGCTCTCACATGAATCGGAATATTTTGATATCGGGTGCGGGCGTCACGGGCCTGGCACTGGCTTACTGGTTGGATAGAGCGGGCTTCGCCGTCACCTTGGTCGAACGCTCCCCGGCATTCCGCCGCGGCGGACAAGCTGTGGACGTTCGCGGTGTCGCACTGGATGTGCTTAAGGCCATGGGTTTGCACCCCGAAGCCGATGTGTTGCGAACGCGCTCCAAGGGCATGTCCACGCTCGATGCCAATGGCAATGAATTAGAGCGGACCGAAGAGCGCACGTTCAGCGCTGGCCGACTCGACAGCGACGATATCGAGATCTTCCGTGACGACCTGTGCGAGCTACTTACGGACGCGATGGGCGACCAGGTCGAATTCCTCTATGCAGAGGGCATCCAGGCGCTCAGTCAGAACGAAAAGCAAGTCACCGTTACCTTCGCCAGCGGCATCGAAAGGACCTTCGACTTCGTTGTTGGCGCAGACGGGGTGTATTCCAATACGCGAAAGCTCTGCTTCAACGACGAGTCGACGTTCGTGAAGCCGCTAAATAGGGTGTTGGCGCTTTTCTCCACCCCTAACCTTATCGACCTGAAGCACTGGCAGCTCATTCACCGGGAAGGGGGCGTCGGCTACGTGATTTATCCGAGCCGCAATCAAAACGAGCTGCGCGTTGGCGTCGGCTACGGCACGGAAGATGCGGAAGTGTCCCGTCACGACGTTCGCGCGCAGAAGGATCTGGTCGCCTCAAAATGTGCTCATTTGGGTGGCTTCTTTCCGCAACTCATCGATTCCATGAAAGACACCATGCAGTTCTATTACAACGAACTTGCGCAGATACATATGCCCACATGGTCGAAGGGCCACATCGTGTTGGCGGGAGATGCGGCGCACTGCGCATCGCCGTTTACAGGGCAGGGCACCAGTCTCGCCTTGGTCGGTGCCTTTGTGCTGGCGCGTGAACTGATCCGCTATCCCGATCAACCGACGCAGGCATTCGCTGCCTACGAGGAACGCATGCGTCCGTATGTGAATATCAACCAAGCGTTGCTCGACCTCAACCGGAAAGGACCGGTTCCCGACGAGCGAATGACGAAAGCGAAGAACGGTATCGATCTGCGGGATCTGTTGAAAGAAGTTGCCTGACACTAGGGCTTTCTTCGATGACGCTAGGTGTCTCGCAAGTGTGCGCTTTGATATAAAGCGGGTGCGGCCACGCACAGGCCAAAGGACGTCACCGTGTCGACTGTCTGGGCTTATCTGCAAACGTGGCTGGATCGCATCGATCCCGGCGCGCATCGCCGCATCAAGGGCCTTCGGCTGGTTACCGCTTACGGCATTGCTGCAGCGCTCGGCACTCTGCGGGATATCTCTGGAGACGTTCCTTCCAACCTTGCCCTGGGCACTCTTGCGGGAAACATCGCCCTGTGGGCCAGCGTGTCGGAGGGACGTTCCACGCGTCCAACGTCCAGCCGCGATTTGACCGTACTTTGCGTGGCATGCGCACTGGGCGCTTCGAGCTACGTACTCTGCGCGCCCTGGTTGCGGCCTTATGGTCACGCCTTTCCCGAAATCATTCTTGCCGTTGGTGCATTTCTGGTCGGATATCTCAAACGCTATGGCATCACCGGCGCGGGCGTTGGATCGCAGATCTATATCGGTCAATTGCTGGCGTACAACGCGAAACTCACGCCGATGGATATGAAAGCGATCGGTATCGCCACATGTATCGCGATTGTTTCCTCGGTGGTGCCACGCTTACTCAGTGGCCCGGCCGAGCAGCCCCCGCCTGCATCACTTTTGCCATCGGCCATGGCGACGCGATACCGCATATTGACGCCCGAGCTCGTCATGGGAATTCAGGCGGCCGTAGCGTCACTTTTAATCGTGTTACTGAATGGAGCCTATGGGCTCTTGGAGTCGGCGTGGGCAATCACGGCATGTGTGTATGTCATTGCCGGCACCTCCAGCGGCACAGTGGATCGCGTTCGGCGCCGCATCGTAGGCACGCTTATCGGTGTGCCACTTGGGTTGGCATGCCTACCTCTGGCAACGGATGCACCTTTGCTGCTCTGGTGTGCGGCGTCGCTGGCAATGATCATTTACGCCATGGCACTGCCCGAACGTTATGACGTTGCATGCGGTGTGTTTGCCTTTGTGCTGATGGTGACGCTGGCGGTATCCGGCGAGCACTCGATGGCGGTGCTGTTCGCGCGTGCGTGGGAAACAGTATTGGGTTGCACGCTTGGGCTTGCGGCGGCTTCTTTTCTCTTTCCATTGCGCGCGAAAGAAGAGGGCAAAAGCGTATCGCCCTAGTGTTCCCCGACGCGGACTGCCCGCTTTCCGTCATCCCGATTCGGATAAGTAGCGCATGTATCCATGCGAATCGGAAAGCTGCGTGGAAATTGGAAAGCCGGCGGCACGTGGCTTCGCAAGAATGCGATCCAGTCAACGCGACTTGCGAGCCTTTTTATGGATACCGATTTCGTCGAGCAATTTGTTTGTTCCGACTGCCACCTCGTCTATGGCGAGATATTGGCGTTCGATAGTAACCAAGGCATGGACAGAATCTGCCCGCGTTGCGGCGCAGGCAATGGCGCTGTGTCTGCGATTGAATGCATTTACAACACCGCGCAGGCGTCTTTGATTCGCCTTTGATCGAGCTGCGCCGGTCACTTTCTGCGCGTGCTCCTCCTAAGACTTTTTGCAAATCCGCTGGACGCAGATCGCAATATGCGTCGTTAACGCAGGATTCTTTCCATGAAAATACTTTCTTTTGCAGGCTTTCTGCTATTCGTCGGCAGCGCGAAGGCCGCCACCCTGAGTGTGCCGAAGATTCAAGTGAATCAGGTTATTACCGCCAACTATCGTTGCCCTGGTGGAGAGCACTTCAGCGTCACTTATTTCAATGCTGATAACGGGCAGAGTTTCGCTTTAGTGCCATATCGAGACAAGTCGATGTTCCTGGTCAGCACCATGTCTGCCGATGGCGTGAAGTACCAAGCCGACGCCGTCACATGGTGGATAAAGGGGCGCGAAGGCACGCTTTTCGATGCGCGTAGCGATGCCAACAACCCCATCCTCGACGGCTGCACCTCGAAATGACGGCTCTTGTCGCGTGTCGATCGAAGCGCCGCCGTTCGTTTTCGAAAAGCACTGTGCGGATAGGGAAAAGTCGGTGCGTTTCGAAAAGCTCGCCAACTTAGGTGCGCTCAGAATAAGCATCGAAATCGTTCGACGAGATTTCAACTGGTGCAGTCCATTGCACTCAACCATTGGAGAATCATCATGAGCAAGAAAAGTTTCATACTCGGTGTCGCCCTGGCCTCCACGGCTTTGTTCGGTTGCGCCACCATGGCGCAGGATCGCCCGTTCGTGGATATCGGTTGGCACCACGGCAATCTGCGTAACGCGCAGGAAAACATCCTCTCGGCGTTCCAGTACATCCAGCAGGCGCAACGCGCCAACGACGGCCAGCTTGGCGGCCACGCCCAGCGCGCCAAGGAACTGTTGACGGAAGCCAACGAGGAGCTGCGCTTGGCTGCCGACGTCTCGAATGAAGAAGGCCGTTGAGCAGCGGCATATCTCTTACCCTCCCCGTTTGCCGGATAGTCGACGGCTCAAAACGTCGCTATCCGGCTTTTTTATCGGGTAGCCGTCCCAAACAGCGGGCATATGCAAACCATCAACGTGCTGGAACATTTCCCGGCGAGCACACATAATCGACGTGGACCTTGCGCGAAGGGGTTTGCGCTAGGGAAGCAAGCGGTTGGCCGCCGTCGGGAGCGCTAGTCATGCAGTTCCGGCATTTGCGTTACTTCGCAAAAATCGTCGAAGCGGGAAGCTTTTCCCGCGCGGCGGCGCTTATCCATATCGCGCAGCCCGCCTTGAGCAAACAGATCGCGGAGCTGGAAGACGAATTCGGTGTAACACTGCTTCATCGCAGTGCGCGTGGCGTGACACCCACGGTCGCTGGCGAAGTGCTCTATCAGGAAGCACTCAAACTCATTCGCCAAGTCGACGATTTGCCTGCGATCGTGCGTTCCTCGCAAGGCGATGTGCAGGGCGTGGTGAGCTTCGGCATGGCCTCGACGATGGCGCCTGCGCTCACCGGCAAGATGCTGGAAATCTGCCGTAACACCTTGCCGAAAGTGACCCTGCGATTCGTCACCGGCGACAGCCTTACGCTGCGCGATAAAGTCGCTTCGCGTGCCATCGATCTGGCCATCGTTTTCGAGGACAACCAAGAGGGCGGTTTCACGCGTGAAGTGTTGTTCCGTCAGCGCCTGTACCTTGCAAGCCCGAAGGGCGCGCCGCGTGCTGAATCCGTGACGCTGCAGGAGATCGGCAAACTGCCATTGGTCCTGCCATCGCCATCCAATGTATTGCGCCGCTTGCTCGATCGCGTTTTCGCGGAGGGGCACATCGTGGTCGAGCCCATCGCCGAATCCGACCTGTTCGATGTGATGCTCTCCGCCGTCGAAACTGGGCTCGGGCACGCCATTCTGCCCAAGGGCGATTTCTCGGACGTGGCGGGGCACCAGGACATCGCCACCACCCCGATCGAACCACCGGTCTATCTCACCGCCTGCCTGATCACGTCGCAGGACGCGCCACTGACCCAGGCCGCCCTGGCGATCGAGGCCTCCTTGCTCACCTTTATCCGCGGCCAGCTGGAAGAAACGTCCTTCAGGGGCGCCGAATGGGTGGATCCGGGGCACCCATAGCTGGCCGTTATGGCCGCATAGCGAAACAGTATTTTCGCTCCGCCCGGTATCGGCGCACTCTACGCTGCATCGCACCAACGGGGATCCGTTGCTCCCGGCAAAGCCAGTCATCCAATAGGCCATAGCCGCCGACGCAACATTTTCAGCCACCGCTTCCACCTGTCGCACCCACTTACCTAGATTCGACCTGGCGCACCTGCGCCGGAACGGAGAAGTCATGTCCAGTGTCACCCAACAACGCAAGAGCAAGGCATTCGCGGAACAGGCCGTTGCGGCCACGCGCGATCTTCTGAATCGCATTGCACCGACCGCGGACTGGCAGCAACAAGCCATGCGCTGCGGCGAACGTGAATCGCAGATCGGCGTGTCGATTTGCTCGCACGATGCCGATCATCCGGCCGAATACGCGCAGACCATGCCGCGCGATGCGTACACCGTGGCCATTCTTTTGGATGACGCGCACATTTGCCTGGATGCCGATGCGCAACGCGTCATAGACGCTTCGCTTGAAGCGGGCACATGTTATGTCAGCCGACCCGGTGAAACGCTGCACCTCACTTGCATGCAGGGCTACAAGGCGTTGCATTTGCGCATACCGACCCAGCTGTTGTGGTTCAGCGCCGATACGCAACGTCCATGTGCCGCGCTGGAAGGTCGGTCGCTCGGCCCGGTGAAAGATCCGCTGCTGTCGAAGCTCGCACGGACGCTAACCGATGTGGCTGATAACGACGAGGAAGGTTCCTTCGCTCAACAAATCGTCGGCATGCTGATTGAGCGCATCCGCGGCCTCCGCGTGGAGAATGCCTCCATAGCGAGGGTTTGCCGCAAGACCACTCTCCCAAACTGGCGCTTGCAGCGTGTGGATAGCTACGTGAAATCGCGCCTATCCGAATCGATCACGTTGCTGGACATGGCCAATGCAGCCGGACTATCGCCGATGCACTTTGCCGCACAGTTCCGCGCCGCTACCGGCTATCGCCCGCATCAATACCTGCTTTTGTGCCGGCTCGAGCGTGCCAAGGAATTGATGGTCGACCCATCGCGCTCGATGCTGGATATCGCACTGGATGTGGGCTTTCACACGCAAGCGCATTTTACGACGGTATTCAAACGCCTTACCGGTAAAACGCCGGGCGTATGGCGCGACGACGTGCTTGACGCACGTCTGGCGAAAATCGCGTAACACGATCGGCGTTTTGAAGGGCGAAGCGACGATGAAAACAGCACACCTGAGCACATTGATCGCGGGCTTTCTGCTGACCGGTCCTGCCGTCGTGCGGGTGGCCAGTTACGAGTGCAATACCACCGTCGTGTTCAATCGTCCAGCCGGCGAACAATCACTGCAGGCTTGCGCACGAATCGGGGGCTGCCTCGCCGGCAAAGCGATTAGCCATCCACGCAACAGCTGGTAGCGCGCTATCCGCACCAGCCCAGCCGTGCGCGACACCTGGCATCGACAGATACTGCACTTTGTCCCCGGCGCGGCACAGACGCTGCACATAGGCTTGCGTCACGGAGGGAAGCACCAGGCGGTCGGCATCGCCTTGTGCGACGAACACCGGTACATCCGGCGGCAACTTGCCGGGAATATTTGCCAGCAGCAGTGAACGCCAAGGCTCGACGCGCGTGATGTCGTCCACGCTAAGGAACTGCTCACGCAAAGGGCGTTGCGAGCGAGCACGCTCGAGCATGTCGATCGGCGATTCGATGCACTCGTTCGACAACGCATCCACGGCTGGCATGGCACCCGGCTCGATCACGTTATCCAGCGGCAGATGGAACACTTGTGACCACGACCACAATGTCATGGCGGTAATGTTGCGGCCGCCGTCCGTACCGGCATCGTCGCGCAGCAGTGTTTGCAAATCGGTGGCAGGCGAGGCGACAGCCACACCGACGAGTTTGAGCTCCGGCGCATAAGTCTCCGCCATCGCACCAGCAAACAACGCCGCCTGCCCACCCTGCGAATGGCCCCACACGGCGTAACGATTCCCTGCGGAAGCTTGGGGCAGGTTTCGTACGGCACGCACCGCATCGAGCACCGCACGCCCTTCGCTGTCTCCAACCAAATAGGGATGGGGTCCGGGCGTACCTAGGCCGGGATAATCCGTGGCGACCACAATGTATCCACGCCGAACCATGTCGCGCAGCCCCATCATCGTCTGAAACACGAAGCGAGCCTGCGAGGGCGCACAACGCGATACCACGCCCGTGGTGGGGTGCGCCCAGGCCACGATGGGTCGTCCATCTTGTGGCGGCATTCCTGCCGGAATCACCACGATGCCCGAGACGATGATCGGTCGATTCGACGGATCAGTGGAACGATAGAGCAAGCGATATGCTGACGCGCCCAAAGGTGCGCCGTGCATCGATTCGATGTGCACGATAGTGCCGGGCGCGCCCAGTACAGTTTCCGGTGATGCCTCATAGAACGCGGGATCAGCATGCGCCGCAAGTATCGCCGGCGCAAAGGTCGCACCAAAGGCGCCAAGCGTGCAACTCAGCGCGCCCGTCAAAAGCTTGATCTTGAATCGTCGCATGATCGGATCGCTCGCGGATCAGGTGAAGTGCACGGTATCGAGCAATTGCGAAGCGCCGTGCCACAAAATCTGCAATCCGATGCAGAAAAGCACGAACGCAAACAGCCGCATCGCCACCCGTGTGCCGACCACACCGAGCAAGCGCTCTATATGGCAAGCGAAGCGCATGCACAGATAAATGCTCAGGCCAAGAATCGCCAGAGCCAGCGACACGCCGGCAACATGCGCCACGGACAGGCCCTCGCACGGCGATTGCGTGCCTAGCGCGATGGCGACGGCAATCGAACCGGGTCCCACCGTAATTGGCAGCGTGATCGGATAAAACGCCTTGGTGCGAAGCGATAGCGCAGAGTGTTGCGGGGCCGCTGAAGCTGTGCCGCTGGATTCATCGTCAGACGTATGCAGCAGCTTCCATCCCGCCATCGCCACGATCATGCCGCCACCCACACGTAGCACCGGCATGGATATACCGAAGAACGACAGCACGTAAGCACCGACCAGCAGCGACACCAGCAGGATAATCACGCTGTTTGCGGTGACCCGCGTCGCCATCTCCGCACGCTGTTGCGGCGTCATATGCGGAACCATGCCTAAAGCGATCAGCGCCGACGCTGGTGGGTTGATCAATGGCAGCAGGGCCGCAACGATCAGCAACGTTGTTTTCATGAAATCGTGCCACATGGCCATTCTCTTTGATCAGTTGTCGCTCAGGCCTTGATCGCAATCACCAGTACCAAACAACAGATGCCGATGATCGTCATGCTCAGTCCTGCAATAGAAAGGCGGTTGGCATAGCGCGTGAGCAGCAAGCTGCGCATCGACGTGCCTGTGCGAAGCGCAGTCCTCGCCAGCAGCGCCGCCGCCACATAAAGCGAAGCATTGACGACAAGCAGCCCGTCGATGGCGACGCGTTCCGCACTGATGGTCGCCACCGAGTGCAGCACGCCGAACACCATCAGGCAGACTGCTAGCGTGGCCGTTGGCGACACGAAGATCGGCAGGCCCATATCGGCGTGCTTGCGCGGAACAGATTGGGAAATCGGCGAACGATTCATGGCGGTGGACCGCATCTTTCCTGGCTGCGAAACGTAGGTGCTCGTTCCGTCGTCGGGCAGGCCGAGACGGGGCGATGCATGACATGGAGTGCGTTGTTCCTGGATCTGATGGACCCGCGCACGAATAAAGCCTTCCGTGGCACCTTGCTTTCCATGAGCAACTGATTGCCGGGTTCATCCGTGATCCGTTCCGACCGGCAGCGGCGTGGCATCTCCGGCCAAGTCCAGCAGAGACAATGTTGCAGGCGTCTTTGCTCTTTTTTGCTTCCTCATCCACGGCGCCATTATCGGCAGTCGCGATGGGCGGGTTTTTCACAAAAGCGGAGGTTATTTCCAGATCGAACGATCGGCTTAGGTTATCGCCACGCACGAGACATGCGTGACCTCGCTCCTCAAGCGACCGGGGCCAAGACGCACCTTGGGTGGTATCGTGATCCGGGCCGAGCAGCGCTTCTCTCAGGGTTGCGTCGCCGCTGCAACACGGGCGTTCGACTGAACGAGGTCTCCGATCCCATGGGCGCTTCGCCGCTTCGCCAACGTTTTCGTCGCACAGCTGTCGGGGTCGTCGCGGAATTGCGCCTCGTCAGCCTACGTGGCGATCGAGCAAAACTTTGCGCGGAAGCTGTCGCTTCCGTTGTGCTCGCCGTCTACCTTGCAGACGTCTTCAGTCTCAAGCAGCGCTGGTGGGTGGCGCTGAGTGCCTACGCACTCATTAGGGCCAATCCGTTTGTCGTTTTTCGGCGTTGTTTGGAACGACTTGCTGGCACGGTGATGGGCGCGTTCAGCGGTGTGCTGCTCGCAATCCTATTATTTCCAGGCTCGTGGCTGGCCATTATGGCGCTCGCGCTTATGTCTGGCCTCGGTGTGTATTGCATGCTTGGCTCGCCATACGCCTATAGCTGGATTCTCGGCACCGTCACTGCGCTTATGGTGCTTAGCGATGCCGGAGGCGTTGTCTCGCCGATCAACCTTGCTATCGACAGAGTGCTGGATGTTGCCGTGGGCGTTCTCGCAGCAGCAGTGATAGCAGCCGCATCATTTTCCATTGAACGATTGCTGCACAGCGCTGGCTCGCCAGTCACCTCTTTGCCCTCAGCAACGCACAGCAACGACGATTCTTTCGCGCCACCCGTTGTTGCGTGCTCACGATCTTCGCGTCTGTGGCAAGCCTTGCAGAGCACGGTAGCAATCGCGCTTATCGGCTTGATCAATCATTTCCGCCCGTTGCCTAATTTCGCGCAGTCGATGGTTTCAGTCGTTGCCGTTCTACTCGTGCCTATATCCGTCCTGACAGATGGCCATGGCATGGCGGCGGTGCACATGCGGATGTTCAATCGCCTATTGGGATGCCTATGTGCTGCCTTGATCGCAGCTCCGTTGCTACCACTGATCGGCAGAACGCCTTTTCTGTGCCTGACCGTGCTGGGGGCGGGAGTCTGGCTGGCAGCGCATATCCAGTCTGGACCGGAAGAGGTGAGCTACATCGGAACCCAATTCGGCGTCGGTTTCATCATGATTTTTGTGCAGGATCGCGCATGGTCGACAGACGCATCCACCGCGTTGCAGCGGCTTATGGGCATCGTCGTTGCGTTGATCGTGCTCGCCACCACGATGGGCGGCTTAGCGATTTTTCGGAATAGGTTGGCGAAGATGAGAGGTTCGCAGTTCAGACGTCCCGCTCAATGCGACATCGACGAAGCACCAAACGCAGCTTCGCGAGGGAGCGCCAATCAAGACTGCGAATTGGATAAGCGGGACTAGATATCTTCGGCGACTGCTCGATGCATGCCGCAGCTACGCACAACCCTTCTTGTTTGGGCGGCCGCCCGGACGATCGGCGCTACTTCACATCATGTAAAAATCGTAAATGGCATCCCCTGGAAATCACTAGCCAAGGTCTGCTGGACTCCCCGGCACGCAGCATTAATTGGGGAAGCAGATGGGCAGAGCGGCCATGACGGGGATCCGCAGGTGGGTGGCGGTGCTTAGCGTGGCGTGCATGCTCGTTGGCCTGGCGCCTGCGGCTCAAGCCAAGCAAAGCGAGCGGCATATCGCCATCGACGCTCAAGGTGCAGCCGTACCGCTTGATCGCTTCTACAACTTTTCTGTGGGTTCTGATTACCCCGGCACGTTGATTCGCGACGACAGCCTCGCTCAGCTCAAAACCGTGAAAGCAGAGCTCGGATTTCGCTACATCCGCTTCCACGGCATTTTTCACGACGTGCTCGGTACGTATCGCGAAGTGAACGGCAAGCCGGTCTACGACTGGACCAAGATCGACTATCTGTATGACCGGCTGCTGGCGATGGGCATTCGACCATTCGTCGAACTGGGGTTCACGCCCGAAGCGATGAAGACTTCCGATCAGCACATCTTTTACTGGAAGGGCAATACATCGCACCCGGTGCTTCCGAAATGGAGCGCGTTGGTGGATGCGTTCGTACGTCACCTGGAGCAGCGCTACGGCAAGCAGGAAGTTCGAAACTGGTATTTCGAAGTCTGGAATGAGCCCAACCTGGCCGGCTTCTGGGAGGGCGGCGATCAAAAGGCGTATTTCCAGCTGTTCGACATCACCGCGCGCACCATCAAGCAGGTCGATTCGCAATTGAAAGTGGGTGGACCTTCCACGGCAGGGGCGGCCTGGGTACCAGAGCTGATCGAACACGCCACACAGGCTGGTGTGCCGCTCGACTTCATCACAACGCATACCTACGGCGTCGACGGCGGATTTCTCGACGAGCATGGCGAAAGCGACACCAAGCTTTCATCGTCGCCGGATGCCATCGTCGGTGACGTTCGCCGCGTGCGTCAGCAGATAGATCATTCCAGCAAACCCGGCCTGCCGCTGTATTTCTCCGAGTGGAGTGCCAGCTATACGCCGCGCGATCCCGTGCACGATTCCTATGTGAGCGCGGCATACGTTCTCAGCAAGCTCAAAGCGTCCGAAGGCATGGCCCGCGGTATGAGCTATTGGACCTTCAGCGACTTATTTGAGGAACCCGGGCCGCCTACAGCACCATTCCAAGGCGGCTTTGGCTTGATGAACCCGCAGGGTATTCGCAAGCCGGTCTATTTCGCCTATAAGTACCTCAACCGCCTTGGTGCCAACGAGCTTAAAACAGGCGACGATCAAAGTTACGTGACGTGGAATAACGGCGTACTCAAAGCGCTGGTGTGGGATTTCGTGCAGCCAACACAGGACAAGAGCAATCGCCCGTTCTATACCAAGGTGTTTCCCGCGCATCCGACGGAAAACATCAATCTTGCATTTGAACACCTGCGTCCGGGCAAGTATCGAGTTGCACTCTATCGGACGGGCTTTGACGCCAACGATGCCTATACGGCGTATCTACGCATGGGTTCGCCAGCATCATTGAGCACGGCCCAACGAAATAAGCTGCAATCCCTGACGACCGACAGGGCGACGCAACAATGGCTTGTCATCGATGCGAATGGCAGCGGAAGGTTTTCCATTCCCATGCAATCGAACGACGTCGTGCTGGTTGAAATCACCCGGTACGACGGATAAGTGGGCGTTGTCGATTGACGCGTCCGGGCCAGCTTCGGGACTGGTGAGTATCAGTCCTTTAGATTGCCGCCATTGAAGCGACCGAATAGCTTGGCCGTGACCAAGCCCATTAACAGCACGCCAAGACCTAACGAAATCATCGTTTGCGCATCGTGTGTATCGAAATCGCCGACGCGAACAATCAGCAGATAAGCAACAACGAAGTTCGCGAACCCCCAGATCACGTTGACTGTCGCAGACGACAGGCCCTCACCACGCGGATGCGCAAAGGGTGACTGGAACGGACGTCCCATCACGCCACTGACAAAGTGTGGGATGGCATTGGCTAAGAAAATGCCGCCGAAGAAATAGGAAAGATCATGAAGCCAGTTCAACACGATGTAGTCCTCTGTGAGCGCGGGCGCGAGAGTGCGGGCTGACGAACCGCGTGTACGTATTTTTGACGTGTCGCTGGGATAAGTGGATTCAGCGGGTTGATCGTTATGACTCGCTCAGGCGTTTGATAAGTGGAATGGCGTCGATAAGTGTTCGTAGCTCGGAAGGCTCCAGCTTCGCCACCGCAGCGAGTAACCATGCGCGCTTGGCGATACCACGCTTGCGTCTTACCTCGGTGCCTTTGGCCGTCATCGCAAAAAGAATCTGCCGCCCATCGGAGGGGTGTGGTTCGCGCTCAACCAGCCCTTCTTGTTCCAGGTCGACAAGAATTGCTCCCATCGATTGCGGCTTCATCGATTCCGAGCGCGCGAGATCTGCGGTGGTCATGGCACCGTGCATATCGAGTCGTGCCAGGACGCTGAGTTGCGATAGATTGAGTTCGTCCGAACTCGTTTCCGAGCGCACGCGGCGTAGCAGTTGGCCCATGGCAGTCGTCAGTTCGTTGACTGACGACTCCGTAGCGGTCTTAGAGCGTGGAGGCTTAACCATGCATCCAGCCTACAAGTTAAAAGTTTAACTTGCAAGGTAAACTGATAAAATGAACGTTGCACCCCGCAAATCCAGCGTTGTGTGGTGCGCCGGGAAGGCTTGAGCCGTCCCAGTTTGTGGCAGCTGCAACATCGATTACATTTCATACTTCCGCCGGCCTTCCACAGGGACGAACGATGATGAATTCGAGTATTCGGCCAGGTATCCGCTCCATCTCGGCGGATAACATCGTGTATGCCTTGGTGACGTTTATCCTTGCGCTTGCTGCCCACGCAGTGGCGTACCTGACGCATGAATACAGCCATTCACTGACGGCATGGTCGCTGGGATGGATGAAGGAGCCGTTCGGCATCGACTATGGCTCAGCCACGCTCTACAACTTCGTCTTTCTGGATGATGTATCAGACAACGTAAATTACGGTCCTATCTTTGCCAGCGGCCATGGTGGAAGCGCCGCCTTGATAGCGCTCGCGGGACCCTTCATAGGAAATGGATTGCTGTACTTCATCCTGTATGGGCTGGCTTCGATGAGCGTCATCAAATCGAGCAGACTCTTGCTTTCCTTTTTTTATTGGCTCTCTTTAATGTGCGCCGCCAACGTCTGGGGCTATGTCCCGATACGGGCAATTACCACACACGCTGACATTGCCATTGCTGCACGCGGCTTGGGCATATCCACATGGGTGCTTTTCCCGTTTGTAATGATTGTTTCGGGCTACATCACGTATCACTTTTTCAACAAAATGTTCCCCAGAGCGAGCGACATCATCACTGCCGAAGTGAAAGGCAATCAGGTATTCCTGATTGCCTTCACCTCATTTTGGTACTTCTCATTCTTTGGGGCTGATGGCATTTCGGGTTCCTACGGACTCATATCGCAAATCCTCTCCATAGCTTCCCGTTATCTGTTGTTTCCATTGTGCGCTGTGTATCTGTCACTCAAGTATGGCGATATGAGTGGCGCCGTGAGAGGAAACGTTGTATCGGGCTCAAAAAGTTCTTAAGTCCGAACAAGGGATATTTCAGATATCAAAGCTCCACTTCACTCGCGAGCTGATTTTCCAGCCTTAGCCGCGATTGAAGGTTGGCGACAGCTGATTTCACTTTTCCGCATGGGTCGATTGTTGCCGCGTCCGACATCGCGTTCCAATCCGTGAAGGATTCATGTTGCACAATAAACGGGTTTGTAACGATTTTCTTAGCTTGCGGGTGGGGTGAGGGGGCCGCCACGGATTCACTCCTTGACTCGTCAATTCGCGCGGCGTAGGAATGGGAGTGCCTAAGTGGCACAAGGAGATGGACATGCGAGCATTATTGTTTCCCGTCCTGATCGCCGCATTGTTGAGCAGTACGAGTGTCGTTGCCGATGGGCCGACAACGCTTGGCTACACCAATAACCGCAATATCGAGCCGGTGCTGGTGCGGGTGAATGCCCAAGGCAAAGTTACCGATGTCAGGCCAGCTTATCGGCTTTCGCCCGAGCTCAAGCGCTTGCTGCTCGTCAACTTGACCGAAATGATCCATACGCCTGCCACCGACAAAGATGGCAAGCCGATGTCCACTCAGTTCGTCATCAACGTGGCCTTGCAGTATGAACCGCGCAGCACAGGTGACTACGACGTCCATTTCGTTTACGTCTCGGCCACTCCATTACCGCTCGGCACATGGTTTTGGTCACGCGACCCCTTTGGTCAGTTGGGACTAGCCAGTCCGAACATTTTGTCGAGCTATCCCGTTTCCACCGGCTTTACCCCCAGTGTTCCTACTGGCCCGATATTCGGCGCTAATTCCCCTTCGTCCACGAGTGGCGGCCACTCGGGCGGCAGCCACTCGCATTAGGGGCGCTGATTAGCCTTAGCGCTAACGACATCATGCTCAAAAGTGTCGCGCGTCTTGCTCAGATTAGTTGTCTGGGCGAGATGCGTGGGGCGATACGAATCGCCAGAAAGACTCGGGCGCTTGTAAGTTATCGCCCATCAATGTCCTCTATGCCAGATCGATGGCCAAAACAGGGGGCAGGGTGTGAATCTCAATGCCCGCTTCCGACCCAAGGCGGAGAGTTCAGTTATGCCCACTCATGCCCCTACAAGGACTCGTGAGAGCCAAGCGAGCGCGCCTTGCATGGAACGAAAATCGTCAAGGCTTCGTGCGGGAATATGGGGATAGGCGCTTGCCGCCATTTCGGCGAGTGCGCGGCCGGGGCCAAGTTCCAGAAAGGCGACGGCGCCGGCCTCTACGCAGCCATCCAGACATGTTGCCCAACGGATTGGTTGAGATATCTGCAGGGCCAACTTGTTCACATCGTTTTTGGGGTCCAACACGGAATTGCCGTCGATTCCGCTGAAGAGGCGAGTACCTATCGTTGGCGAAGATTGAAGGTTGATGTCCGCTAAAACATGACTGAACGCAACTGAGGCGTCGGCAAGCAAGTAGGTATGCGACGGTACTTTTACGGGAATGGGCACGACTCGCACTGCGCCTAAACGAACTGCGCCTTCCGCGATCGTCTCCAGCGCAACGTTTCGGCCACCCAGTACCCACGCGTCGGCTGGATTGCAGATGGCGATGGCCGCTTCGCGGTCTGCGCACAGTTGTTCGATGCTTGCCTTCCCCAATCCTCGAATGAAGAGCATGCCTTCGTCGCCGTGACTCGCTGCATCCATCACGCTGGCGCGCGCGGCGACAAGATCGAGTGTTTCGGCTGCACCTATCAAACCGGCCACACCCCATGCCGCCACCTCGCCCACGCTATAGCCCGCTATACAACGTCGCTTTGGAAGCGCGCCATCGAGTAGTGCGGCGGCGGATAGCGCTTGTAGCGTGCACAACAACTGTGCGGTTCGGTTTTCGTGAACAGCCTCGCGATCAGCGCGCCTCACCAGGCTACGTGGATCCTCACCGAGTAGCCCCGAGGCATGTGCAAAGAGCGAAGCGGCTTGAGGGGTATCACCTGTGAGATCGAACATGCTGGCGCGTTGACTGCCTTGTCCAGAACACAGAATAGCGAGTGCCATCACGTACCTCCTGTTATCGGTAGAGCCATGCGATAGCCATTGCAAGAGTGAGCACGGATATCCTCGTGCTGGCAATCACGTTTATGACAGCCCGCCGACGTGGGCATTGTCGACAACACGGTACTTGCGGGCAAAATAGCCGAGCAGCAGCACAAAGAAAATCGGTACGAGTGCCATCAGGATGACGGAGATCACATTGCCACTCCCTCTTCAAGTTCCATCACGAAGAAGCTCATGGCAAGAAGGTCAGCTGCGCCACCTGGACTGAGGCGACGTTCGACAAACGCATGATGGATAGCTTCGGCACGACCAAGCCATTCCTCGCTCCCGACACCGCCTTGGTCAAGAAAGCCTTGTGCCGCTTGCTGCGCAAAGCGCAGACCGTCCATGCCGCCACGATGCAAGAGGTTGGTGTCTTCGAGGGCGGCGATCAGGGCAAAACAGGCCTGCACGCGCACTGCTTCAGCATTGCCCGGTGCCACGCGAGCCGCATCGCGTAGCGCGGGCAGCCCGATTTGATAGACACAGGGAAATCCTTGAGCTGCCTCTTGTCGTGCGCCTCCGGCACCGTAGCGAGATCCCGCCATTTCGCCGTGGCTATCGGAAAGTCGCGGCCCAGCAAGGATCTCTCTACCCCATCGGCGGCTTACGTGGACGCCTAACGGTGTTTGCGAGTCGGCATAACCGCCTTCACGCAAACCCGCTGCAGCGCAGAGCAATCCGACGCCGAAGATTGCGCCGCGATGTGTATTCACGCCACCGGTTGCATGGAGCATGGCGCGTTCGGCACGCAAGCCGATCTTGCGCAGCACCGACATGGACGCATCACGCATGCCTGCATCGATCAGTCCAGCAAAATAAGGCCGAAGAACGGAGGCGCTCCGCCTGAACATGTCGGCATCCATGTCCGTGTGGCTTCCTGTATCGATATGACTCACCAGCCCAGGCTTGGGCCACGTCTCGATTTCCAGTCGCAAGCAACGTTCGGCCAGTGCCGCGATGCGCTCCTGAAACGAGCGAACATGCGGGCTGTTGGCAATCGAAACATTCGGCACTGCGGAGGCCTGCCTATTCATGACGACGTTCCAATAAACGATTCACGCGGACACAAAATCACATCAGTGGCTGTCTTGAGCACCAACTCCGATGCAGCAGCATGCAATTCACGCCAGTTCACGCCTGCACCATCCGCACGTACCAATTCGCCATCCAGCCGCATGGGAGCGTGCGATTCGATCTCGGCGAGATCCGCGAGAAACATGTGGATGACATCGAGAGAGGGAAGTGTCCAAATGATGTCCAGATCGGAGCGCGGACTCAGGTACTCCAGGCCCGTCAATCGCTGCCACGCCAGGCTGCCGAATACGCGCGCCTGCACACCGTCGTTCCTTGCAAGCGCCATCAATTGCCGCAGGCTCGGTTGCCACGCGAGTGGCGCTGTATCGAAACAATCGGCCAAGGTAGGCAACGGTTCCGATGTAACGATGTCTTCGGCTCGCATCTGTACCGCAATGCGGCGTTTACCCGCCGAGGGTGGAAGCGGTAAGCCCAGCGGCAATCCTGCACCGTCGCCCGGTGCGGGTCGTCGCACGATGAGTGGCCAACCGTGACGTGTCCAGTCGCGCAGCAAAGGCTCGTTGGCAAGATCATCCCGCGACGCGAGCAATGCATCCCATGCCGCGGGTAGAACGCGGACCAACTGGTGCCGTTGCAGTGGCCGCTTAGACCGAGGCGCGGGCAAGTTCATAGACACGCTCTGCGATGTCGGCGGCCTTTGGGCGACCCTTGCGCTCCTTGCCCAGTAGATCGCGCGTGTCCGCCTGCGCGCCCGCGAACG
>OUNK010002519.1_pt3 | contig 20554 bp, 31 predicted proteins | sample 1755341 | NCBI WGS metagenome assembly OUNK01 (sample SAMEA3914788, study PRJEB12502) | metagenome | biome: forest; material: soil | place: Canada | collected 2011-07-03 | depth 0.1 m | reverse complement strand
TGACTCGCCAGACTCTGCTGCTTCATCGAAACCACCTCGCAGATATCAGATTAAACAATCAGACCGCGGTTGCGGAACTTGTGCAGAGTCTTCCTAAGTGCACGGTTAATCTGACCGACGTAGCTTTCGCGCTTACTCCCTTGACCTCGCACGCCCAGATAGCAATCAAGTGTAAAGTTATCCGGGCAAGTGACCTCGAATGGAACAACCCATTCAATGCCGTGCGTCGTATCTTCCAGTCGCCGGACACTCCAATCGGTTTTCCTGTAGAAGACTCCCATCCCGATGTTTGGATTGACACCGACCCAAGCGGCATCGTAGCTATCAAACAAAAGAGATTCTGTTGACTTCTTTGAACACTCTTGAATGACGGCGATATCTGGGGCGGTTGAGAATATCACTCTCTTCTTTTTCTCGAATCCACGGGCGCAGTTCCACGTCGTCAGCTTCATTTAGAGATTTTATCCGGAGGCAGCTCAATTGCCGACAACATCAACGGCCGTTGCTGCGTACAGGCCTTGCCGTATACCGACAGCTGTCTCCACATACTTTTTTTGCATTCGTTATCATCAAAGCTGATGCTTCAGATCTGACGTATGAGAGGATCGCTGGTGCCAGTTTCTGCTAATCGTGTTTGGCGACAATTACCAAATGATATCCGAGTCGCCGTCTGCCAGATTTTTTGGGCTGAGTCAAAGGGCGCAGAGAAACAGTTTCTCTTTGCCTCTCTTGCAAAAGCAAAAAACCTGCGTGAGGTCTTTGTCCGCAAAAGCCCGATTGAGCGGCTGATCAACTGGACGGCGACAACCCTGTCACTTCCTGACCCGATCGTGGATGACCTGCTGAAGAAATATCTTCTCCACGACCATCGTGCCGTTATTGTCAGCTTTCTTGACTTCCTCAACATTCCCCATTCCGAGGGAATGATCGAGGAGAACTTTGACTACGCCACCCTGACAAATGAACGCGTTCAGGAGGCTGCCCATAGTCTGCTCGCATCGGCAGATCGCATAGGCTCCGAACTTTACCTGAAGTACCTCGTGCTTCAAGGTGGACCTTGGGCTGGGATTGAAGAAGTCCTGCCAGCCGGAGAGTAAAAGCCGCTGGCAAGTTGTCCACTTCATTTTCTGTGGCACCGGCGTGCTCTAGGACTGAGAGTATGGAAACTATGACGTTTCCGATTAGCCTGTCCTGAGTTCGGTGCCCTGATTGTTGGTGGATTCTCGAATGAGGCCAACGGCCCAATGCGTGTTTCCAGACCCGAATCGGCTGGAAACACGCATTGGCGATTTCGTACTCGTCAAGAATCATGGCTGACGAGAAGCACGCTTATGAGGCCGAATCGACTCACGGGGATTTTTCCGGGAACAAACCCCGCAGCCATGCGTACTTAGCTTCACTGCTCATGCAGAACAGAGGAGCTCTCTATCGTGGCTTACCGCCTGCGCGTTCGTACATTTCTGCTTCCAATTTTCGTCATGTCCCTTGTCTTTCCAGGTTTTCAGACGCCCGCGCAGACATCATCCTCTTATCGAAAGCAAGCGATTCCCACATTGTTGGAGAGTGAGCACGTAGCGAGTGTCTCCTTCGCACAAATCGTGGGAGGAAAGACGACTCTTGCCGAAGCCTACGGAGAACAGAGCCCCGGAGTAGCCACGAGCACCTCCACGTCTTACAACATCGCCTCCATGTCGAAGCCCATCTCGGCGGAAGTTCTCTTGCGCCTCGCTTCGAAAGGCCGTCTCTCTCTTGACGAGCCTATGTACAAGTATTGGGTCGACCCGGATGTTGCCGATGATCCTAGGGCAAAGCTGCTGACACCGAGGATGGCGCTCGACCATCAGACCGGCTTTGCCAACTGGAGACGCGAGACGAATGGCAAGCTGGCCTTCACGCGAGATCCCGGCAAAGCGTTCGGGTACTCCGGCGAGGGCTATCAGTACGTAGCGCGTTTTGCCGAAAAGAAGACGGGCGAACCCTTCGAGAGCCTTGCGCAGACCCTCATCTTCAATCCCGCGGGGATGACTCACACCGCCTACACGCATCGTCCCTGGATGGACGGCAACATCGCGCAACCCACCGATAAAGATGGCCAGTGGTTGAAGCCCCAGATCGCCACTCAATTCGTCGCCGCCGACCTGGTCTACACCACGCCCACGCAGTACGCGAGCTTTGTCGAAAGCCTGATGTACGGCGAAGGTGAAACGCCGGCCATCCGCAAGTTGCGCGACAGCGTACTGACCGATCGCAAGGCAGAGATGTGCGTCGGGAAAATGGCGAAGGCCTGCCCGGATGAAGTCGGCTTCGGTCCCGGCTGGGAAGTGGTCAAGACGCACGGCAAGACATTCCTAATGCACACAGGTATCGATGAGGGCGTGTTTACCCTGGGCTTCTTCGATCTCGGCTCGCGCTCTGGAGTGATTCTCTTTACCAATAGCACGAACGGGCCGCGAGTGATTCTGCCTATCCTGAAGATGTTGAACGCTGACCCTGACTTCATCAGCTATCTAGAGGCGCAGGTCGAGTAGTCGCCGAATGGCGCAACGTAACAAACAAGTTCACAAAAGGCGGAAGCGAAGTGCTAAAGAAACGAACGACCAGTATCTTGAGGGCCGGCCTTGCGTGTCTCCTGTGCATAGGGATGGAAGCCGGCGCCGCTGTAGCCCAGCAATTCAGCGCCCCCGTCGAGGCCCGTGTGCCCATGGCGCCGACACCCATCCGCGGCAGCGATGGCCGTATGCATTTGGAATATGAATTGCATGTGACGAACTTCTACGCATCGAACGGTCCACTTCATTTGAGCGAACTGAGCATCTTCTCTGAAAGTTCTTCGATGCCATTGGCTACCTACAAAGCAAAGGAGCTGGCTGACATCGCCAAGCCGCATCCGGAAGAAACTACGGATGGTGTCACGCTTCCTGCGGGCAGTCGCACGGTTTTCTTTCTCTGGATCACGCTTCCCGACGGTGCTGCGACACCCATAGGCTTATCGCACCGCATGAGCTTTCAGGATGCGAAGGGCATGAAGCGCACTCTGCAGGGCGTCACCGTCATACTTTCTCCACGACCCGCCATCACCATCGCTCCACCGCTGCGCGGAGGGCGTAATTGGCTGGTGAGTGAAGGCCCGGGCAACTCGCACTCGCATCACTGGGGTAGCCTTCTCGCTTTGAACGGAGTCGTAACGATCCCTCAGCGCTATGCCATTGACTTCGTTGGCCTGAATGAACGCGGCCACGCGTTGGAAGTAGCGCCTGATAAACTCCAGAATTCCGCAAATACTGACTGGTTCGGCTACGACAGCGAAGTTCTGGCTGTGGCTGACGGCGTAGTGCGCGATGCACGCGACGGTCAGCCAGACGGCAAGCCAATGTCCAAGCATGGAGACGAAAGTGACCTGACTGCCCGCGGGCTGTATGGCAACTTCGTGGTGCTGGAGATGGCGCCCGACGTCTTCGCACACTACGCGCACCTTCGCCCTGGAAGCCTGCGCGTCCGCGCAGGGCAGCACGTCCATCGTGGAGAAGTGCTTGCGCATCTCGGTGACACTGGAAATTCGGCTGCACCACACCTGCACTTTCACCTGAGCAACAGGGCCGCCTTTGAAGAATCCGAAGGTCTTCCATTCCGCTTCGCTCGCTTCACAAACGAGGGCACTGCGGGCGAGGACGTAGTGTTGTCGCCTTCAGCAGTATGGACTCCGCATCCCGTCCAACTGCAGGAATCGATGCCGCTTGATGGTGCCGTTATCGAATTTCCGTAGAAGGCGCAGAAGCGCCCTGTCGCATGCGATACGCGAAAGAGCGAATCAGTAACGATACGGCCGCTTCTCGGATGCAATCCGCCGGGCGTTCTGACAAGAAACAAAACTTGGTCTACGCCGTCACGGGAGTGATCTGGACGGCGAATCCGAGGTTTTGCAGACGGTTGATGAGTCGTAGAACTTGCTTGCCTTTTGCGCGGTTGTCGAAGTGGTTTGGGCCGAGGCTCCAATCGCTCTTTTGGCGCCACGGCGCGAGCGAAGGCGTAGGTATTGAGCATGGAGATAAATTCCCTTGGTGCGCGTGGCTGCCCATGCGCATTGGATAAGGGTGGTCTTGAGCCAGAGCGCGCCCTTTTTCATGCGCGTAGAGCGGCGCTTTCCGGCGCTTTCGTCGTTGCCGCTTCCATCCTCACCGCTGCCTACCACATGCTCAAAGGACGGCACCCTCTATCAGGACCCCATCGCTCCTCCTCATGCGCCGCCGGCGTGGAACCCCTATCAAGCGGAATCTGACAAGCGTGCTCCGGGGCTGTTGCCAACCCGTGGCATAATCTGGGGTACTCAAGGGTTCCGGGTCCGACTCAACTACGGGCTCACTCGCACCAAGAATAAAACGACCTCTGTGCCGATGACGCCACAACACTCTACTACGCGATCGGCACCTGTTTCATCCACTGCGGGTCGGCAACGCCGGGTGAAGGACTTCGCAGGCCTTTAGCGTCAATCCTCAATCCCTAGGATGAACCAGCTTCCCATGCAGACGGCTTGATTTCAGGCGTCGCCTGGTTGTGCCCGGCGGTCTCGAAAACATACCCCGCGCCGCCTAGTCACGGCAAATTGATGGGTGCGCACGACATCCAAGATCCCCGAAGCTCCGCATGAGCCCAGGGGGTACGTGCACAGGACCGCCAGACGCTGATTGGCGACCGCCTGGTTAAGAGCATCTTCATATTCAACGAAGTCGCTCCAATCCTTTTTTTCAAGCCATGAGGTATCTCCGGTCACTCGGATGCCTTCGTATCCTCGGTCTAATGCGCTTGCGAGTTTCTCGTTCCACCTGCCAATCACACGACTGGGATCAAACCTCCCATCCTGGAGATACCAGTCGCGAGCTGAGACGATATCAATGCTGTGCTCAGCGAGGTGTCGATCAAGGTCAGGAACGGCGCGTTTTAACGCGTACCTCGCGTCTGCTTTGGTGAGGGGTTCGGCGACCACCCACAAGCAGAACTCCTGACTTTCCAGTCCAGCTTTGGAGTAGCAGACCGCGGTCTCGAGGAGATCCACTCCGGTTTCGTAGAAGTAGCAAAAGTGTGTCCCCCAAGGCATGCTGCCGACGCCCTCGATTCCGGTCTTTCGCATCTCAGTGGCCATCGCGGTTACCTCAGCTGCTGCCTTTGTGGGAGATTTGGAATTGATCTCGCTGGAGCCGCATTCGCTGATGAAAGCGGGTTCGTTTGCAGCATCGAGCTAGGCCATTTACCTGTCCTTGAACCGCCGGACGAAGCACTTGATCCGCTTGCGGACCTTTCACGCCTTGAACAATTTCGAAAGTGACAGCATCCCCCTCGGTCAGGGTTTATAGCCGTCGCTCTGAATTGCACTGTAATGGCAGAACAGGTCGGTCCCGTTCTCGTATCCAAGAAAGCCATACCCCTTTGCATTGCTAACCCACTTTACAACGTCTTGATGTCGGGACATCCCTCCTCCTTGTGTGATTGATCAATAAATGTGAGAGTGGGCGCTGCTCGGGCGGCCAATGAGCTTGTCCATAGCAGTCGGGAGGTCCCTCGCATCGAGCTCGGTTTGAGGCACTTCGTCACGATAGCCTGATCTCCTCGGACTGAGAACAATGCTTTTCAGAGGAGGGGACTGAACGTCTGCAAAGGCAATGGCCCACGCGCGTTCCTCTGGGGATAGTGTGTGACAGAGGATCCGTTCTTCGATGACGATTGCGAAAACGTCTGGGATCTTCGGCCGTCCACACCTGATAACCGGCCGCTTCTAGCATCTGTCTCCGCGTATCCAGAAGGTGTTGCTTGCGTCCGTATAAAACAAGGGAAATTGGCTTAGACATGAGGCTCTCCGACGATCGGAATTGAACCTTGCTAACGAGACGATTGTCGCACAAAAATGGAGGGTTTGGCGGCCTCCCTTGGGCGCGCTCACGTTCTGCCCTAACCCAAGCTCCGTCCTATCCAGATATGGGGTTTCTTCAGGACACCTTACGGAGTGTTGATCGGTAGAGCGAAGCGGAAGGGTACGCGATCGGATCGGCGGTGTCGAGCGTTGAAGGTGGTGCGCTTCGGGTTCGGTTCCGGCCGAGCCGAATCCGACTAGGCCCCAGCGCATGCCGACTAGCTCGCGGGCGCCGGTGTCGCGGTTCTGGCGGATGACGGGCTGTGTGGTGCTCGGGGCGATGTCGTAGCTGGAGGTGAAGTCAGGAAGGTCCTCGGCGGGCTCAGGGCTGAAGTACTCGGCGATCGCCTGCTTATCTCCGATGCGGTAGCAACGGCAACACATGGGCTATGGCTGCTCGGGGCTGAATCCTGCAGCTCTCAGCTCATCGATCGAGCATTCCAGCTGCCCTTCGACGCGCTGACCTGGTTCGGTGAGTTGAGAAAGAGCGTCAAGCTTCCACTCGAATCCTGGGCGAACCAGCCCACGAAGCTTCTCGATCCCCTCACTCATAGAGATCACTGGAACCCGGAAGACGCTGCGGCGCGTAATATTCTGTCGCACCTCAATCTCGACCATTCCGTCGCGAATGACCGTCGCAACAAACAGAAATGTAGGTTCGGCATGATCAATCATGCGAACAGGCTACCACTGCGGGAGGCATAACCCTGCGAGGCCGATGATCGCAGGGCGTCCGCGGCGAAGCCGATCAGGCTGCGGTCTATCAGCAGATATACACGGAGAACGCATTTTGAGACTGAATTCGCAAGTATTTGGAGGCGCGGGTCGGGATCAAACCGACGAATGAAGGTTTTGCAGACCTCTCCCTTACCACTTGGGTACTGCGCCTCTCAAAGGCGCTCTCCATCTTCACACTTCACACGCTTCTTGAACTGATTCTTATCACAGCCCGGAATCGAGACGTTAGCGTCATACCACTGTGCGGCCATCACCGTTTTCGATCGAATCCACGATAAGATCGCGGGATTGAAGGGAGTAGCTCATTCCTTCGGTGCCCATCGAGATGCCGTCGCTCACACCAATCGTATTATGCAGGCGGAGGTTGTCTTGCTTGGGATCGTCGAGCCTCCGAACATACAGGCTGCCGGGGAGGGATTGCCGGTGGAACCCCCAGCAATCCGCCATCGAAGGATTGAAAAACGATTCTATGACTACCTCCAGCTAGGTAGGTCACTTGGGCTTGAAATGACGGCCGAGATCGTCGAAGGATGGGCGGAGAAGCAGATCCGTGCGCGCGTCGGTGCCGATCGCGTTGACCTCATCGTCATCGGGGATCAAGAGCGTAATTGGTTGCAACGATGGCTCGTTGGATCCACCGCTGAGACCCTATTGCGACGTACCGAATGCTCCGTAATGACCGCCCGATAATCTATAGGGCTCCTTATTGCGAGACCACCGCACGAACACCGTGGGGGCGAAAATAGCCATAAAACACCCGGTTTATCCTTTTTCGGGGTCAGGAATTCGGATTTGTCGTCCATCTCGGCTTCCTCGATAGGCCAATGGTGGCACCGACGGCAAGGCGCTCCAAGTAAACAGAACTCGTTGGACTTAATGGGAAAATCCGCATTAGCACCCCGCGCAATCAATCGTGAAGCAGACACTCAGTTGGCAGCGTCGAGATCATGGACTTCCTCAATCCTCTCGATGTGCACCGGCGGAATCGGCGAACGATAAAATACGTCGGCTCGAACGTCCGGTAATCCGAGAAGAGATGCAACAAATACCCGGTGTAGCGCCCGACGCTCATCGAACAGGTGAAAGGGACGATTACGCTGCGAAAGCTCCAGGGAGCGCGTGCAGTGAGTGTTCAGGCGATTGACGGAGCTGGTCAGCCGCTCGGAGCCCCGGATGGGGCTACTGCATGCGGCGAAGATTGGAAGATAATGATCGGGGACCGGGTGACGACGTGGTATCAGATCACGGTGTTGCGCTGACAACATCCTGGCTAATCATCGCTCCACGACGCCACGGAGAGCACGCAACTCGCTCATTCTTTGGATGGATGCATCGGGAGCCGGATGGCGATAACCTGTATCTCTTGCAGACGGGAATAGCAATCGAGGCTTTGCTGGAACATGAAGATTCCTATATCGACGGCGTGAAAGACCGGGGCCTCCTTCATCGAACGATTGAAGCTGTGGCCAGCGCCAGCTATGGCGTCTCCCATGGCATAGACTGTGCTTGCGGATATCGTCAACATCGCGACGACGCCCGCTTCAAGGAGCCCGATTGCGACGTGCCGAACCGAGCTGTCCCAGGTACGGTGCTAGCGCCTCGGCGTAACCGAACAGGCGCAGGTATGGCAGAGAATCGCCCGTTTGCTCGAGATCCACGAGAAGACCGTGCCCGCCTTTACCCTGCTCGTCCGGCCCCATTTGCTCGAAAAAAGTCTGGCTGACTCTGCGGATCGACCATTCGATTAAGAGTCGACTGGTCGACGCAGTCACTTGGGCGATCGTAAATTGGCGAGCTGTTCCGGCGATAGCCTGAGGAAGATGCCACCACGGCCGGCCTGAATCCCCATCTCCAGCATCTGGCGTGATTCAAGTGTCGGAAGCCCATAGCCACGCTCGGCCAACTCGGTGATTTTGTCGGGATTAGCGAAGGTCAGAGGGCGGGCCAGAGGGGCCCCAGCTCCGTCGAGAAGAAATTCGCACTTCCACGCTGAGCCATGTCGCCGGAACTGCTTGTATGCGGTTTGGTACTACAAGCGCTTCGGAAAATGGTGGGGCTTGTTTGGCATTTGGGTTTGTCGAGATCACTTCCGGCTTACCGTGGATCGACTGAAGAGTTACCGGCAGATGGCTGATCGCGGATAGCAATAACGAACAAATGTGGGCAGCCGCGAGCGCGGACTGGTCAGTCAGGTGGCACCAGCTTTGATAGCTCTCTGGGGTGCTCTTCGTGAAGCTCGTCGTGCAACTCGTCAACCTTTATTTTCGCAAGTACGAGAGCTTTTTTCCCCGCAGCGGTAATCCTATAAATCCTGCGCTTCCGTCCCTGTACGATCTTCAAATCGGACTTTAGAAGGCCATTTCGTTCCATCCCATGCAGCAACGGGTAGAGCGTGCCTGGCCCGATGCGGTAGTCGTGGTGCCGGAGTTCCTCCATCATCGCAAGCCCGAAGATGTCCTCGTGAGATGCGTGAACGAGGACATGAATGCGAATCAGACCGGTAAAGAGTTCCCGCTGATGTTTAAGCACAATGTAACTATACCGCGATGGAGATCTGCGATCACTTGTTTTATTATCGAACTTCGATATAAGCTGTGCGTGTCACTATCCGATCGCTGAGGCCCTCCGTGATGTTGGTTGGCAATGATGTCTTGCTGAGGATTCGCCCACGATTCCCGAGTTGGGCATTGTTCTTCCTGCTGACGTTGTACACTCCCGGCTTGTGGGCGCAGGCTGGTCCTCCGTTCCAAACCGACGACCCGACTCCCGTGGATCTCGGACACTACGAAGCCTACGTTTTCGGAACCGTCGATGGCACTCCAGCCGAACTTGACACTATCAGTCCTGGGTTTGAATTCAATTGGGGCGCAATTCCGAATATCCAGCTGCATGTGATTCTGCCGCTTGGGGCGATCATTCCGTCGAACAAGCCTGTCTATGCTCCGGGCGGCGTAGGACCGAGTGCCTTCGGGGTACAGGACATGGAGTTGGGGGTGAAGTATGGCTTTATCAAACAGACGAAGCACCGTCCCCAGATCGGATCATTCACCATGTTCGAGATTCCCACGGGAAGCTATTCCAAAGGTCTTGGCGTCGGGAAGGTTTGGTGCAAACTCCCGATCTGGGTTGAGAAGGAGTTTGGCCCGTGGAGTCTGGTGGGCGGTCTTGGGTATGCTGTCGTCCCGCAAGATCAGTACAGGAATTATTTATACGGTGGATACCTCGTGAAACGAACGGTAAGCGAGAAGCTAGAACTGTCAGCCGAGGTCTTCTCCCATGCGGGCGAGGGCTTCGCAGCAGCTCAGACTCAGGCCTCGACTCTGATTGATGCGGGAGGGTATTACCACTTCAAACAACCGGGCCTGCAATTGCTTTTCGCATATGGGCATTCTGTCGCCGGACAGACGGAGAACTATGCCTACCTTGGCCTTTACAAGACCTGGGGCAAAGATAAGGGCGCCGACAAAAAAGACACAGCTGACCCGATGCGCTCTGCTCAGCCCCACTAGCTATAGGAAAGAGGACCGATGGAAATCACGATAAGAGGCTTCTGGACGCTGCTCCACGGCATGGGATTCGGGGCGCTGTACCTGCTGGCATGTTCTGGTGGACTGGTTGAACTCTATCGGTTCACCACCTCGTCGGCACCAGTCGGAGGTACGCCGGGGGAGGAACGCTTCCTCAAGGTTTACCTGATTCTGATGGTCATACTCGCTTGGGCCGCGGTGCTGACAGGAGCCTACGTCGTTTACCCGTGGTATCGCGCGGCCGCGCCGCAGGGAACAAGCGGCCTTTCACTGTTTCCGCAACGATTGCTCATGTCGAGCCCATCTACCAGTGGATGGCACTCGCTGGGGATGGAATGGAAGGAACACGTCGCATGGTTCGCCCCGATTTCCATCACCCTGGTCGCATTCGTCTTCATCAAATATGGCCGCGATCTCAAGAATCACAGGCAGCTTCGTGCCGGCGTCCTTTCGTTCGCTTTGGCGTCCTTCGTGGCGGCGGGCATTGCTGGATTCTTCGGCGCAATGATTAACAAGTACGCACCTGTGCAAGGCGGTCACACGATTCAACTGGGCCATGGAGAAGAAAAATGAATATGACAGATGCCGCAATCTCCCAAAGTGTTCCTGCCATCCCAAACGGTTCCGGGGCAGCCGCCATCCTGGCGGCTTCAGTCGGCTCCTTTGCATTAGGCATCCTTGCCTTCGCCGGAGACAAGTCAGTTGCGATCAAGAACACCCTCAATTTCTACAAACCAACAGGGCCACTGTCAGGCGTCACGACATCCGCAATCGTCATCTGGCTTGTGATTTGGGGGATACTGGAATGGCGTTGGGGGAACAAGACAATCGTTGTGGGTCGCATCACTGCCATTGCACTTATTTTGCTCGGCCTGAGTTTCCTGCTAACCTTCCCACCGGTCGTAGATTTTCTGTGAGGCATTCGGTAAGCGCTTTTTAATCCGGGACTGCGAAGTTCTTCACGTCAATCGTTTCGCAAGACTTTAAGCGCCGTAATGCCTGGGGTCTACTTCTATTACGTGCGCTGGTGGGATGGGTGTTCTTGTCGGAGGGTATTCAGAAATTCCTCTTCCCGGAGGCCCTCGGAGCTGGAAGGTTCGCCAAGATCGGCATAGCATCGCCGCAATTCACCGCCCCGTTTGTTGGAGGAGTGGAGATAGTCTGCGGAACGATGCTCATTGCCGGGTTCTTCACGGCCCTCGCAACACTCCCACTTCTCATCGATATTCTTGTCACCATTACGACAACCAAGCTCGCTGTTCTACCTAAGCAAGGGTTTTGGGCAACGATGCATGACGCTAGAACTGACTTCTGTATGCTCCTCGGCTTGATCGCGATTGCGATGCTGGGTGTGGGTTCGCTTTCACTCGATGCGCGAAGAAGGAGCGGCTGATAGTTCTAATTGAGAAGTGGGCTAGCATTGATAAGCGAGCGTACTCTTTCTTCAATTTCATTCCGCATTGCGCGCACCTCGTCCATCGACAGCCCTTTCGGATCGCGGAGCGGCCAATCATCACGCCGCAGGCCAGGGACATACGGACACTTGTCGCCACACCCCATCGTAATGAGCAACTGCGCTCCCCGTGCCAGTTCCTCCGTAAGCTTTTGAGGCTTCGCGTTGCTCAGGTCGATTCCCACCTCTTGCATGGCGGCCTGGACCTCGGGATGGACGCGAGCGCCGGGCTCCGTTCCCGCAGATACGGCCTCAGCCTTCTGCGGGTCCACAAACTGATTGAAGAATGCCGCTGCCATCTGGGATCGTCCAGCATTGTGAACACACGCAAAGATCACCTTGAACATAAGATCTCCTGTCTCCTAAGCGCTGCAGGATGGGCCGCAGCACGGAATTGCGGTGGGCTTTGGCTTGACGGCATAGACCTTTACGCTTGCGGCTGCCGCGTTGATGTCATGCTTCGTCAGCAGTTCGGTCAATTCCGTGTGGAGTGATGTTGCTATATCAGGTGCGGGCGCACAGCAGGACTCTCCATCCATCGCCGGTGAGCAGCAGCCTGACTGGTTCTCCACCTTCGCATAAGCGTTCAGGTCTGCTCCACTGTCCACGATCTCAACGTGCTCGAATCCGGCTGCGAGAAGACCGGCACGGTAGTCGTCGATCTTGATTGCGCCTGCGATGCAGCCTACATAAGCCGCCATACTGCGGGCGACCGCTTCCGGCAGCTCGCCCTTCAAGGCAATGTCGCTCACGGCAACGCGGCCTCCAGGCTTGAGTACGCGAGCGATTTCACGGAAGACGGCAGGCTTATCCGGTGCGAGGTTGAGGACGCAATTCGAGATGACGCAATCTACAGAAGCATCGGGAAGCGGAATGCGGTCGATAGTGGACCGGTAAAACTCCACGTTGGTATAGCTGCCCGCTATTGCGTTCGATTTAGAACGTTCGATCATGGCCGGAGTCATGTCAATGCCGATGGCACGACCCTCTGCCCCTACCAACTTCGACGCCAGAAAAACATCCAAGCCGCCGCCGGAGCCGAGATCCACCACGACCTCACCGAGCCGAAGGTGCGCGGTCGCCGTGGGATTGCCGCAAGACAAACCCATGTTTGCCTCTGCGGGAATAGAGGTCAGCTCTTCAGCCGAATAGCCGAAGGCTTCGGCAACAGCCTTTACGCCGTCATCGTTGCTTGATAGCGTGCTCTGTGCCACTGCACTGTACTTCGATCTAATCGACTTAAGAGTCTGTTCTACCATGTGACCATCTCCTGGACATATTCGCTATGGTGAATGTATCCCTTGTGGTCGTATCCGTCGAGGCGTATACATTTTCTATGGCAAGGCGAGTGCAACAATTTGACATGCAGCAGTTTTTTCAAGCGCTGGGAGACCACACACGTCTCCGGCTACTCAACCTTATGGGGCAACAAGAGGTTTGCGTCTGTTATTTCGTTGAAATCCTGGGTGGCCCGCAGCCGAAAATATCCCGTCATTTGGCGTATTTGCGTAACGCTGGCATCGTCTCCGCGCGACGTGAAGGTAAGTGGATGCACTACCGCATCGTCATGCCGCCACATATCGGGGCAACGCAAATCCTCCGGCAGACCCTCGATTGGCTTAAGGAAGACAACGCAATGCAGGCAGACAAGGAACGTCTCACAAAGGCTTGCTGCTCCCCGTCGAAGTACCCCGCGCTCGAAGGTGCGCCGCTGCCTACGGCTGTCACTGAACAGTGCTGCGAGGTTTGCTAGATATGTCCTCAGCAGTAACGCAAGGCCGTGTATGTGCTCCCACGCAACGAAAAAACCTGTTTTTTCTGGACCGCTTTCTTACGCTCTGGATATTCCTCTCAATGGCTGTAGGCGTGAGCATCGGTCACTTCATTCCTAGATCGACCGCCTTCGTCAATCGTTTTCAGACCGGCACGACAAATATCCCCATCGCCATCGGCCTCATCATCATGATGTTCCCGCCACTGGCGAAGGTTCGATACGAGAAGTTGGGCGAAGTATTCCGCAACAAACGTATCCTCGGCCTGTCGTTGGCGCAGAACTGGCTTATCGGTCCAGTGCTGATGTTCTTGCTTGCTGTCGGCTTTCTTCGAGGTGAGCCTGCATACATGCGCGGCCTCATCCTGATTGGGATCGCACGCTGTATTGCGATGGTCCTCGTCTGGAATGAGCTTGCGGAAGGCGACACGGATTACGTTGCCGGACTGGTCGCCATAAATAGTGTGCTTCAGGTGCTTTTCTACAGCCTCTATGCCTGGGCCTTCCTCACGGGCTTCCCAAGTGGTTTGGCCTAGAGGGGAGCATCGTTAAGATTGGCATTGGCCAGATTGCGCGGAGCGTGGGCCTTTATCTCGGAGTTCCGTTCGTCGCTGGCTTTCTGACCCGTTTCGTTCTTACCCGGCTGAAAGGTGAGGAATGGTATCGGACGCGCTTCCTTCCACGTATCAGCCCACTCACGCTGATTGCCCTGCTGTTCACAATCCTCGTAATGTTTTCACTCAAGGGCGACCTCATCGTGCGATTGCCGTTGGACGTGGTTCACATCGCAATCCAGCTGGTCGTCTACTTCCTCATCATGTTTTTGGTGAGCTTTTGGATGGGAAAGCGGCTTGGCGCGAATTACGCACAGTCGGCGACACTCTCGTTCACCGCCGCGGGCAACAACTTTGAGTTGGCAATTGCAGTGGCTGTCGCCGTCTTCGGACTGAACTCGGGGAGGCATTTGTAGGCGTCGTCGGCCCGCTCATTGAAGTGCCTGCCTTGATTGGCCTGGTCAACGTTGCATTCTGGCTACGCAGACGCTGCTTCGCGACCGCTCACCAAGATTTCGAGGTACATCCAGTCGAGGATGCGCCATAAAACATCTTGCAAATGTGGGGGGGCCCCGGGATGTCACTCCGTAACATGGGATGGTGTACCGGAGCCTGAGTTCTTTCCGAAGATGTCCAGCAGGAGAACCTTAAGTCCGAGCATCCAAACAGCAGTCAGGAAGATACGCCGGACCCAGAGATTTCCGATGCGGATCGCGAAGCGAGCACCGACAATGGCACCCACAAACATCGTGGCCCCCAGGATCATACCGAGCCGGTAGTCGATGAGGCCGTGCCACATAAATACGCCGGTGGCGATGGCGGAAGAAAACACGTTCATCACCTTGGTTGTAGCGATGGCCTCGACAAAAGACAACCGAAAGAGGGCGACGAAGACCACGGTTAGAATCGTGACGTAGCCACCGCTGAAGAAACCACCGTAGACCCCCAGCAAGAACGTCAACGCATAACCGGAGAACTCAGCCGCAGCAGAGGGACTGCCTTCAGCATCCTGGAGTCCTGACTTTCGATAGACGACGGAGAAGATTGCAACGGCGATCATCGACGTCGAGACAATGATCGAGACAGAGCGAACTGGAACGAGGAGCAAGAGGAACGCACCAATCAACGAACCAGCCAGCGTCAGGGCGATAAGGAGAGGGAGTCGCTTCCGATTCACTTTCTGACCTCTTACGAATGGCAGCGCGCCGCCCACGCTCATAAAGGTCAGAGCAAACATATTGGTCGCCAGCGCTGTACGCGGTTCGATATGGAACTGGAACATGGCGGGCACAGTGATCAACGATGTGCTGCCGGTGACGACGCTTATCGCGCTCGTCACAAAGAAGATGAGAATCAACCACAGCAGCGGCATCCCAGTCATGCTTCGATCTTATCGCGGCTCTATGAGGTTACTTCTTCGGCCCGCTCCATTCGAGGTAGGACTTCCACTCGTTCTGCCCCGGCATCCGCATCTGGAATTTCCCCTGCATAGTAGCGCCCTTCAGCTCATACAGAAGACGGAACTGTGGTCCGGGCTGAGAGGCGTCCGACAAGAACATCGCGGTCGTCGCATCGGGAGTGGAGACATCGTAGTGAATTACATGCCCCTCATTATCGAAATAGATCGCCTTGAGCGGCTGTCCCGGCGTGTCTTGGTAGATGTACAGGAGGTCGCCATGATCGCAGTCGAAGGTTGCTGGGCCTTTGCATCCTTCGAGACTGGTCGTGTGGCGCGCGAGGATGTGATTCCCAAGCTCCGGCCTGAAGGTGTAGGTGCCACTGACATTGCCGCCGGAGGAGCCTGCTGTGGTGGTGGATGCCAACCAGGTGCCTTGCAAAAAGGAGAGCACCTTCCACGGATCGGCTCCTGAGAGCGGCACGATCTGCGCGGTGAGAGGAAGCGCGAGAAGTAGCGGAAGAATTCGAGCCAATAATTTCATCTGTCTTGTCCTTTCATCTCTGCAGAAAATCCGCGGAGGCGGTCTTCGATTTGCTCTGGTGTCAGCACTTCCTTGACGGTGGAGAGCTCCCAAACATGCCCGAACGGATCGCGGACCCAACCGTACCGGTCACCCCAAAACATATCGGTCGGAGGCAGGGCGGGAACCGCTCCGTGATCGACGGCAAGCTTGAATGCCGAATCAACGTCGGCGACGCCAATCTGGAAGACGCAAGTGGAACCCAACAATGTCTCGGGTGAAGCAAGTAGCGCTCCCTCAATGCGCTCCCCGCGTTGGGCGGGTTCCTCGGTGGAGATCTGTACCAGCGAATCCCACATCTTCACATGAATATATTCACCAGCTCCGCTCGGCGAAGGCGAGCGGTACAAAATAGTCGCGGCGAAAGCCTGCACGTAGAAAGCGAGAGCTTCTGCCACATCTCGCACCACAAGATGCGGAACGATAACGCCTGGAGTGGGAACCGATCCTTCAACGGCCATCGCTGCGTCTCCTCTTCTTGTCAACACGGATCGCACTCTTCTCGGAAGGAACGAAGGCCCAAGCATGCCCTGACGGATCGAAGAGGCGCCGGTACTGAGCGGACCAATCGAGGACAACCTTCAGCGGAGCGGCTGTAAGGCGGTACTTTTGTTCCAGTCCGGCTCGGTCGGAGGTCACGAGTTCAGCATCTTTCAGTTCCCGAAGATGTTGGGAGATGGCAGATTGGGACATCTCAAATTCAGCGGTAAGCTCTTTGACGGAGCGTGCCGAGACAGACAGCAAGGAGATGATCTCTCGACGGGCTGGATGAGCAATCGCTTTGAAGATAGAGTCTGTCGAGTTCATAAGGGATCACTTATGGAGAGACTGCATAAGCGATCCCTTATAAGCAAATGAAGTGAACGAGATCCTCAAAAAAGGTATTCTGATCGTACCCATGAGAGGGCGGCCACAATATCAAGCGCGGTGTGCAGTATGGCTTCTCTGCGCGCTGGTTATTGTGATGAGCATCGTCTCGCCGCTCTGTAGTGCCTGCGATGGCATCAGGAGTGTCCACAACGCTGTTACGCATGCGACCGCCCACACCGCGGATGAGCTACCACCTGCCGCTCCTGCCGATCAATGCAATGGTGTCTGCTCTTGTTGTGGTTTTCACTGGCTTCCCGTTGTGGAACCTGCGGTGAGTCAGATCGCCCTTCTGACCCCTGTTTTCTCGGCTCAAGAGCAGAGGCTTGCCGGTCGCCAGCTTGCTCCGCCGTTCCAACCACCCCGCGCTTAATCCAGAACCGAAGTGAGTCGGCACGTGCTCTTCGCGTGTGTCCCCTTTTCATTTCTCTGGAGACATCTCATATGAATTGCTTTCCTACACTCTCTTGGCGGCGGTCCTGCTTTGCCGGGCCCTCCTCACTGCACAGTCCGACACGCCTGAACTTCCCGAGGCCAATCCGGGTAGGCCCACTGTCTCAACACCCGCGACCCTGACACCGGTTGGCTACTTGCAGTTTGAAAACCGGGGGGCTGTACGCCAGCAACTCGCCCGAATTCTCAACGAGGCTTGGCATCAATCAAGTCACCAGGTTCACGGTCACCTCGCGTCTTCAACTGCTGGTGCTCTCGGAGCCATTCACGCACAGCACCGGCGCAGCGGTAAGCGGTAACCGGCCGGGTGAGGTCTTCGCCGGAGTGCAAATGGTGTTGCTCAAAGGCGAGAAGCACCGTCCGACAGTCGCGGCCAGCTATATCCGGCGGCTGTACGAGAGCCCAGTGCCGGAGATTGACATCGGCACATTCCGCCAAAGCGCACTTCTCCTTGTGAGCGACGACGCAGGCCGCTTCCATTTTGACCTGAATGGGATCGCGAGTGAGCAGGCTGAAGGCATAGTACGCCGCGCACAGTTCGGCCAGACGCTCTCTATCTCCCATCCAGTCAGGCGCTTCACGGTATCGGGAGAGCTGTGGCACTTCACGCAGCCGTTGACGAAAGGAAATGCAGTCGGCAACCTATGGGCGGCCTCCTATCCGGTAAAGAAGAACCTTGTTGTCGATGCTGGGTTCAACCACGGTTTTACCAACACCTCGACGAACTGGGAGGGGTTTGCGGGTCTTACTTACCTTCTGCCGCTCCGCCTTTGGAGAGGACAGGAGTGAAGAATAGGATGGAGACCTGATATGGAACGGCCTACTCAACTTCGCGAGGACGCGGCAGCTCGAGAATCCTGCTCCATACCCGCGGAGCCAAATCAGATTGTGATTTGGCTTCAGGGCATCACATTGGCGTGGATGCTGGTGGAGTGCGGCGTGGCCCTCTATGGAGCCGTGTCAGCTCATAGCTCCGCGTTGTTGGCATTCGGTGCCGATAGCTTTGTGGAACTGCTTTCTGCAACTGTCGTTTTGCTGGCGATTGTTCCGTCATTTCCGCTCACAAGAGATCGCGCCGCACGGCTGGCCGGAATCCTGTTATTTGTCCTCGCCGGAGTTGTCGCATTGGTAACGCTCGTTGCTCTTGTATCAGGCGTGGCTCCAGAGACAAGTTGCAGCGGAATGGCGATTACTCTAGCTGCACTTGTCGTCATGCCCCTTCTAGCCTGGGCGAAACGTAGAACGGCACGGCAGACAAACAACCGAGCCCTGGCCGCGGACGCAGTGCAGTCAGCAACCTGTGCCTACCTTGCTGCGATCACTTTGGCCGATCTGGCCATGAATGCCCGCTGGCATATTCACTGGGTGGATTCAGCAGCAGCGCTCCTGGCATTGCCTATTCTGATCGCCGAGGGGCGACGCGGACTTCGGGGTGAGAGCTGTGGCTGCTGCTGAATGAACTACGAATGGAGCTTAGTGTAACCGAACCGCCGGGTCATGAGGCTCCGCAGGATGATCATCTAAAATAGTTGTATGCAGCATGACTATGCGAATCACCGGGAACAGATTTACACGTCTAAGCCGGAGGAGACGCTCAGTTGGCACCAACCAGTGCCTGCTCTTTCTTTCGACCTGATCCGCCAGTTTGCGCGACCGGGCGGCAGCGTGATTGATATTGGAGGTGGATCTTCTGCTCTGGCTGGCATGCTGGTTGAGGAAGGGTTTTCACCCTGCGCCGTTCTCGATATTTCCAAGACCGCACTCGATCGCGCGAAGAACCGCCTGGCACCCTCGATCCGACCAGGGATCGACTGGTGTGTCGCCGATATTCTCAGCGCCGGACCTTCCAGCCTATGATATCTGGCATGATCGCGCCGTCTTCCATTTTCTGGTCGAACCGGAACAGAGAGCAGCATATGTTGTACTTGCGGAACGAACCGTGGCACCGCAAGGGTTTATCGTACTTGGGACCTTTAGCTTGGACGGCCCGGAAAAATGCAGTGGTCTCCGTGTTCAACGATATGATGCAGAGTCCCTGACTAAACCCTTTGACCGGAGCTTTCTCCTCAAGACGGAAGCTCACGAAATACACACTACACCGTGGGGAGCGTCACAGTCTTTTATCTATGTTGTGATGGAACGCCGCTAAAGCTCTACGAATTCATCCCTAGCGGGTGAGTGATCCCAATCTTGAATACGAACGGTCTGATGAGTGGAATCTCTATTCGCACTGATTGGCAAGGCCATCGTGCTGTTTGCTTCGACAAATATCGATGATGTTTTTGTACTGATCGGATTCTTTGCAGACCCGAAATTCCGCGCGCGAGACATTGTGCTCGGTCAATACCTTGGAATCGCCGCTTTATTTGGGGTGAGTGTGGCAGCGTCCCTGCTCTCGCTGGTAATCTCTCGGACCTATGTCGGCCTGCTGGGAATAGTTCCTATTCTAATTGGCCTAAAAAAAACTGTTTGATCTGTACCTCAAGCGCGATGGCACAGAAAAGAGTCTAGAACAACACTCCGATGCAGGCGGAAATGAGCGAACGGTAGCCGTGGCTCTCGTAACGATGGCGAACGGTGGCGACAACTTTGGGATTTACACGCCTTCGTTTGCCATCCGCTCGGCAAACGAGATCGCTATGATCGCTCTCATCTTCGCCGTGATGACTGCGCTTTGGTGTTTCCTCGCGTACGCGACGGTCAATCATCCGAAATTGGGCTCGCCAATTCGCCGTTATGGGCATCGCGTGGCTCCCGTCGTATTAATCGGACTTGGATTGCTGATCCTCTATCAGGCGGGTAGCTTCAGATTGCTTTACAGTTCACCTACATGATTTTCTCCTCCCGATTTCGCTTCACCTCCTGGGACGCGGAGTATTCCGCGCCCCAGTTAATGCCGTTCACTTCTTTCCTGAATCCCTCTATCCCCAAGCCCCATGCAGCTCACGGCAGAAGACTCCACACCTACTGTTTGGCTGCCGCAATTGACTCGACAGTCACCGTAGAGCCGGACACAGTGCCTTTCACGGCGACATTCTGTCCGGCGAATTTGTCGAACTGCGTTTTATCTCTCTTCAAGGTGTAAACCTTGTCGCCACTGACGAGAGCAAAATCAGAGCCCTGCTTGACACATTCGCGGGTGCATTGTGCGGGAGTCTTACCTTGCATCATGTGATGAGCCCCACACATGGCATCGGTCACGGTGCCGGTTATGGCTTGGCTGGATTGGGCGGAAGCGGCAACGGCTGATAGAACAACAGAAAGAAACAAAGCTGAGATGCGTAGATGCATTAGAGTTCTCCTTGAATTG
>OUNK010078307.1_pt1 | contig 20566 bp, 15 predicted proteins | sample 1755341 | NCBI WGS metagenome assembly OUNK01 (sample SAMEA3914788, study PRJEB12502) | metagenome | biome: forest; material: soil | place: Canada | collected 2011-07-03 | depth 0.1 m | reverse complement strand
CATGGAACTTGCTAAAACTTTGGCGCCACCCATCTTCTGATGGATTGCTGGTTACCCACGCCAGGGTCTCGTGATAGATTGGCGGTTTGTTCGCCTTACGGTAGGCGCTCAACGCGCTCAACATGGGATCGGGGACGTAGCCCATTTCGCGGGCAACCGCTTGAATCATCGCGCGCGTACTCGGCTTGACCCGGGCGCTGTTCTTCAGGGCTTCGGCCACCGTCGTAAAATGAAGGCCAACTCGCTCCGCGACTTTCTGAAGAGTGACTCTTTCCTGCATGGTTTAATCAGCCCGGTATGACGGGAGGCTCTTCAGTTTAACCGTAAGCGGACATCGTTCTGCCGCGTGAGATTGTTCCTGAATGGGAAATCCAAGCATTTATAGTTCGAAAGAGGAAGAGAATCCTAATGTTATGATTTCTTTTTGGTTTTCCCCAATATCTGCTCGAGGCGCTTACCAATTGCTCAGCGGCGTGACGGGCGGAACGTTGTTCGTTGGCGGGGTATTGCCGAGATAGTAGGGCGACATGGACACGGTGACGGTCGCGGGGCCTCCGGCGCTATTTGTATAGCTCGTCCATACTTTGGTGTAGCCGTATTCGTTGGCCTGCGCGGGAGGATAACCCGATTCCGGCGGGCTGATCGGCTGCTGAAGCGTGCAGGTGTTGGAGGTATTCTGTGCAACTGTGCTTGTAAACTTCGCCCCAGCGGGACTTTGGATCTGCATGCAGAAGGCAACGGAGCCACTGTTGGTCTGCGGCGTGGTAATAATGGCGGCGGTCCCGTTATTGGTCAAGGTGACGTGATAACCCGTCTGGACTCCCCAATTAATGACGGCGTTCGCACCGGTTGTGACTTCGTCCTGCTCCTGGACTGTGCCCTCCGCGAGCCAGTTCGGAGGATTCTGCTGGTTGACGATGCGGAATCCACGCTTTGCGCTCGTGACGGTGGTGGCTTGACCGTTGGCGTTCTTCACCGTCGTCGAGCTCCACGGATTTCCGTCCGTCCAATTGTAGGCCTTCGTCATATCGACGATCACCTTTTGTTCCGGGGTGCTCGCGTTTAGGGTGGATGGTCCTGACGAGAGGGACGTAATTGTGGCCATGTTGACGAAGGGGAACGAATTGGTCGCGCCATCGTTTACAGACTGTCCTCCATCGGGGCCAGGATTAACCACCAGCGTATTGTTCCCTTCGGCCCGTGCGTTATAGAATTCCCAGTGATTTCCGACGTCATAGGGATTTGAGTCGAAATAGTTGTCATTAGTCGAGCCATAGCTGTAGTTGCTGGGCTGGCCGCCGCCCAGCATTGCAATCCAAGTCGTCCCCTGGGCATCCAGGTAGAAGGCGCCGGACTGCAAGAGGGCATGCCCAAGGGAATTGGGGCCCGCCTTTACACCCACGTAAATCGAGCCATTGTCCTGCCAACCGGAGCGCAGGTAAGCTAGCTGGCTATTAGACAGGTAGTAGGCCAGTGGAAGATTCAGGCTCTGCGGAGAATTCGCGTCCGTCATCGCGCCGGTTCCGCTCCGTGGGTCGTACCAGACCAAGTCGAGCGGAGTGATTTCGGCTGCCGCTCCGCCATTCCAATATTTAACGAGATTGCGCACCTCACTCCACGAGAAGACCGGCTGATTGTATTTCAGGCCGAAATACTCCTGGGAGGGGGCCGAAGTCAGCGCATTACTTCCAGCATCGCCAAATGGGAAGATATCCTGGTCCGGCGCTGCGTCATAGATACCCTGGATGCCCGTGCTCGACAGGCCTGGAAGGGTATCGAAGGTGTACTGCGTCCCCGCTGACGTCTCCAGCGAGGCCATCATGTCGGCAAGGTATCGGTTTATAAATTGCCAATACGCATGCGATTCCCCCCATCCGCCATCGGGACCAAGTTCTTCCATGGCGATATTGCTGCTGTTATTGATATTCGGGAAGAAGTTATCCAGCACCGTCGGCGCCATCTGATTGTAGAGGGTCAGCGCCGTGGGTTCCACGACCGGTTCATTCCCGGGAACAGGCGGCGTCGCCGCTCCGCTTGTCGGCTCGTCGTCGAGAATGGCCAGGGCCGCGAATACAAGTCCGCTGTTGCAAACAATCGTCCAATTGTTTGACGTATTGACCCACCACGCATCCGTTGAGCCGAGGCTTCCCGAGCTGTGACCGTAATCATAATAACTCTGCCTGGCCGGTACGAAGGCGAAGCTCTGAATGTTGGAAATATAGTTCGTTTTCTGGGTCGCCGTTAAGCCGCTATAGCACCAGTCATAAGCAATCGCGTAGGCTTGGGCGATCTCGACCACGCTCAACATCTGCGTGTTGCTATCCGTGGTGCTACCCCACGGCAAGGGATTGGGAGGAGAGCCGGAATAAGGATATTTCCAGGCGGCAACCTGGCTGAGTTGGGCGGTGATGCCGTTCAGGCAACTGGCCTGCAGGGTCGAGTTCGTCGTCAGGTTATAGACGAGGGCCAGCGTCGCGACCTGGTTTGTCATCGCCCTGGCTTGGATCAGGAAATTTCCCGTGTTCCCCTGGCCCGTTCCCGGCTGTACCGGCCCGGCGGCAATGTCGGCATTGGCCTGCGCGACGAGGTATCCATACCAGGTCTGCGGAGTGCCGCTGACTTGAGTGGCGGCGTAGAGACGCTCGAGCGCCGCGGGTGAAATCATCAGCCGCGGATGCCCGCGCAACGGGTCGGTCACGCCGTTGTAGGTTTGGCCCTGGGTCAGCGTTTTGGAGACCTGATTGGTGCCTGAAACGTACGTGGTTCCCGGATCAAAGGATGCGACATTGGTCGTGGGCATCGGCGTCATCGTGCCGTCCGTCGGAGTCGTATAACTGATGGAGAGAGTAGGGCAGGGGTTGGAATCCAGGGGGCCGGTCTTTTCCACGGCCGCGATGTAGTAGGGTGTTCCGGCGGTTAAGGACTGATTTGCGCTTGTCACGGGCTGCGAGTTTTTGCCGGGAATGGAGACGATGACGTTCGGCGAGGAACCGAGGACGCTCGACGTGCTCGTCCCGAAATAAAGCGCCGACGCCGCGTTGCTCGTCAGTTGGAACGTATAGGTGCCGGTTGTCGTGGGGTAGAACACCCCGATGATGCGCGCGCCTGATGCCCCCGTTCCCCAATTGGTCACAAAACCCGCGGGCGACGGAGAACTCGGAAGCGACATCACCGTGGCTTCTTCCCGCGAACTCGGCTGATCGTTGCCATAGGTGGTCAGGCCGGTGAGATCGCTCAACTCCTGGCCATTGCTGATTGCAGTCCAGTATTCGATCATCACGCGGCCGAATTGCGGCGGCGTCGCCGTCGTGATGCTGAGCTGCGGCTGGGTCGTCGTTCCGGACGCGGTGAAGTCAAACCAGTAGCCCGCGTCGACATCCGCCGGCGCCCCGACGGTATTCATATTGACGCGGAGAAAATAGTAGTCGTTCAGTGTCGCACCGGTTGAAAGGTAGGAGTTCAGATCGTCAACCAGATTGCTATTCCACGTCCCGGTCGGGGACAGCCAGCCGGCTGGTGTGCTTGGCGTGGCGAAATTCTCCATGATGGGCGTTGCGTTGGGGGCCGACCCATAGGCGCCATTGAAGTAGTCCGAACCAAGGATGGCGCTGGACTCGGAAATCCCCAATGAATAGAGATCCATATTGAAGCTGGGGGCGTACTGCGAGCCCGTCATCTGGATCGCAAGACTGGCACTGGTGACCTGCGTGCCATAGGCCAGTTTCGGCAAAGCGAAGACAAAGATGCCCGCGCTGCCATAACCCGGCGTGCTGCTCTGAGTACCGATTCGCGTACTGCTCGGGTTGAGCAGGAGAACGCCGTTATCCGCATCGGCGGTCCCATTGCTGGTTTGGGGCGTAAGTGTATAGGTCGTTGCCGCCGCCGGGACGATAGAGAGAATGGTTGCTATAAAGAATACCATTGGTTTCATAGATGATCTCCTGCAGGTTTATTTCGCGGCTAGTGTTTACAATGATTTCATTCCAGGAGACAATTGGTATAAAATCCTAACATTAGCATTTAGGGCATTACTGACGGCTATCGGAGATGCGTGGCTTTAACCAGTGTATGAGGAAAAGGTTTTGTTCGTGAGGGATGTCGTACGATGATGGCGTCCTGGGCAGAACGATTTCAGCTTTGGATCATGAATTCACCTTTGCGATCTACAATGTGTCGCTCTGTCGCCGAACCTTTTAATGACAAAACATGAGTGGATCAGCGACGAGAGCGAAGTTGTGCGGCAATAAGGTCCTGGTGGAAGCGGAAATGGCGGATGGACGTCTGCGAGAACGCTATTTGGACAGGATGGCCAACGATTCCTGGTCCGAGGTGACGACATCAGATCAACCGGTTTGCTTGTTTGGCAGTCAGACCAGTTTTGAGGGCAACAGCATTTTCTGCCTTCCCAGGAAAATAGAAGTCACGGCGACAAAGCTGCTCGCCTCTGCCGATAAAATGACACAAGTCTTCGAAGCGGAGTTCGATGGTCTTAGGATTGTTCGGACAATTTCCTTCGACGAAAATGATTCATGGCTTCGCGTAGTAACACGGTTGGAGCCGACTCGTCCGGTGGAGCTGCAGTCACTTGGGATCGCGCGCCCGAGATTGTGTTTCGGAGCATGGCCCCATCCGCCGAATACTCGCTGGCCGTTAATGGAATCAACCTCGGGATTTACCAGCGTGCCGATCTTGAGAAGGGAATCGCGGTTCCACTGAAATAGAAGGCAGTAAGCGGAGTTATAAAAACTCCACTTTTACTCGCCGGTGAACCCCGGATTCAACAACGGTGCTGCCCTATTTCGAGCCGTTAAGGATAAGAAACATTACGGCTGAGGATATCGTGCCTTGACGGACATCAGCGGGAAATCGTCCGTGCGAAAGGGCCCGGCGGGGAGGCCGGCGCCATTGTAGAGGTTGCAGTAGGGATAGTTGTCCCAGGCATAGCGAACGGCAATCGGGGTTGGCACCTGATCGCTCCAGGCCACGACCGTGTCTCCATCGATACTGGCCGTGGCCCATTTCCAGACATGATCAGCGCCGCAGACGGCGAATCCCTCAAGATCACCGCCGGGAGAGGTGCGCACCAGTGGAACCGTGAGAGGCGCGTTGGTGTTAGGCTGATAGGTGGCCGGCAATGGCTTTGCGGCCAGCCCGCCATCGGTGTGCTGGAAGTGGAGGCGTGCCTTGTTCCCCTCCACCGTCAGCGAGGAAAACGAGGGCCCCGAGAAGAGGGTGGTTGGTTTGCCGTAGGTATTGGCCAACGCGATGCGAGAAAGCCGGTCGCCGACATCGACCTTGTCGGTGGGATGGACGTTGCCCTCTTCACCGATGTCGATGAGGATTGCCTCGCCTGTGCTGGGCTGTGAAAGCGTCATGGTCTGGGCTTCCCTCACTTCGGCGAGCCAGCTTTGTCCCGGCGATTTAGCGTGGCCATTAAAGCTGGCGATCTGGCAGTAATAAAAGGGGAAGTTGCCCTGTGCCCAGTGATTCCTCCAATCTTTAATGAGCAGGGGAAAGGCTGTGCGATACTGGAAGCCATGATTCCAATTCTGTTCGCCTTGGTACCAGATCACGCCGCGCATGGCATAGGGTATGATTGGGTTGATCATGCCGTTGAATAAATAGCCGGCAACGTTCAGCGCCGCGAGAGGGATGGCCGGGCGCTGGGGCAACGAGCTCTTGAGGGACTCATCCAGCGGGGGAAGGGGAGTTTCGACCTTGGCCAGCCATGGACCGTAAAGTGGCGTGCCGTCGAAGCTGAAACGACCATCCTGGCTCGGATAGAGTCCGGCGCCCGTGCCGGCGTTGAAGATTCGTACGGCGATGGTTGCTTCCTTCAGTTTCTCGATGCCAGAGAAGCGTTGATCAACCGCCGTCATGTCCCGGGTGCCAATTTTGATGCCGTCGACATAGACCTCTGAGAAGTCGCGAATGTCGCCAAGTCGCAAATCGAACGCGTGATTCACCATGCCAGGTGTGAGGGGGATCGTTTTACGGATCCAGATGGCGCCAGCGTCAGGCAAACCGGCCTTTGAAAGCGGGCCCGGTAGTTGAACTGGCGTCCAATCTTTCGTGTCGACAGCGGGAGCAGCATAGGTAGCCGGATCGCCGTGGGGATGATCTTCGCGATTATTTTGCTTCATCCAGTCCCGGTATTGCACGCCATAGGCGTCGAAGTCCTGGCGCGCCTTCTGTGCTGCGTCTTTGCCAGCTTTCAAGTCGGGGTCTGTATCAAGCGCTTCCGAACTCGTCCACGCCTCGATGCACGTTCCGCCGACACAATCGTTCACCAGCCCCACGGGAACATTCAGCGCGTGCTGGATATCTTTTCCAAAATAATAGGCAACCGCGCTGAATTTGTCTGACGTCTTGGGATCGGCCAGGACCCATTTCCCATCGACATCATCCACGGGAATTGGCGAAGCGTTTAATTTCACCTTGAACTGGCGCAACATCGGGTTGGCGGAGGCCGCGACTTCCTCTTTACCGCCCGCCGCGGCGCGCAGGATGAAATCCATATTCGACTGTCCGCCGCAAACCCAGACTTCCCCGATCACCACGTCGGGAATGGTCAACGTGTTCTGGCCTTGTACAACGAGATTGAACGGCCCCGGCCCTTCCGCACTCAGGTCGAGTTTTGTCTTCCACTTGCCGTCTGTGCCGGCCGTAGCCGTGGCCGATGCCTTATCCATCGTCACCGTGATGGCTTCACCCGGTGCGGCCTTTCCCCAGATGGGAACGTTGTCGGATTTCTGCAGAACGGCGTGTTCGGAGAATAACGCCGGCATGGTCACATCGGCGCGAAGGGCAGCGAAAGAAATGAGAGTGAAGAGAGAGCCAATGATCCGAAAATTCGAGATGTGCGTCATGGTTAAATTATTCTGTACAGATATAGCGTGAAGCAGGCGTGCAACGTCGATCTGAATGCCTATGCTGAAAGTTAGTAATCCGGCCAAATTGATTCCGACATGGTCCTGCGAATGGCTGCGACTTCGTCGACGAGCAGTAAAAGTCTACGCATCTGCGCATCGTCGGCACCTGCCCAATCGATTGGGGCGGGACGATTCGGATCGAAAGGCACGGCGTCGGTTGGCGTGTCCATAGAGTCGTGGAAGTCTGCGGACAAGACGACCCTGGACAGGACAGGCGCACGGCAGCATGCCGCAAGCGCATCGAAACTGGTACGCCATCTTTCCAGGAACATGGAAAGATGTGATCACTTTCTTCGGCCTTCGAGAATAAGTATTCCCTTAACACTGTTTAATCCCGCGAGGTTGTTAGCTAAGAATTGGCGGCAATACTTATTTGGGGTCGACGCTGACGGCGCCAAGACTTCCTTCCCGGATGAGGAGGGTGGGATACCAGTTGGACCTACGCTCCGCTTGACATCCGGTGACGGAAACGCTGCGCTCCATGATTCTCTTCGACCTGATGAAGCGTTTTGGAAGACGGTCGACGACGCGGTGAAGTTAATTAAATAGGAAATACGGATTATGGGTGATCTCACCGTTCTTTTAGATAAGCCACTAGGGACAATACGGCTTTTGCACGGGGTGAATAACGGTCCACAGAACGACGATCCTTTCTTCGATCTCACCGATTTCTATCGGCAAGCCGGATTTCCGCATGCCCGTCTTCACGACTGCCATTACCCGAGCCCGGATGTCGTCGACATTCCCCAGATATTTCCGAATTTTCATGCCGATGCCGACGATCCGGCAAACTATCACTTTGGACGCACCGACGATTTTCTCGCAAGCATCGTCGCTCTTCCCGCCAAGATCATTTACCGCCTTGGAACCAGCATCGAACACACAACGCGCAAGTACCACGTTCATCCACCCGCCGACTACGATAAATGGGTCAAGATCTGCATCAACGTGATCCGCCATTATAACCAGGGATGGGCCGATGGATTCGAATACGGCATTAATTACTGGGAAATATGGAATGAGCCAGATGTGCGGCCCGAGATGTGGTCTGGTACTGATGAGCAGTATTTTGCCTTATATGCGGCAGCAGCCAGGGGGATCAAGGCCTTGGATTCATCGCTGAAAGTGGGAGGTCCGGTCGTGACTTTTTATCGAGGACCAATGGTTGAGCGCTTCCTTGCTTTTGTACGCGATCATCGCCTCCCATTGGATTTTTTTAGCTGGCATATGTATGATAATACGCCGCAAAAGCTATTGCATGCCGCGCGCGACGTGCGCGGGATTCTGAATCAATATGGTTTCCAAAATACAGAGATGCATCTCAATGAATGGCATTATTTGAACGTCGAATGGAAGGATCTGCGACCGGGAGATTCCAGGCTTTATCATACGGTGCGTGCTAAATATGAGCGGATGGTGGGACCCGAAAGCGCGGCTTTTTGCGCGTCGGCGCTCATGCTCTTGCAGGACACTGCCGTGGACGTGGCCAATTATTATGCGGCAGACCTTTCGCATTGGAGCATGTTTGACAATTTCGGGGTACCGAGCAAAACCTTCTACGTGTTTGTGGCCTTCAACGAACTGCTGAAAACGCCTCTTCGTGTGGCGTGCACAGGCTGGGAAGAGGAAGGGCCGGTTACGGCATGTGCCGGCGTTGCCCCCGATGGGGCAAGCGTTGGCCTGCTGGTCAGCAACTTCTCCAGCACGGAGGTTGCGCAAGTCGTTTCACTCGCTCCGTTGCCATGGAAAGGTCCCGCAAGTGTTGAGGTCCGCGCGGTGGACGCGGCCCATGATTTTGAAACAACGCAAGCCACGACTGTAGATGCGGCGAAGGCGAAGGTGCAACTGGCACTGCCGCCTTATTCCGTCGCTTTCGTCAAGATTTGTAAGCCTTAATAGTAACTGAAAACACCGCATGTACTTCGGAGATCATGGAGCAGCCAGCCTTTTAACGGGGGTGATCCCGCCAATAATCCCGAACCACGTCGGCTGGCGTGCGGGACTGCAATTCCACCTGGGCATTGAGTCGACGCATCGTTGTCTCATCCAAGGTTCCTGCCAGATTATGTAATAGCTGTCCAAGAAGAGGATGATTTCTTAAGGCCGTTTCCGAAACCACCGGCACCGCATCGTAACGGGGAAAGGCGGCGCGGTCGTCCTGAAGGAGAACAAGACCCGGCTGCGTCAGGCGGGCATCGGTAGAAAAGCCCACAATGGCATCGACCCGCCTGTCCTGCAAAGCGGCGTAGAGCAGGCCGACGTCGAGGGTTTCCACCTGCGCAAAATGGAGGCCGTAGGTTTTTTCAAGAGCAGGAAACCCGTCCGCGCGCTCGATAAATTCCGAGTTCAGCCCGATCCGGAGTTGCGGAGCAAGCGGGGCAAATTGACTGAGAGAGGTTGCGCCATGGGCCACCTCCGTGCGGGTGATGACCGCATAGGTATTGCTGAAGCCGAGCCCTTCCAGCCAGGCGAGGTGAAATTGCTTCTCGTAGGCGTCCCTGACCAGCGCCATCTGGTCAGCCCCGGGCGACGGCGGCAGTTTCAAAATCGCTTCCTCGGCAGTTCCGAGATATTCCACGTAGAGGTCGATCTGCCCGTTCACCAGCGCCCCGTGAATCAGTTCGGTGCTTTGGAAGCCCCGCAACGGTCGCTCCACGGCAACGCCGTGCGCTTCCAGGTACTGCGCGATGAGTTCCCCGAGCACGAACTGTTCGGCAAAGTTTTTTGTGCCGATCCGGATCGGGCTTTGCGGAGAACGAAGACCTGATGCGGATTCAGCGGAACGACCCGGCGACCCGGCCTCGTGCAAGGCTCCCAATCCAAGAAGGAACAGGCCCAGTAGCACAGAGGTTACCGCCCATTTGCGCTTCGGGAAGTGATGCCCACTTCTCCATAGCCGCGCGTCTCCTTCCAATGCCCCCAGCACGAGATCGATACCGAGCGCGAGCAGGGCGGCCGGGACGGCACCGAGAAGCATCAGCGCGGGATCCAGCAGCGAAATGCCCCGGTTGATGAACTCGCCCAGACCGCCTGCGCCGATGAACGCGCTCAGCGTCGCAGTGCCCACGCTCCAGACCGCCGCCGTACGCAGCCCCGAGACCAGCAGTGGCGCGCCTTGGGGGACCTTGATTCGCCAAAGAATTTCGCGCCGCGTCAGGCCCAGCGCCGCGCCAATGGCGGCCAGGTTCTGCGCCTCGTCCTGAACCACCGCCAGTGTGTTTCGTAAAATCGGCATGATGGCGTAAAGCGCGAGCGCGCAGATAGCCGGTTTCGCCCCTATCCCAAGCAGCGGCAACAGAAAGGCGAGCAGCGCCAGGCTGGGGATGGTTTGCACGACATTGGCCGTCATCAGCGCCACCTGGGCCAGCCGGCGGTGCGGCGACAAGACCAGTCCCAGGCTGAAGCCGAGACTCACTGCCATCGCCAGCGCGACGCCCACCAATTCCAAATGCTGCACCAGACGCAGCACGACCTCCGGCCATCGATCATGCAGTAAAGCGACAAGGCGATTGAGGAGGACGGTCATTTTGGTTCCCCCGCTCTCTTTTGCGCCGCCTGTTCCAATTGCCGAACGGGCCTTGCAAAGAGATTGCGCACATAATCGGTCGCGGGCCTTTCCAAAAGATCCGCAGGCGTACCGACCTGTTCGATTTTCCCTTTTGCCAACACCGCGATGCGATCCGCGAGGGTGATCGCCTCGAAAAGATCGTGGGTTACGAAAAGAACGGTTTTGCGCAAACGGGATTGCCATTCGCGAAAGGCCTCCTGCAACTGGCCGCGGGTGATTTCATCCAACGCTCCGAACGGTTCGTCCATGAGGAGGATCGGAGGATCGAGGGCCAGCGCCCGCGCCACGTTCACCCGCTGCTGCTGGCCGCCGGAAAGCTGACGAGGGAATCGCCCGGCCAGATCGTCGGAAAGCCCCACCATCTTCCAGAGCTTCCGGGAACGTTCGCGCCTCGCCGCCCGCAAATGCGCCCGCCGTGAATCGAACCAGGAAACACCCTCAATCACGGACGGCAAAAGTTCAATGTTTTCCGCTACATTCAGATGAGGCAGCAGACCCGCCTCCTGCAGGACGTAGCCGCACCGGCGACGCAGGGAGATTACATTAAGACTCGCCGTGTCGTGTCCATCGAGCCGCACCACGCCGCTGTCGGGATCGATCAGACGGTTGACCAATTGCAGGAGCGTTGTTTTTCCTGAACCCGACGAGCCCAGCAGCACCATGATTTCTCCGGCGCTCACCTCCAGCGACACTTGGTCCAGAATGGGTGATGGGAGGCCGGGATAGGTCTTGGTCACCTTTTCAAAAGCGATCATGGATACATTCATCGTGCCTTGACCGGCCGCGGGAGCAAATACAACAAATACACCGACCGTCCGTGATCTCGGTCTTTGGTCATGGCATGACAGTACTGAGCCGATGGCCGTCATCCTCCAAGACCTGATCGTAAAATCCCACCGGCTGTAGCCAGCGGCACAAGGCCTGGCTGAGAATTGTGGCGATCAGCAGCGCCGGAATGAGTGAAAATTGCTGGGTCATCTCAAAGACAATAAGGATGGAAGCAATCGGCACGCGTGCCACCGCCCCAAGGCATGTGCTCATCCCAGTGATACTCAATAGCAGCTGGTCATCGCCGGTCAAAGGCACCCCCAGTGCGCAAAAGAATTCCTCCACGGCGCAGCCTGTCATGGCGCCAAAAAACAGGCTTGGGCCGTACACGCCTCCGCAGCCGCCGGTGCCGTACGAACAGATGGTGGCCAATGCCTTTGCGGTCAGCAATACGAACGGTAGCCAGCCGAGAATATGCCCGTTCAAGCTGTCGGTTAAATCACCATAACCGAGGCTGAACACGCCTAGGCGCCCATAACGGATGAAAACAGTTGTGCCAATGGCCCAGGTGAAAAGTGAGCCGAGCGCCGGACGGAGCGAAGCGGGAATGCGATTGAGGCCCGAAGTGCGAAAGGCCTTGCGCAAGCCGAGTGCCCCTTTCTGGAAAGCGACGCCAATCACCGTGACGAGGAGCGCCACCACGGGGACCAGCAAGAGTCCGTTCCAGGTATTGGATTCGACGGAATGCAGGGCGAAGGGGAAGGCCAGATTTTTGCCGACAACCGCGTCGAGCGCGAACGCACTTAACATCGCTGCCACGACGACACCTCCGAGGACAGGACTGTTCAGGTTGCCCTTGATTTCCTCGAGGACAAATGCAATCGCGGCAAGCGGGGTGTTGAAAGTAGCCGCCAATCCGGCCGCAGCTCCCGCCGCACTGGCCTGCCGTCGCCCCGTTTTGGGCACGCCCAGCAGCCTGGAAAGATTCGAAGCCACTACGAATCCAAGATGAACGGAGGGGCCCTCTCTTCCCAAGCTGGCTCCGCCACCGATCGCGAGCACACCCGCGACGAACTTGACCCAGGCAACCCGCCAGGGCACGAAACCAAAGTCTTTCCAAAACGCCCACTTCAACTGAGGGATTCCGCTTCCTGCCGCCTCGGGAGCAAGGCGGCTGAGCAACAGGCCGGAAACCAGGGAAGTTCCGACGATGACGCCAAAACTGGCCCAGGCAAAATTCCAGGCACCCCAGTGGGAAAATCGCACCAACGTTGCGGTGTAGACCCAATAAATGGCCACCTCAAACGCGACTCCCGTTAACCCCCCCGCCAAGCCATAAATACCCGACTCAACCAGTGGCTGGCCTCGGCGGGGAACCCATCTCAATAGAAATTGTCGAAGGCTCATACCACGAAGGAATCATTGACCTCCGGCTCCATGCCAGCCTCGATCAAGGCAGGAACCCTCGTTTCTATGGCAGGAGCAAAACCTTTCCGTGAATCCCTTTCGCAACCAAGGCGTGAGCATCCCCGGCCTCTTTCAATTTCATTTTTTTGGCGATGGGAATGGAGAGCCTTCCCTCCGCTACAGCCCTGGACATCTCGGAAAGAGCACGAGAGTCGGATTCTGCATAGACTGGAACTACTTTTACCGCCGGAAATCCCCCGCTGTTTTGGGGAGCTCCGAGGACCGAGGCGAAAATTCCCCCGGACTTCACTTTTCCTATGAGCAGTTCTGCGGTGGCGCCATCAACGGTGTCGGCCACGGCATCCAACATCTGTAATTCTTTAAGAACGCTCGCGTCATCCACGGCGATGACGCTGTCGGCGCCTAATTCCTTGGCTTCCTGGAACTGCTGTTTGCGGACTCCGGCGAGGACGGTTGCTCCAAGCGATTTCGCCACAAATACCGCCGAGCGCCCGACACCACCAACAGCTCCCGTTACGAGGATCGATTGCCCCCGTTTGACCGTAGCGCCTCTCGTAATGAGTTGGTGCCCGGTCGTCGTTATCAGAGGAATTGCGGCCGCCTCCACCAAATCAAGCGATGGCGGAACCTTCGCCAAGTTCGTCGCCTTTGCCAAACACAGCTCCGCGTAAGTCTGGTCCGCCATTCCAAGCACACGATCACCAGCGGTAAAGCCGGTTACCTTTTCACCGCAACGAATCACAGTCCCGGCGACATCGACACCGAGCACACCCGGAAAGTTAATCGGCGCAAACGCCTTCAGTTCACCTGAGCGCCGCTTTAGGTCAAAAGGATTTATGCTTGCCGCTGCCACGCGGATAAGCACTTCGTCCGGGCCGGGCGAAGGATCGGCAATGTCCTTGTACTCCAAAACTTCCGGCCCACCATATTGGGAAACAATTATAGCTTTCATTTTTTACCTCGTTCGTTTGATTTCCTGTTTCGGACAGAGGAAGAGAACCATGAATCAAGATGACCTCACGACAGCAAAGGCAGAGTGATTATGGATGCTCTCGTGATTGATTGTGCGGACCTCAAACCAAGCTATCCGCGAGTCGGCTTTTAGCCTGGCGGCCACATTCCTTACCACGTCCTCCACGAAGACGGGATTATCGTAGGCTTGCATGGTGACGTGACGTTCGTCTGTGCGTTTGAGGAGCGGATAAATTGGCGTTGATGCCGACTTCTCGGCAATCTCGACCAGTTCTTCGATCCATAAAAAATCCCAGGATCCATCATCAAGCTTTCGCGTTCTCACCGTAATCGTCACATAGCCGCGTTGATTGTGCGCACCGTAATCGCTGATCTCTTTTGAGCAAGGACAGAGCGTTCCAACGGGCACGCGAACTCGCAAAAGGAAATCATCCGTTGCCCCATTAGACTGACCAACGAAAGTACAACGGTAATCCATCGGCGCGCTCAGGCCGGAAACCGGGGCTTTCCTTTGCAGGAAATAGGGAAATTCCACTTCAATTTGGGCCGATTCGGCATCAAGCCGTTTCTTGAGGTCGTGCAGGATCCATGGGATTGTGCGCACGGTAACCTCATCCTGATGCGCCGCCAAAACCTCAAGGAAGCGGCTCATATGCGTCCCTTTAAAATGATGCGGTAAGCTGACCGAAAGCGAAATCGTCGCCGCGCATTGCTGTCGCTGATTTTCGCGATCCAGAACGGTTATCGGATAAGTCAGGTCGCATACTCCAACTTGGTCGATGGCGATTCCTCGAAGATCGGGAGAGTTTTGGACGTCCTTGATGTGGTTTAGGATTCCGCCGAGGAGGACCGTCCCGGCAACATCAATAGTAATGGGTTTGGTTATCATGGGTTCCTTGTCCTTGGACGGGGCCATTGCGCTCGCCAGCGTGCGGTGAATTTACAAGTTTCACCCGGCTGACCAGGCGAGCGCAGTTACGTTAATTTTCGAGAAGTAGCTCAGCCGCCTCTCGCAATGAAACCGGGAACCCCGGTCTCGACCACCGAGTTGAGCCTGCTTCTGGTTTGGATTCCGTTGATCTGCTCGACGGCGTCGTCGGGAATTCTAGAGACGTTGTAGTTCTCGCGAATTCGCTCCGGAGTTTTCGAGGTGGTAAGCAGGGCCGTTCCACGTTGGATCGCCCAGGCGAGCAGGACATGGGCGGGAGTCAGAGAGGTCTGTTTGGCAATGGCCACAACTACCGGATCTTCCAGGGGACCGGGCCGCATTCCGTGGCCCAATGGCGCAAACGCCAATAAGACGATGCCTTTCTCCTTACAGAATTCCAACAGCTCCGTTTGAGGCAAATACGGATGCGACTCGACCTGAACCACGGCCGGTTTGATCCTTGCAGCTTCATAGACAGGGACCAGTTTTTCGAGATTAAGGTCGGACAAGCCGATTGCTCTGCACTTGCCATGGTCAACGAGGCTTTCCATGGCCCGCCAGGTGTCGATGAGAGTCACGCCTTCGTCGTAAATGATTTTGTCGTGTTCATCCCGTGGATCGAAGTTGTCTCCCGGTTGGAATGCGAAGGGGGTGTGAGCGAGGTAGAGATCCACGAAATCGATTCCAAGCCTGTTCCGACTCGCCTCAAACGCCGGCTCGACACGCTCCGGCCGATGATTGGTATTCCATAGCTTCGTCGTGATGAAGAGATTTTCCCTCGGTACTCCGCCCTCCTTGAGTCCTGCCCGCAATTCCTCGCCTACCTCCCGCTCATTCTTATATCTTTCCGCAGTATCGAAGTGTCGAAATCCGGCGTTAAAGGCGTCCCTGGTCGCACGTCTCATTGCGACCGCGTCCGGGATCAACGTGCCAAAGCCGAGGGCGGGAATCTTTCCGCCTCCATGGTTGAGCGGTATGGTTTCAAATCGAAGGTCAGATGAAGCCGTGGATGTCATGGGGGATTCCTTTCAATGAGAGTTGTGGGTGAGCCGCGCCTTAACTCTTTGCAGCGTTCATGCCAAAGAAATAAGGATCCCATGCCGCTTGCGGAAATGGTCTCATGATCAACGCCTTGGAATTTCAAAGTTTGTGTCATGACGTTTGCACTCAGATTAAAATCTACGCTGGTCGCGACGCCCAACGGTCACGCAGTCACCGGGGCGTCATTGGGATGGCTTGGAATCTGGCCTGAGATTCGACTTGAGCTGCTTCTCCAGATAAACTTTCAGGATAACGGCGTTGTTATGCTCAATGTCGTGAGAGCTATAGAGCAGTGTGAGGTTACCTTTTGCCGCCGCTTCAAGCAGCGGTTGCAAAGGTTCAGGATTCGCATCCAGTTCTACGCAATAACGGTGTTGAAATTCGTGCCATTTTGCCCGGTCGTGGTCAAACCACTGCCGCAGCTTCTCGCTGGGAGCCGCTTCCTTGATCCACGCCTCCATGTGGAGGGATTCCTTTTTGATCCCGCGCGGCCAAAGGCGATCGACGAGAAATCGTTGCCCGTCGCACTTGGCGAACGGCTCATAGACGCGTTTGATCTGAATCATGGTATCTCTTCTAAATGATCCGTTACGTCCCCATCCTTTGTCTTGGTTGATTTCGTTTCAGGGTTCGCGATTGTTACGGCGGCGTCTTCAGGACAAATTTGTCGATAGCTATCGCGAAACCCTCCTCTTCGTAACTCGTGGTGACAAAATTGGCCTGGGCCTGGACCTCGGCGCTGGCATTGCCCATGGCAATACTCAGTCCTGTTTTCTCGAACATGAGGACGTCGTTGGGCATGTCGCCCAAGGTCGCGATTTGTTCAGGCGGAATTTGAAGGGTGCGGGAAAGATAGGCCACCGTGCCACCCTTTGTGGCCTCAGGGTGCGTGATATCGAGGTAGTAAGGCTGCGACCGCGCCGCCGAAACCGATGAGCTCAAAACCTTCTGGCATTCAGCTTCACAGGCCGCCACCGCCGCAAGGTCATCGCTCACTCCGACGATCTTCACAGCTTGATCGAGGAACGGGCCGAAATCTTCCGCCACTTTCGCGTCGAATTTTACCGTCCACGTTTCCCTGGCCACATGCGGACCTTTCAAATCAGGAACGTACCAGTCCTCGGCCGTATAGAGCCACGCGACCAACTGATGCTTGCGAATAATTTCAATAGCCTTTTCCGCAGCTTCGCGCGAGAGCGTCCGGGATGAAATCACCGTCCAGTCAGGGCGCGTGAAGACTCCGCCGTTGAACCCGGCGATTGGGGTGTCGAGGTGGAGCGCGTCGTTCACCATTTTCATTCCCCGGGGCGGACGTCCGCTGGTGATCGCGAAACGGATGCCCTTTTCTCGCAAACGGCGCACCGCATCCTTGGTGCGTTCGGTCAGAATCTTGTCATGGGTAACCAAGGTGCCGTCAACGTCCGTAAGGACGAGAGCGATGGGGGCGGATGAAGTGTAGGGTTTCATGATGTCGCCGTGGGTTCAACCCACCAGGTGTGATCATCGCGGGTGATGAGATCCTGCGCGGCGCCCGGCCCCCACTCACCGGGCGCATAGTTCGGAAAATCCTTCGGAGGATTTGCGTTCCAGCCGTCGAGGATGGGCTGCGCCACTTTCCAGGCCGCTTCGACCATGTCGGTGCGATGGAAGAGCGTGGAGTCGCCGACCATGCAGTCGTAGAGGAGTTTTTCGTATCCGGTGGTCGGCGCAATGTCACCGAACTGGCCGTAATTGAAATCCATTTTTACGCCGCGCGTGCAGATTGTGGTTCCCGGAATTTTGGCCCGAACCTGAAGACTGATGCCTTCCTCGGGTTGAATGTGAAAGATCAGGCGGTTGGGCCCGACCGGATCGCTTTCGTTTTCGCCAAAAATATTCAGCGGCGCGTTTTTGAAACGGACCACAATCTCCGTGCTGCGTTTGGGCAAGCGTTTGCCCGAACGCAGATAGAAGGGCACACCGGCCCAGCGCCAGTTGTCGACCCACAGCTTCATGGCGGCGAAAGTCTCCACCGTCGACTTGGGATCGACATTCGGTTCCTCGCGATAACCCGGCAGCGTCTTTCCGTTTACCTTCCCCGGGCCATACTGACCTCGAACGGTATCCCGTTCGACTGCCTCCGGGGTCAGGAGCCGCATGGCCTCGAGAAGTTTGACCTTCTCGTTGCGCACCGCTTCGCCCGAAAAAGAGTTTGGCGGTTCCATGGCCACGAGAGCCAGCAGCATGAACATGTGATTTTGCATCACGTCACGAAATGCTCCGGCCGTTTCATAAAACGCCCCGCGCCCCTCGACCCCGATGGATTCGGCCACCGTAATCTGGATGTGGTCGATGTAGCGGCGATTCCAGATGGGCTCGAACATCCCATTGCCCATCCGGAAAATGAGGATGTTTTGCGCCGTCTCCTTTCCGAGGTAATGGTCGATGCGAAAAACCTGGCTTTCGTTCAATGCCGACGAAATCGCGCGATTGAGTTCCCGTGATGAGGCGAGGTCGTGCCCAAACGGTTTTTCAATGATGACGCGCCGCCATTGGCCATCACGCTCCTCGACCAGTCCTTTTGCCTTCAGTTGCGCCGGAATTTGTCCGAAATAGACCGGTTGGACCGAGAGATAGAAAAGCACATTGCCTCCCGTTCCGTGCTTTTTCTCGGATTGCTCCAGCAGGCTCTTTAACCTGTCGTAGGTCGCCGGATCGTCGAAAGAGCCCTGGCAATAATACATGCGCTCCTGGAATTGCTGCCAGAGCTTCGGATCCACCTTCTGCGTTCCGAACTCACCAATGGCCTTGGTCATCTCGGCGCGGAACTCGTCGTGGGAAGTTTCCCGCCGCGCCACCCCGATGATGGAGAAATCTTTCGGGAGCATCCCGATGGCCGCGAGATTGTAGAGCGAGGGCAGAAGCTTGCGCTTGGTGAGGTCGCCGGATGCACCAAAGATGACGATGGCGCAGGAGCCGGCGCGCTGGGGAGCGAGACAAGGATCATGAGGCATGGACTTCTCCTTCCATCTTGCGGGCGGTGTGTTCGAAGTGGCAGTCGAAGCTGTGACGCATCGCCGAAAGAATTTTTTCGGCGAAAGTGTGGTTCTGTCGAGAACGGAATCGCATGATTTTTTTCCGGGTTAGATTTTTAACGGTTAAGGAGGCGATTTTCTAGCCAAGCGCTCCGGCAACAAGATCGTGCAGCTGATTCAGGCCCGCAACCACGTTGGCTCCGAGATGAACACGCAATGCGCGCCGACCTCGTTGGGCCAGGACGGCAAAATCGCCGCGAGCCTGGGCCGCCTTGACCACGCCAAAGGTGTACTTTTGTCCGGGCACGGGCAGGTCGTTGGCGTCGTCGGCTGTGATTTGCAGGAAGACGCCGGTGTTCGGTCCCCCTTTGTAGGCTTGTCCCGTGGAGTGCAAAAACCGGGGGCCAAATCCGAGGACCGTTGCCACTTTGAACCGGTCACGCACCGCCAGGCGCATCTTTTGCAGGATGGCCTTATGCTCATCGGTCATTTCGACGTAGGCCAGAAACGCGGCGTAGTCGCCCGCCTTGAGTTGGCGTAAATGTGCCTTGAGTAAAGCGGCGATGGATTCCTGATTCCCCGACGCCCGGCGTAGCTCCGCGGCATTGCGCTCATCCGTATAAAGTTTAACACCATCTTTCTCTGCAATGGGTGTTTCTGCCGGCAGGAAGCCCTTCTCTTCGTACTCGGAGGTCAGCTCGCGCGTGGCGATCTTACTGGCCTCAACATCGGGCTGATTAAAGGCATTGATTCCAATAATCGAGCCCGCAACCGCCGTGGCGATTTCCCAACGGAAAAACTCCTGCCCGAGATCGTACTTGTCCCAAAAGTCGATTCGCACCACCGGGTGTCCCGCTTTTTCCAGTTCGTCAATTCGCTGGTCCTGCTTCGTATCCGGTTGATTACGGTCGCGGATATAGGCGAAAACCCGGTCGTGGCCGTAACTTTCGGGAGTCCCGAGTTCTTCTTCATTCACAGGAATCAGTCCTTTGCCGTCCTTGCCGGTCGATTCGGCGAGGAGTTGCTCCAGCCATGCGCCGAGGTCCCAGATGGAGGGCGAGGCGATGAGCGTGATCTTGTCCCGGCCACTACGAGCGGCCACACCCAGCGTCAGTCCCAAAGTCACCCCCGGATTCTTATCGAGAGGGACGCAGGCGCTGGTGGCGTGCACCATTTCCTGAGTCCGCGCCAGGAAGGTCTTGAGATCGATCCCAGCCGCCGCCGCGGGGACAAGGCCGAAGTTGGAAAGGGCGGAGTACCGTCCACCGATGGATTTCACACCGGAGAAAATGCGGCGAAAGCCCTCGCTCTGCGCGATCTTTTCCACCTTCGACCCAGGGTCAGTCACCGTAACAAAATGCTTCGCTGCTTCGTCCCCAAGTTCCTTTTTGGCTTCATCGAAGAAGTATTGTTTGAAAATATTGGGTTCCAGCGTTCCTCCCGATTTGCTGGAGACGATGAAGAGTGTCTTTCGCGGATCGATCCGTTCGCGGAAATGACGGACTTGGGCAGGGTCGGTCGAGTCCAGCACCAGCAGTTCGGGAAATCCGTTCTGTCGGCCGTACGTATACTTGAGCACTTCCGGGCAGAGGCTCGATCCACCCATGCCTAAGAGGAGAACTTTCTCAAATCCCGCTTGCTTGACCTCTTCGGAAAATTGATCCAGGTGGGTCAAATTCGCCTCCTGCTCGTCCGTGATCGTCAGCCAGCCGAGCCAATTCCCCTCGTCCTTGCCGGTCCAGAGCGAGGCATCGTGCCCCCACAGGCGAATGGTTTTGTTCGAGAGACGCCACTCATCCTTGGCGGTGTTCAGGGTCTTCGCGAGTTCGGCGGGGAGCGACAGACGCTGACGCTCGTGAAGCGGAGCGACAGGGCTCTTGCAGGCGAGACTTACAGCCGCCAGCAACTTGTCGAA
>OUNK011150626.1_pt1 | contig 20568 bp, 21 predicted proteins | sample 1755341 | NCBI WGS metagenome assembly OUNK01 (sample SAMEA3914788, study PRJEB12502) | metagenome | biome: forest; material: soil | place: Canada | collected 2011-07-03 | depth 0.1 m | reverse complement strand
CGGCTGCATGCGCATGCCGAGCACGGCGGTTTGCAAATCGTCGGAAACACGATCGAGATCGCCCGCCATCGCCGACAGCGCTTCGTTCTCGCTGCGTGTGGCCAAACTCAACAAACGATTGCGCAACAGCACCAGTTCGCCGGCGCGGTTGACCAGCGTATCCAGCCGCGTGGTGTCCACGCGCACAGTGTTTTCGGTTTGCGCAGGTTTAGCAGTTGCGGGCGATCGCGTCGCCTCCACAGGTGCGGGAGCGGGCACGGGCGCAGGGGACGCGACAGCAACACTACCGGGCGCCGAGCCCTTGCCATGCAAGCTGTCCAGCATCGCCTCGAATTCGTCTTCGCTGATTTCTACGTTTTTTTCCGCAGCGACCGGCGACTTGGCGGCGCCGGGAGCGGCGCCCTTGCCATGCAGCGTGTCGAGCAGACTTTCAAATTCGTCTTCGCCGATGTCGTTGCCGACATGTGCCGGCGCGCCCGGTGAACCACCTTGCCCATACAACGTATCGAGCAAGGCTTCGAATTCGGCTTCGATCGGATCGGCAGAACGCGCCTTCGCCGGCGCAGCTACCGCCGCTGTCTCCACCACTGGCTGCAAGCGTTGCAACAGTGCGGTGGGTGGCGGCGACATCGACGTGCCGGCGGACAGCGCCGCCATCATGCCGTTGAGCAGATCCAGGGCTTCCAGCAGCGCATCCATGTGCGCAGCATTCAGCACTAGCTTAGCGTTGCGTGCGTCGTTGAGCAGTTCTTCGGCGCAATGGCACAACTGCACCATCGGGTCGATGCCCAGGAATCCCGCACCGCCTTTCACGGTGTGAAAAACACGAAACACCGCATTGAGCAGCTCGCGATCGTGCGGCGAGGCTTCCAGCTCGATCAGCTGTTCGCCCAGCCGCTGTACTAATTCCCCGGCTTCGACCAGGAAATCGTCACGCAGCTCGCTGTCCAAGAGCGGGTTCAACGTATCCATCAAGGCCTATCCGATCAGAATCCGAATTCGCTGAGCAGACGATCGACTTCGTCCTGGCTGGAAACCTTGGCCACTTCCACCGGCGCTTCGCGACCGGCCAATGCACCGGTGAGACGCACGAGTTCCAGTAACGACGATTCCACGCTCTCGATAAAGGCGACGACTTTCTTCACGCGCTGACCCGCCAGATCCTGCCAGGACTGCACCAGCACCATGTCGTTGAGGCCTTCGCCGCACGCATTAGCGAAGACTTTCGCCTGTCGCGCCAGCACGGCGGCCGGATCGGTTTCGCTGCTGTTGAAATCAAGCACAGCAGCGGCGTTGTTGGACAGCGCTTCGGCTTCCGGACGCATGCGGTCCACGAAATCCAGGCTGCGATGCGCCGCCTTGGAACTCATCTCCAGCACTTCGGCCAGGTAGTTGCGCGCATCGGTCATGCTGTCGGGCACGCCTTCGTTGGCCAGGTCGCTACCCAGACGCGATACCGCGCCGTGCAGATCGCGAGCCAGCACGCCCAATGCGCGGAACAGATGCTGTTCGCGCTGACGCACCATCACATCCAGCGCCTGCTCGAACGCGGTACCGTCCTGGGTATTGAGTAGTGCAAGGACTTCGGGCGGCAGGCTTTCAGCCACCGGAGCGGTCACGGGTGCGTTCATGCGGAAGCTCCACTGGCAGCCAGGCGTTCAAAGATCTTGTCCAGCTTTTCCTTGAGCGTGACCGCCGTGAAAGGCTTGACGATGTAACCGTTCACGCCGGCCTGTGCGGCGGCAATGATCTGTTCGCGGTTGTTTTCGGCAGTAACCATCAGCACCGGCAAGCCTTTCAGCTTGGGTTCGGCGCGAATCGCCTGCAGCAATTCGATGCCGGTCATGTTCGGCATGTTCCAGTCGGTGACGACCATGTCGAAGGAGTTGGCCTTCAACATCGTCAACGCGTTATGACCGTCGTCGGCCTCCTGGATCAACGGATTGCTGAAGCCTAGTTCGACCAGGAGGTTTCGAACGATTCGCCGCATGGTGGAGAAGTCGTCCACCACCAGGATTTTCATGTTCTTGTCCAAACGCTTTTCTCCGAAAGCACAAACGAGTGGGGGAGTGATTTTGCTTCCTCTCCCCTCCGGGGAGAGGATTGAGGTGAGGGGTCACGCTTGCGAAAGCAGCTATTCAGAACGCAGGTCAAACGATATATCTCCTCGCAAAAATGGCCCCTCATCCCCGCCTTCTCCCCATCGGGGAGAAGGAGAGTGAACGCGCGGCATTTCTTTCGTTCTCGCTCCTCCACGCAGCCCTCTATTCATCGCGCCAATCGCCCATACGGGCGCGCAGCCTTACCAGTGCCTGGCCGTGGATCTGGCAGACGCGTGATTCGGTCACGCCAAGCACCAGGCCGATTTCCTTCAGGTTCAATTCCTGTTCGTAGTACAGGGACATCACCAGTTGTTCGCGTTTGGGCAGCGTGCTGATCGCTTCGGCCAAGGCTTCGCGCAATCCGTCATGCTCGATGTTGTCTTGCGGACCGAGGCTGTCGTTATCGGCGACATCCAGCGCGCTTCCTTCGCCACCTTCGCCGTCATCCGGCGCCGTGAGGCTGAGCAGTCGCGCACTGGTCGCGTCGGCCAGCACCTGGTGATACTCCTCGGCACTGATGCCCAGACGTTTCATCACCTCGGCGCTTTCGGCGTCCGCACCGGTCTCGTTTTCAATCTGCCGCACTACTTCGGCGACTTCGCGCACCTTGCGATGCACCGAACGAGGGGTCCAGTCAGTGCGCCGCAGTTCGTCGAGCATCGCGCCACGAATACGGATACCCGCATAAGTTTCGAAACTTGCCGCACGATCGGTCGTAAAATTTCGCGCTGCCTCCAACAATCCGATCATGCCTGCCTGTACCAAATCTCCTACGTCAACGCTCGGCGGTAACCGCCCCATCAGGTGGTAGGCAATACGCCGCACAAGCGGCGCGTGCCTGCGCACCAGTTGGTCCGCATCTTCGCGTTGCAGCTGCAGGTATTCCGAAGCCACATTCATGTCACCACCCCGCAGCCGGCACGCTCTGGCCGCTAAAAAAGGCAATACGTCCGAGATCCGGGTACGCGGGTTCTCCCCATGTATCGACCGCACCCGCCAATTGCTTGAATCCGACCGCCGCGCGACTGGATGGCCACAAATCGACCACCGCACCCTGGCGGCGGATCGCCTGACGCAACCATTCGTCGTGCGGCACCATGCCCATGTAGTCGAGCGCGACATCGAGGAAGCGGCCGCATACGCGAGCGAGTTTTTCGTACAGTTTTTTCGCATCGCCTGCCTGGCGAACCATGTTGGCGACGACGCGGAAGCGGCGCACGCCAAAGTCATGCGCAAGAATCTTGATCAGCGCGTAGGCATCGGTGAGCGATGCCAGTTCGTCGCAGACCACGATCAGTACGTCATCGGCAGCCGCGGCAAACATCGCCACGTTGTCGGCCACGCCTGCAGCGGTATCTACCACCAGGAATTCCGGCGGTTGAATCAGATCGTCGAAAGCGCGAATCACCGCGGCGTGTTCGCCGTTGCCCATCTTGGCCAAACGGCGCACGCCCGATCCACCGGGAATCACCTTCAGGCCGTTCTGCGCGGGCATGATCAGATCTTGCAGCGTGCATTTGCCTTCAAGCATGTGGCCCACGTGCCGCACCGGGGTAAGGCCCAACTGTACGTCGATGTTGGCTACGCCCATGTCGGCGTCAAGCAGCATCACATCGCGACCAGCCATCGCCATCGACATGGCGAGGTTTACCGCCACGGTGGTTTTGCCGACGCCGCCCTTGCCACCCGCGACGGCGATGGTGCGCGTGATGCGTTGCCGGGGCGCCGACGGACGCAGACTCGCCGCCTGGTGAAATAGAGGTAGTTCGTCCCGCTGCACGTGGGCTTGGGAAAACAGATTGTGCAAGCCAGCTGCTTGATTCACTTGCAATGCCTCGCTCATAGACTGGCCACTGCCAGGCCGAAACGTTCGGCCATATCAAGATCGTCGGCGCCAGGGCCCAGGCGCCGTTGTGTTTGCGCCGCGCGGCACACCAGCACGCGCGCATCGGCGGCACTGATGTCCTCGGGTACGCGCTGCCCATCGGTGACGCAATCCAGCGGCAGACGATGTCGAATCAGCACCGACAACACGCCGCCCAGGCTTGGCGCTTCATCCAGCTTGGTAGCGATGCACGCACTCGGCTGCAGCGGCAGGTAGGCGCGTACGGATTCGTCCAGCGCAGATGCCTGCGCGTTAGCGGCCAGCACCAGGCAGGCACGCAATTTTGCAGTGCCATTCATGCCGGCTTCGCGCAAGACATCCATCTGCTGCTGCAGGCGCGGGTCATTGCCGGATACGCCGGCCGTGTCGACCAGCACCGTGTGGTGATCGCGCAGCAAATTCAGTGTTTGTGCAAGACCGGCTGCGTCGTAAGCGGGATAAACGCGAACGCCGAGCAGGCGGCCATAGTGTTCGAGCTGCGCGGCCGCGCCGATGCGGTAGTGATCGGTGCTGACCAGCGCGACCTTGCTGGGTCCATGATTCATGACCGCGCATGCGGCGAGCTTGGCTATCGTGGTGGTTTTGCCGACACCGGTCGGGCCGACCAGCGCGATTACGCCGTGGCTGTCGGCGAGGCGACGACCGCTCACTTTCAGGCTGCGGCTAAGCAGGCCCAGCGGCAGGTAACGTGCCTGATCCGCGTTGAGATGCTCGGGCAGTTCATCGATCAGCTGACGCGCCACATCGGTATCGATGCCCAGGCGGCTCATGTCGCGCAGTACGCGGGCGCGCATTGGGCTGCGGCGCTCCATATCGTTCCAGGCCAGGCTGGACAACTGTTGCTCCAGCAATTGGCGCAATCCGCCCAGTTCGGTGCGCATGCGCGCTGTTTCAAGCACGCTCTGCTCGACGATCGGCTGCAAGGTGGCGATGTCGCTCGGCGGCACGGGAATCGGCGGTGGTGCTGGCGGTGTGGCGGCACGCGTTTCTCTCACGGGCTCTTTGACGACGTCTTTCGCGCGTTCCTTGGGAACGTCTTTCACCGGCTCTTTCACCGTCGGCTTGGCGACTTCCGGCGCAGGAGAACTTTGACGCACTGCTTCGCGCATCAGCGATTCGTCGTAATCGACGGCGGCGATGATCTCGATGCCTTCCTCGAGTCGGCGCGTGGACAGGATCACCGCATCGGCGCCCTGTTCCGCGCGCACATCACGCATGGCCTGGCGCATATCGGCGGCCAGGAAACGTTTGATCTTCATAGATGACTCCCGCGACGGCTGGGGGATGTCGCGTGTATCTGACTTGTTGTTTTCACGCTGTTTGCATTCATCCGTTTCACCACCGCCTGCGCCTTGTCTTGTCGCTGTTCGTATTTGGTGTACCAAAAAGTGCGTCCTGCACTTTTTGCTACTCGCCCGATCCGATAAAGCTGGATCGAGCTCCGATGAATCAAGCACGATGTGCTTGATTCACGTCAGGCCATCCTTGGCCTGCGCGCTGATGGATTGCTTAGCAATCCATCAGCGCCCTATCGCCTGCACCAATCGCACGCGACGGTTATCCGGTACTTCGTTGTAAGCCAGTACATGCAGGTTCTGCGCCACGTGGCGAGTGAATCGCGCCAGCCACGGACGCAGTTGCGGCTGCACCAACATCACCGCCGGTTCACCGTTCGCCTCCTGCTTCCGCGTTGCCTCGGCCACGCTTTGCTGTAGACGATCAGCGAGTCCCGGCTCCACGGCCGCGCCTGCTGCACCACTGCTTGATAGTGATCCGAGCAAGATCTGTTCCAACTCCGGAGCAAGCGTCAGAACGGGGATTTCCGTGCCCAAACCCGCGATTTCCTGGACGATCTGGCGGCCCAGCGCCACGCGTACGTAGGCAGTCAAGGCGCCGGGATCCTGACTCTGTGCCGCGTGCTCCGCCAAAGACTCGACGATGCTGCGCATGTTGCGGATCGGCACCCGCTCGGCGAGCAGGTTTTGCAGCACTTTCACCACCACGCCCAGCGAAAGGCGCTTGGGAACGAGGTCTTCCACCAGCTTGGGCGCGCTCTGTGCCAGGCGATCCAGCAGTTGCTGCACGTCCTGGTGGCCGAGCAGTTCGTGCGCGTGGTTCTGCAGGATGTGCGAGAGGTGGGTGGCGATCACCGTCGCGGGATCGACCACCGTGTAACCCAACGCTTGCGCATGGTCGCGCTGGTTGTTCTCGATCCACACCGCCTCCAGCCCGAACGCCGGGTCACGCGTGGCGACGCCCTGCAAGGTGCCATGCACGCGACCGGGATTAATGGCCAGATGCCGCTCGGTATAGACCTCCGCTTCGCCCATTGGCACGCCCATCAGCGAGATGCGATAGGTGTTCGGGCCCAGGTCGAGGTTGTCGCGGATATGCACCGCGGCAACCAGAAAACCCAGTTCCTGCGACAGCTTGCGGCGCACCGATTTGATCCGCGCCATCAACTCGCCGCCCTGGTTCTTGTCCACCAATGGAATCAGGCGATAACCCACTTCCAGCCCGACCGGATCGACACTGGCAACATCTTCCCAACCCAGCTCGAGCTTTTCCGCCGACGCCGGGGCCGGCAAAGCCTCGGCGGATGCTTTCGCCAAACGTTCTTTCGTCTCCTGTTCGCGGCGAATCATCAGCCATGCCGAGCCGCCGCACGCCGCCGCCAACATCAGGAAAGCGATGTTCGGCATGCCGGGAATCAGGCCCATCACCGCCAGCACGACGCCGGCCACCGCCAGCGCGCGCGGCTGAGCGAACACCTGCCCGACCATCTGCTTGCCCATGTCTTGCGACTTGGACACGCGCGTGACGATCACGGCGGTGGCAATCGACAACATCAGCGACGGCACCTGCGCAACGAGACCGTCACCGATGGTTAGCAGCGTATACGTGCGCGCGGCTTCGGCAGCAGTAAGCCCGTGTTGCAATACGCCGACGAAGAAGCCGCCGACGATATTGATCACCAGGATCAGGATGCCAGCGGTAGCGTCGCCGCGCACGAACTTGGACGCACCGTCCATCGAGCCGTAGAAATCCGCTTCTTCGCGCACTTCCTGGCGACGCTCGCGTGCTTGTTCCTGCGTCAGCAAACCAGCATTGAGATCGGCGTCGATGGCCATCTGCTTGCCGGGCATCGAGTCCAAGGTGAAGCGCGCCGTCACTTCCGACACGCGCGTCGCGCCCTTGGTGATCACCACGAAGTTGATGATCGTCAAAATGGCGAACACCACCAGGCCGACGGCAAAGTTGCCGCCGATGACGAATTCGCCGAAGGCTTCGATCACCTTGCCCGCAGCACCGGGGCCGTCGTGGCCGTGCAGCAACACCACGCGCGTGGAGGCGATATTGAGCGCCAGTCGCAGTAAGGTTCCCATCAGCACCACGGTCGGGAACGCGGCGAATTCCAGCGGTCGCATCACGTACACCACCGCCAGCAGGATCACCAGCGACAAGGCGATGTTGAAGCTGAAAAGGATATCCAGCACAAACGGCGGCAGCGGCAGCATCAGCATCGCCAGCATGGCGAGCATCACTATCGGCGCGCCCGCTCCGCGTCGCGTGACTTGCTTGAAAGTATCGAAAGCGCTTACTGTGGCCATGCGGTGCTGCCTTGATTGCTGCGTTACGGTTCGCGGTAACGGCCCTGAAGCTCGGGATCGATATCCGGCTTCGGCACCGAGGGAGCAGGACCGCCGCGTTCGACGGCCTGTTTCAACTGATAGACGTAGGCAAGGATCTGCGCGACCGCCACATACAGCGCGGCCGGAATCTCGTGACCGAGATCGGTAGTGGCATACAACGCGCGCGCTAGCGGCGGCGCCTCGACCAACGGAACGTTGTGCGCGGCGGCCACCATGCGAATCTGCTGAGCCAGCACGTCGGCACCCTTGGCGATGACGCGTGGCGCGCGCATGCGGGCATCGTCGTAGCGCAGCGCGACGGCAAAGTGCGTGGGGTTGACCACGATCACATCGGCCTTGGGCACTTCCTGGATCATGCGACGACGTGCCATTTGGTGTTGCATCTGGCGGATGCGGCCCTTGAGCTGCGGGTTGCCGTCGGTGTCTTTGTGTTCGTCCTTCACTTCCTGCTTGGACATGCGATGGCGGCGACCGTAATCGAAGCGCTGCCATACCGCGTCGAAGCCGCCGATCACGCCAAGAATCACCGAGAATAGCAACGCAGCATGCGCTACCAGCGAAAGCGACTCGCCAACGCCGCTGCTCACCGTGCCGCTGCCGGTGGCCATCACGTAAGGCACGTCATGACGCAACAACAAAACCAGCGCCAGGCCCAGGAAGATCACCTTCACCAGCGACTTGGCAAGCTCTACTAGACCGTTGAGCGAGAACAGGCGACCGAAACCGGCGATCGGATCGAGCCGGTCGAATTTCGGCACCAGCGCTTCCGAGCTGAAACTCAAGCCGCCGAGCGCCACCGTGGACCCCACGGCCGCCATCAGCGTTGCAGCGAATATCGGCGTCAATAACGCCAGCACTTCACCCATCGCACTGCTCAGCACGCGCGTAGGCAGATGATCGCTAAACAAAGCCTCGCGCGAATAGCCCAGTCCGAGCGAATAGATGCGCTGCATGTGCGCGTACATGGTCGAACTGCCCGACAACATGATCGAAGCACCTGCCAATACCACCACCGCACCGGACAGATCGCGCGAGCGAGGAATGTCGCCTTTATCGCGCGCTTCCTGCAGGCGTTTTTCAGATGCTTGTTCGGTGCGATCTTCATTTTCGGTATCGGCCATGGCTGTTCCTCAGAACCCAGCCAGGTGTTGCATCAAACTCCAGCCCGCGGTCTGCAGCGTGCCGTAGGCACTCGCCAGTCCGCGCATGGCCAGCCACAATGCGATAAAGCCCATGCAGATGCTGATCGGGAAGCCGACTGCGAACAGATTCATCGAGGGCGACGCGCGACTGGTCGCGGCAAAGCCGATGTTCACCAGCAACAACGCCGTCATCGCCGGCAACGCTACGCGCAAGGCGCCAGAGAACAGATCGCCGCCCGCCATCACGATGGCGAAGATCGATTTTTCATCAAGGCCACTCGCACCGGGCGGTAGTCCGCGAAAGCTCTCGGCAAGCAGGGAGATCACCTGCAGATGACCATCCATCGCCAGGAATAGCAGGGTCACAATCACCAGGTAGAACTGTCCCAATACCGGTACATTGGTATTGCTCATTGGGTTGACCAATTCGGCGAACCCCAACCCCATGCTCTGGCCAATCAGAATGCCGCCATAGGAAACGGCCTGGAAAATCAGCTGCAGCACAAAGCCGATGCTGCCGCCGATCAGTATCTGCGACACCATCGTCGCGGCACCGGTCGCGCTGAATAGATCCAATTGCGTGGGCGCCAACGGGGACAACACCATGGTGAGCACCACGACAATCGCGACGCGAAGCCTCGCCGGCATCACCATGGCGCTGAAAATCGGCGCCACCATGCAGAAGCCGCCGACACGACCCAACGCCCAGAGCATGCCGGACAGCCAATAAATCAGCGCCGACATCTCCACTGTCATTTGATCGCACCCGGCAAGCCGACAATGATGTCGTGCGTGAACTGCATCAGCGTGCGCAGCATCCACGGACCCACCAGCAGGCCCACCAGCGCCATCGCGAGCAACTTCGGGATGAAGCTCAGCGTCATCTCGTGAATCTGCGTAGCCGCCTGAATGATGCCGACCAGCAAGCCCACCAGCAGTGCCGTCAGCAGCATCGGCGCAGCCACCATCATCGCCACGTACAGGGCGTGCTGACCGAAGTTGATCACCCACTCTGGTGTCATGTGTAGAAACTCCCTGCCAGCGTTCCGATCAACAGCGACCAGCCGTCGACCATCACGAACAACATGATCTTGAACGGCAACGAGATGATGGACGGCGACACCATCGCCATGCCCATCGACATCAGCACGCTGGCCACCACCAGATCGATCACCAGGAATGGAATGAAAAGCAGAAAACCCATCTGGAAGGCCGTCTTCAATTCACTGGTTACGAAAGCGGGCATTGCCACGCGAAACGGCACGTCGTCCTTGCTGGCGTACGGCTGTTCCTTCGCCAGATGCGTGAACAACTGCAGATCCGAATCGCGGGTCTGGTCGAGCATGAAATGCTTGAACGGGCCAGTGGCCGCGGGAAGCGCGTCCTCCGCACTCATCTGGTGATCCATGTACGGTTTGACGCCGTCCTGATAGGCGCGACTGATCACCGGCGACATCACAAACATGGTCAGGAACAATGCCAGCCCCAACAACACCTGATTGGGCGGCGTGGACTGCGTCGCGAGCGCCTGACGCAAGAAGCTAAGCACGATGATGATGCGCGTGAACGACGTCATCATCAGCAGCACGGCCGGCAACATCGTAAGCACTGTCATCAGTGCCACGACCTGCAGCGACAAACTCCAGTTCTGGCCCGCGCCCGCGCTCTGTACGGTCAGCACGGGGATGCCGGCCGACTGGGAGATCGGTGCGATAGGCGCAATCGGCGTTATCGCGGTCGACGTGGAAGACGAGGTAGTAGTTGCCGCGTGTGCACCAAAAGAAACCAGCGCGAGCAGAAAAATAATCGACAGTCGACGCAACAGGGCCCTCATGACTTTCGCCCCAGGCGGCCGAGCAATTCTGCAAACGGCGTAACCGCAGCAGGGCTTTGCGTCTCTACGATCGGAGCGCTGCCTTCATAGACATGCAGGGCGCGTACACCACCCGCACCGACGCCAACCAGCAATCGTTTGCCATCCGCCTCGATCAGAAGCACACGCTCGCGCGCACTGATTGGCATCGATTCGATACAACGCAGGCGACGTCCACCGATGAACTGCCGCGACTGCAGGCGACGGGTCAACCAACCGGCCGCAAAGATCAGCGCCACTATGCCCGCAAGACTCAGCACCACGCGAATGAGTTCGCCGGTCACGTTGATATCGGGCACGCTCGCCAACGGGGCGCGCGCCAGCATGGAAAGAGCAATGCTCATCTCAGCTTCCGCACTCGTTCTGCCGGACTGATCACGTCGGTCAGACGGATGCCGAACTTTTCGTTGATCACGACCACTTCGCCATGCGCCACCAGCGTGCCGTTGACGAACACGTCCAGCGGCTCGCCTGCAGCGCGATCCAGCTCCACCACCGAACCCTGGTTGAGCTGCAGCAGGTTGCGGATGCTGATGCGGGTGCGGCCGACTTCCATCGCCAGCGTCACGGGCACATCGAGAATCATCTCGAGACTGACATCGGCCGGTTCGCCCGTACCTTCGTTCAAGGTGTCGAACTCGAGGCGTTGCTCGTCTTTCTTCGCAATGCCATTGGTGCCCATCAAGCTATCGGTGCTCTGGTTCATAGGACTTTTTCTTGATTGAAGTCGAGAGAGGGAAGCGGTGCGCGGCGGCCAGCGGCCACCTTGTAGCGCACGGCGTAGCGGCCGTTGGTCTGGCCGTAGTGACCGCGGAATATCGGTACGTCTTCGGCGAACACGGTAGTGGCTTCGGGCAAGTTGATCGGGATCACATCGCCGATGCGAAGCCCGAGGAATTCGCCGATGTTGATCTGCGTTTCCAGCAGCAACGAACTGAGTTCGACTTCCGCATCCATCACTTCGTCGTGCAGGCAATGAATCCAGCGTTCGTCGCGCTCGCCCATGCGATCGCTCTGCACACCGGCATCGAGCATGGTGCGGATCGGCTCGACCATCGAATACGGCAACGTCAGGTGTACTTCGCCACCACCGCCATCCAGTTCGACATGGAAGCGCGACACCACCACTGTTTCGGTGGGGCTGACGATGTTGGCGAACTGCGGGTTGATCTCGGAATTGAGGAATTCGAATTGCACCGGCATCACCGGCGCCCACGCTTCCGTCATCGATCCGAATACTTCGTTGAGCAGGATCTGGATCACGCGGTTTTCGGTGGGCGTGAAATCGCGCCCTTCGATGCGTGCGTGGTAACGCCCGTCGCCGCCGAAGAAGTTGTCGATCACCGTGAACACGAGCCGCGGCTCCATCACAGCAAGCGCTGTGCCGCGCAACGGTTTCACGCGAATCAGGTTGAGATTGCTAGGTACCGCAAGACCGTGCACGTACTCGCTGAACTTCAGCATCTTGACGCCGAGCACGGACACTTCGCAGGTCTTGCGCAAGACACTGAACAAGGCAGTGCGAAAGAAGCGCGCGAAGCGATCATTGATCATCTCCAGCGTCGGCAAACGGCCGCGCACGATGCGGTCCTGCTGGGTGAAATCGAAATCGAGCACCGTGCCCGGCGGTGGCGGCACGTCGCTTTCGGTTTCGATCTTGCCGTCATCCACGCCGTTGAGCAGGGCGTCGATTTCTTCCTGTGAAAGCAGGTCGCTCATCGTGCTCCCTCGTTACTGCATTACGAAGCTGGTGAAGTACAGGGCATCGACATCCGGCTTGCCGGTCTTGTCGGCCACGATCTTGCGCACGGCGTCCAGCGCCTGTGCTTGCAGCTTGACCTTGCCGGCGGTGTCGCTCAGTCCGGCGTAGCTTTGACTGCTGAACAACATCACCAAGGCATTGCGGATGACCGGATCGCTATCCTTCATCGCCTGCACGGCAGCCGGGTCGTGCGTCATCACAGTCACGCCGATCTGCAGGTAGCGCGTGGAATCTTGGTCTTCGAAGTTGACGACGAAGGCCGGATCCAACGGCAAGAAAAGTTCCGGTGCCTTGGGCGCTGCAGCAGCATCCGTCGCTGCTTTCGCTCCTTGCGAGCGGGTTAGCATGTAACCGCCGCCGCCCAGCAAGATCAGCACTGCAACGCCCACCGCCATCAACTTGCCATTGCCGCCTTTCTTGGCGGCGCCAGGCACTCCTTCCTGAACACTTTCGGCGTTAGCCATGAACGACCTCAATTCCTGTGAATGCGAATGCCCTTGCTCGAACAGAGCGGGCTTGATCTAAAGGGGTTTTAGCAAGCGCCGTGCCATCGCAACGGATCGCGTCACAGCGTGCTTTTCAAGGCATTGCGCGTTGGCGATGGCGTTTTATTGACGCGCGACGGGATGCAGGCACGAGATCGGCGTGGTGATTCCGTCGTGCAATGCAGAAGTGAATACACGGGGCGCACGTAACCATCCCGGCGCAAGCCGAGATGGTGAATTCAATGCGGCGAAAGCGCGCTATTAGGCGAAGGCGTCGACGAGGCCGACCGCAACTCGCTGCAATGTCGATACGGATGACTGTTCGGTTTTGTCTTCGCTATCGCCCGATGTCTGTGCCTGGGACGACTGACCTTGCGAATTGGCGAACTGTTGCTGCGCGCCGTGTTGCCCCACCGACGTATGGCCGAGCGACAGGCCTTGTCCGCCCAACATCTGGTTGAGCTGGCCCAGCCCCTGCTGCACGGCGGCAGCGGCGGCCGGATGTTGTGTCATGAACGCGACGTCGACACGACCGTGCTCCACGCTGACTTTCACGTCGAGTGGGCCGAGGTCCTGCGGATTGAGGCGAATCTGTGCCTGCTTCACTTCCTGGCCGCTCAACCATGTCACTTGTTGGCCAAGCTCTTTGGCGAAACCGGATGCGCCGACCGGCGTGTCGACAGCGAGGCTATGCGCAGATGTTGTCGTGGTGCCGGACGACGCAGTGAGTCCCGTGGCGTCGAATACGCCGTGCAACGCGGCCAGATCGGGTGCGCTTTGCGTTGGTGTGCTCGTCGCGGACGATGCTCCCGCCAGCGCCTGCGACAGATGACCGCCTGCCGGCAATGCTCCCGCCAACGCTTGCGTGCTGTCGCCGAGACTTTGCAGCAACGCGCTGTTGTCGCTGGCGATGTTCGAGACGCTCGCATCGCTGTCATCAGAGCCGTCCGCAGCAGCATCGTCATCGAGGGACGCCGTACCGCCGGGTGATTTTTGCGGATTCAACGCGGTCAGCCCCAACAAAGGATTGCTGCCGCTCGCGCTAATCGCATTCGCTTGCTGCGTCGCTGCACTGGCACTGGCATTGGCGCCGGTGCTGCCGTTGTTGGCGACGATGGGTGGAGGGGGTGTTGGCACCGCTACAGCTGCTTGCAATGCCGTCGACGGTGCGGTTTGCGGAGCGGGCGTCGTCGACTTTTCGGAGGCGGCCTTGGTTCCCAAGCCAGTGGTTGCGCTGCTGCTTCCAGCATCGCCCGCGACCTGATCGATAAGGTTCAACACTGTATTCGTCAGCGACGCGACACTGGTGCCGGCAGCGCTATCGCTCGTCGTATCCGCGCCTGGCGTTTCCGCATCGGCGCCGGGCTTCGCAGTGCCATTCGCCTGAATGCCGGCAACTTGGCCGCCACTGGCTTGTGCGTCACCGCCGTTGCCGCCGCCGTCTTGTTGCGTGCCGCTCGGCTGCTGGTTCTGTGCGTTCTGCAAATGTGCGTCAAAGGACGTATCACTATCGTGCTGGCTACTGCGTCGCGCCGGCGCACCAGTATTGGTTGCCGGGGATGGGCTGGCTGGTTGGACAGCGGGTAACGGACTAGCGCTCATGCCTCACTACTCGTGCAGATCGAAATATGCCTGTACGCAGCAAAATCCAAGCCAAGACGAAAACCGCCGCTCATGGCAAACCAACCTGGCGACGGCGGTATTGCATGCGCTCATCGACTTCCGCTTGCTCGAGGCGATCCTCGCGTTGCCGTTCTTGCGTGCGAAAGCGCTCAACCACCGTATCCAGTGCGTTTTCGCGCGCATGCGCCTGCAGCCAGCGTTCGCGAGCCGTTTCGACCTGGCGCTGCAAACGCTCCACCAGTCGACCCTGCTGGACGATGGCTTGATCGATCCGTTCGACAAATTGTTGACGGTTCAGCAATGCGCTCACCGTCAGGCCGCCGTCGCCGAGGCTGTAGTCGCGTCGATAGCGCTGGAGCTCTTCCCATTGCTGCTCGGCGCTCGCCAACTTCTGTTGATGTTCGGCCAGGCGTTGCAAGGCGTCTTTCTGTCGGCGCTGGGCTTGGTCTACGGCAGGCTGCAAACGATCTGAACGCGTTGTCATGCCATGATCTCCGCGACAAGGGAGCCGAGTCGGTCTTGCGCCATGCGCAGTTCGACAGGCTCATCGACTTCCTGCTGCAGGAATCGGACCAGGCGTGGCCACATCGCAATCGCTTGGTCGACCTGCGCGTCCGAACCTTTCTGGTAAGCACCCACGGCAATCAAATCCTGACGCTGCCGATAGGCCGAATAGACCTGGCGGAAGCGCTGCGATGCGCGCATCTGCTCCTTCGTTACCACGGCCGGCATCACGCGGCTGATCGAGGCTTCGATATCGATCGCCGGGTAATGGCCCGCTTCGGCAAGGTCGCGCGATAGCACGATGTGGCCGTCCAGAATGGCGCGCGCCGCATCGGCGATGGGATCGTGGCGATGGTCGTCGCCTTCGGTCAGGACGGTGTAGAACGCGGTGATCGAACCGCGTCCATCTGCATCGTTGCCGGCGCGTTCGACCAACGCAGGCAGCAATGCGAAGACGGACGGCGGATAGCCTTTGGTGGCCGGCGGCTCGCCGATTGCCAGCGCAATTTCGCGCTGCGCTTGGGCGTAGCGGGTCAGCGAATCCATCAGCAGCAACACGCGTTGCCCGCGGTCACGGAACCATTCGGCGATGGCGGTGGCATATTGCGCGCCGCGCAAGCGTTTGAGCGGCGGCGCATCGGCTGGCGCGGCAACGATGACTGCGCGTTCGCGGCCTTCATGACCGAGCGTTTGTTCAACGAATTCTTTTACTTCGCGGCCACGCTCGCCGATCAGCCCCACCACCACCACGTCGGCGTCGGTGTAGCGCGTCATCATGCCGAGCAAGGTCGATTTGCCTACGCCGGAACCGGCGAACAAACCGATACGCTGGCCGCGACCGACGGTGAGCAACGCGTTGATCGCACATACGCCGGTATCGAGCGGCGTATCGATGGGTTTGCGTGCCATCGGATTGATCGGTTCGCGCTTGAGCGCGGCATGACCTTCTGCGCGCAGCGGACCTTCGCCATCCAGCGGCACGCCATCCGCGCCGATGACACGGCCCAGCAAAGACTCGCCTACAGGCAAACCGCCCACGCGCGCGCAAGGTCGCACGCGTGCATTGGGCAATACGCCATGCATTTCGGTGACGGGCATCAGCAGTAAGCGTTCGTCGGCAAAGCCGACGACTTCGGTATCGAGCTCGGTACCGTCGGCGGCGTCGACCAGGCAACGCGAGCCCAGGGGTGCCTCGCAGCCTTCCGCTTCCAACGTCAGTCCCACGACGCGACGCAGGCGACCTTCCGCGTTGAGCAATTGCGCAGCACGCGCGCGCTGCGCACGACGATTCATCTGCTGGCGCCAGCGCTGTTGACGTGCCTGCGCGGCGCCTTCGGCGTTCATGCGGCGACCTCGGATTCGCCGTCGTCCAGATCGTCGCCCAGTACGGCATCGACCACGGCAGCGAGGCGAGTAGTGACACGCGCATCCAGACGCGAGCGCGCACTTTCCAAGACACAGTCGCCGCGGCTAAGCGCGGGATTGGCGCCGAAGCGCCAATGCGGTTCGGCGGCGGCCAGTTCGCGCAGCAGATCCATATCGCTGGGATGCACCCATACGCGCAATTCGCGCGTCGCCGACGGCAACGCCGCAGCGGCTTCGCGCACTGCCGTTTCGATCAACGAAGGATCGAGTTGCAGTTCGCGCCCCACGACGCGCTGCGCAATGATGGTTGCGAGCAAAGCAAGTTCGCGCTCGGTCTCATCGTCGAAACTGGTGAGCGGACGAGCCGCCGCGGTGCACACGGACTCAAGACGCGCGAGTCGTTCGTCCAACTGGCTTTTCGCTGCAGCACGACCCTCCGCCAAACCGGCGGCATAGCCTTCTTCGCGCGCTTGCCGCTGGATCTCTTCCAACTCGTACACGGTGGGACCCGGCGCGGGTTCGGGCTCTGGCGCAGTGGCGGGCTTGGCGCCGACCGACGGCGGCTCCCACCGATCGAACAGCGCAATCTTGTCGCGGCTGAGGACGCCTGCCATCAGACGAACTCATCGCCGCTGGCGGTAAGCGTGATCTGGCCGGCGTCGGCAAGCTTGCGCGCGATGCCGAGCACTTCTTTCTGCGCGGCGTCGACTTCGCTGAGCTTGACCGGGCCTTTCACTTCCAGGTCGTCGCGCAGCATGTCGGCAGCACGCTTGGACATGTTGGCGAAAATCTTTTCGCGCACGGCGGGTTCGGAACCCTTGAGCGCCACGATCAGGCGCGCCGATGGCACTTCGCGCAACAAGGTCTGCATGCTGCGGTCGTCCAGTTCGGCCAGGTCTTCGAACACGAACATCAATTCTTCGATCTTGCCGCCGAGGGTTGCGTCCTGCGTGCGGATTGCGCCCATCAACTCTGCCTCACGCGTGGATTCCATCGCGTTGAGGATGGCGGCGGCAGCCTTGAGACCACCGACCGTCGCCGACTTTAGCTTGGACGAACTGCCGGAGAACTGGCGCTCCATGATTTCGTCGAGCTCATTCAGTGCTTGCGGCTGCACGCCGTCGAGATTGGCGATGCGCATCACCGCATCACTGCGCACGCGCGGCGGGAGATAGCCGATGACTTCTGCGGCCTGATCCGGCTCCAGATGCGCCAGCACCAGCGCGATGATCTGCGGATGTTCCATGCCGATCATCTCGGCGATGGCGCGGCTTTCCATCCACTTCAGCGATTCCAGCCCCTTGGTGGAACGGCCGAGCAGGATGCGATCGATCAAGCTGCCGGCCTTGGTTTCGCCGAGCGCACTGACCAGCATCTTGCGGATGTATTCCTCGGTGCCGACACCGAGAGCGGTCTGCCGACCGATGTCGTCGTTGAGGCAGTTGAGCACCCACTCGACCTGATCGCGCGAGACATTGTTCAACGTCGCCATCGCGGTGCCGACAGCTTGCACGTCACGCGCACTGAGGTGCTTGAGCACTTCGGCGGCGTCCTGCTCGCCAAGGGTCAACAGCAGAATGGCCGCGCGCTGCGCGCCACTGAGAGAGATTTGTTCAGCCGCCATCGTCGCCCACCCAGTTCATCACGACTTGTGCGACTTGCTTGGGATTTTCCTGCACGAGCTTACGCGCGAGGCCGATCTTTTGTTCGTAAGCCATGCTTTGGATCTGCGGTGAACTGATGCGGACCTTATCTTCGCGATCGTCGTCGCGCGGATCATCATTGATGCGCACCGAAACGGTCGGAATCGGACCGGCCAACGCCGGCATCGGCTCCGGTCCGCGCATCAGGCCCTTGAGCATCGGCTTCAACAAGCCGAATGCAATCAGCAGCGCGATCAGGATGCCGGCGCCTTGCTTGATCAGATCGAGCATGCCTGGGCGCTCCCAGAATGGCTCCGCGACGGGTGCCGCATCGACCGGCGTATCCGAGAATGCCTGGTTGACGACACTGACGTTGTCACCACGCTGCGCATCGAAACCCACCACGTTCTTGGTGAGGTCGGTGAGGTGCTGCAATTCCTGCGCACTGATCGGAACGCTCTTACCTTTGCCATCCGGCGCGGGCATGTTGTCGACCACCACCGCGACCGTAAGCCTAGCCAAACGTCCTGCAGGGTCGCTGACGTGACTGATGGTGCGGCCCAGTTCGTAATTGCGGGTAGAGCTCGATGACGTATCCGAAGGCGTGGACGACTGCGCCGTCGCCGTGCGCGCACCCGGCGCCGCAGGTGTGGCTGGCGTAGCGGGCGCACCGGCATTGGGCTTGGCCGCGGTCGGTTGCGCCACGGTGTTGGGCGGCTGATTACTCAATGCACCGGCGATTTCGGCGCCGGCATCGTCGTGTTTTTGTTCGCTGCTGGTCTGTTCGCTGCGCAGCGCCGGATTGGCACTGTCGTAACTCTCGCTGGCTTTCTCGGTCTGGCTGAAATCCAGATCCACGTCGACCTGTGCGCGCACGCGTCCTGCACCAACGATTGGCGTAAGCAGATCTTCGATGCGCTGCGCGTAACTGTTTTCCATGCGCGTGGCCAGGCGCATGCGCGTATCGCCCACGGCGCCCGGACTGTCCGGATCGGAAACCGTCAGCAAGGTTCCTTGCTGATCGACCACCGAGACCTGCGCAGGATCGAGATCCGGCACGCTGGCGGATACGAGGTGCACGATCGCGCCGACCTGGCTGCTATCGAGTTGTCGACCGGGATACAGCGTCAACAAAACCGACGCGCTGGCCGGATGATTGTCGCGAATGAAAGCCGATGGCTTGGGCAGCGCCAGATGCACGCGCGCGGCGCGCACGAATTGCAGGCCGGCGATGGTGTTGCCTAGATCGGTTTCCAGCATTTCCTGGTAGTGCTTGCTTTCTGCCAGGTCGCTCATGCCAAACGGCGAATCGGTCTGCGGCACGGTGCCACCCGCAGTGCTGCCTTGTGGCAGGCCTTGGCTGGCAAGGCGCAGGCGCGTATCGGCCAACACATCGGCAGGCACTGAAATGGAGGCGCCATCCGCGCCCAATCGATATGGCGTATTACTGGTCTGCAGCGCCTGCGTAACCGCAGCGGCATCCTTCGGATCGAGGCCTGCATACAACAATGCGAAATTGGGGCCGCGCGACCACAGCACGATAGCCACACCCAAAGCCACCGCACCCGCGACGCCGACCAGCAAAAACAGCAGGCGCGTGGTCGGATTGCGAAGGAGGCTCTTGAGCTGATCCTGGCGCGATGGATTGCCGGTGGGCGCGATGGTGTTTTCGGCCATGAAAACTGCTCAACCTTATGTGCGCTGTGAGGCGTAGTACGACGGTCGGTTTAGACCGGCATGTTCATGATGGTGGTGTAGGCATCCGTCAACTTGTTGCGGACTTCCACCAGACCGCGAAACGCCAGATCCGCTTTTTGTCCTGCAATCGATGTCTTGACGATGTCTGCACCCGGATCGCCGCGCTCGAAAGCATCAGCTTGCGTTTGTGCCTCGCTTTGCTGCGATACCACTGAGCCGAGCGATTGCTTGAACAGCGTACCGAAGTCCACGCTTGGCGCAGCGTTCGACGCAGATGGAAGCAAAGCCATCGGCGATGTTCCCGATGCTTGCGCACCCAGCGAACGCATTTGCGAAAGCACACTATTGACGTCAATCTGGCTCATGTCGGTTTTCCAACGCGTGATCGTTTATAAAGTGCTTCAAGCAACAGCCGTGCCACTCTGCGGAGACGCTTCGTTGGCGCGCGCGCACGACTGCAAGCCGTACTTGCGCAGCTTTTCGACCAAGGTTGTGCGCTGCATGTGCAGCAACTTCGCCGCATGCGCCACCACACCGTCGGTGATGTCGAGCGCTTGACGGATCAAACCCACTTCGATGTCGGCGAGATGGTCTTTCAAATCCACGCCGCCTTCGGGCAACAGCACTTCGGTATCCAGCCCCACGCGGTTTTGCGTGGGCGCGGGCTTGCTTTGGCCGTCGAGCATGGCGCGCAGGATGCTGCCGCTGGCTTCGTCGATCGGTTGCACGCCGCGGTATTTTTCTGGCAAATCGGCAGCGCGCACTTCGCCGTTCGGGTAAAGGATCGCCAACCGTTCGACCAGGTTGGACAGCTCGCGCACATTGCCCGGCCA
>OUNK011150611.1_pt1 | contig 20632 bp, 10 predicted proteins | sample 1755341 | NCBI WGS metagenome assembly OUNK01 (sample SAMEA3914788, study PRJEB12502) | metagenome | biome: forest; material: soil | place: Canada | collected 2011-07-03 | depth 0.1 m | reverse complement strand
TCTCATCTACGGACCCCGGGAACAGGCGGCGATCGCCGCGCGGGTGAAGACGCTCGATACCTGGATCACCCCGCAGGGTTACCGCGAGTCGTCGACCGCCTGGCCGGGGGTCGAGATGATTTTCTCCGGATGGGGGATGGTTCCGATGGATGAGATCTTCTTTCAACGTTTTCCCGATCTGAAGGTGGTCTTCTACGGAGCCGGCACCGTGAAGGGCTTCGTCACGGAAGGATTCTGGCGCCGCAAGATCCGGCTGACCAATGCCGCCGCCGCCAATGCGGTGCCGGTGGCCGAATTCACCCTCGGGCAGATCCTCCTCACCCTCAAGCACGGCTGGCAGCAATCCCTCCTGATCCGCAAGCACGGGCAGTTCCCCCCTTCCCGTCCGATGCCGGGCGCCTACCAGACGACGGTCGGGCTGATTTCGCTGGGGCAAATCGGAGGGAACGTCGCGGAACGGCTCCGGCAATTCGACGTGAACGTGGTGGCCTATGATCCCTTTTTCCCGGAGGCGGAGGCCGCCAAGCTGCAGGTGCGTCTCCTCCCGCTGGAGGAGCTCTTCGCGGTCTCCGATGTGGTCAGCTGCCACGCGCCCATGCTCAAGGAGACCGAGAAGATGATCGGCCGCCGGCATTTCGAGGCGATGAAACCCGGCGCCACTTTCATCAACACCGCCCGCGGAGGAGTGGTCGACGAGGAGGAAATGATCGCGGTCCTGCAGGCGCGCCCCGATCTCTTCGCCATGCTCGATGTCACCGAGCCGATGCCGCCGGCGGAAGGTTCGCCGCTCTATACCCTCGAGAACGTGATGCTGACGCCCCATATCGCGGGCAGCCTCGGCGCCGAATGCGGGCGGATGGGGAAATTGATGGTCGAGGAATTGGATCGTTATCTGGCCGGAAAACCGCTGCAATACGAAATCGACGAGGCCCGCTTCCGCACCATGGCTTGAGCGGAGCCCCGGCTTCATCCGCTTTCTTCCGTGACCTTCCCGACCCCAGCTATCGATTCCGGGCCGGCATCGCCGCAAACGCCGCGCAAAATCTGGACGGTCGGCACGCTGAGCTACACCACCGGCGGATTGGCCATCCTCTTCTGCTGGCTGTTGTGGGGAGATTTCGCCTGGTCGATGAAGGACCGCGCGATCCCTCCGATCATGCAGCTCCTCTTCAAGAAATTCGGCGCCTCCGATACCCTCGCGGGATTGCTCTTCGGCTCGCTCCCGCCCGCCCTCGGCCTGATCCTGGGGCCGATCGTCAGTTATCGGTCGGACCGCCATCGGGGGCGGTGGGGACGCCGCATCCCCTTCCTGCTCGTCTCCACGCCGATCGCGGTGGCGGCGATCATCGGGCTCGCCTTCAGCCCGTGGATGGGCGGCCGGGTCGCGCAATGGCTGGGCCCTCATTCCTGGGGCGCGGATGCCAGCGTCCTGGTCTTTCTGGCCCTTTTTTGGATGCTCTTCGACGTCGCCACCGTCATCACGAACGCGGTCTATGCGGCCTTGATCAACGATGTCGTGCCGCAGCCGGTGCTGGGCCGCTTCTACGGCTTCTTCCGCGCCTTGAGCCTGGTCGCGGCGATTCTGTTCTACCGCGGAGCGTTCGGGAACGCCGAGACGACTTACCTCTGGATCTTCCTGGGAGTCGGCGCCCTCTACGGTGTCGGCTTCACTGTCATGTGCCTCCGGGTCAAGGAAGGGGAATACCCGCCGAGCCTCCCGATGGACGCCGGCAGGAAAACCGGGGGATTTCTCCGGAGCGCGCGGACCTACTTCCAGGAATGTTTCGGCCACCGCTATTATCGGTGGCTCTTCGGCGCCCTCACCCTCGCGGGACTGGCCACCGGCCCGGTGAATCTCTTCAGCGTCTTCTTCGCCACCTCCGTCCACATGGACATGCACCTCTATGGGAAATGCCTGGCCTTGACCTATTGCATCTCGTTGGGACTGGCCTACCCCCTCGGGTGGCTGGCCGACCGGGTCCATCCGCTCCGCCTCGGCATCGGGATCTTGGTCCTCTACGCGGCGGCGACGCTGTGGGGGGGATTCTACGCCCGGGACGCCCGGATGCTGGCCGTGGCCCTGATCGCCCACGGCGTCATCGCGGGGACCTGGGCGACCGCCACCGCCTCCCTCCAGCAACGCCTGCTGCCCCGCGCCGAATTCGCCCAGTTCGCCTCCGCCGGCGGAATCATCGGCAACCTTTCCTGGATGGTCCTCGCGCCCATCGCCGGCTTCCTGCTCGATCATCTCCATCACGATTACCGTTACACCTTCTTCATGGGATCCTTTCTCACCCTCGCGGGCTTGGCTGGCTGCCTGATCCTGCATGGGAAGTTCATGGCCTTGGGAGGTCCCCGCGATTACGCCGCTCCGGAAACCGCCGCCTCCGCCCAATAACCCTCATGCGCACCCTTCCTTTCCGCCGTGGCCCGCGCTCGGCCTTCACCTTGGTCGAGCTGCTGGTGGTCATCGCCATCATGGCGCTGCTCCTCGGCGCCACTCTCCTCGGCAGCCGGGGGTTCAACAGTTCCAGCCGCTTCACCCAGGCCGTCAGCCAAGTGGCCGGGACCTTGAACGAAGCCCATGCCTACGCGGTAGCCCAGGATACTTATGTCTGGGTCGCCTTCTATACCAACGCCCCTTCCGCCGGCGCTCCCAGCGTCCTCTACGTCGGCTCCTACGCCTCGAACGACGGCACCGATCCGATCAATTGGACTGCCCTGACCGTCCCCCCCAATCTCACGATCGCCGACTCCACCACCACCCTTTCCCCCGTCAGCCGCCTCCGCAGCTTCAACGCCACCCAGGTCTCCCCCGTCAGCACCACCTACAACACCAAGAATCCGCCCAACCCTTCCGCCGGGGTGCCTGTCGATCCCGCCACCTCACCCATCTTCCAGACCGACGTCATGATCAACGGCGCCAAGACGACGCTCTCCTCCATCGGCGTGATCCAATTCACTCCCACCGGCGGCGCCAACGTCAGCTCCTCCCCGGTCAGTTCCGTCGGCGTCGGCCTGCAGCCCCTCAAGGGCCCCGGCGTCCCCGATCCCGACAACCTGGCCACGATCTGGATCAGCGGACTGACCGGCTTGGTCACGGTCTATCGCTGAGCACTTGCTCTAACGAGGAGGTCGGTTTCGGGATTACTCCCCCCTATTCCAGCCAGAGGATGGCGGTGACGATCCTGGGATAATAGCGGCTGCCGATCGCGGTTCCGGTATCGCTCTCGATCTGATCGCACATGGCGAAGGCGCCGCAGCCGGGGCGGGATTCCCAGTCGGCGTGGATTTTATCCGCCGCCGTGGCCTCCGGCGACAAAGCCGAGGGGAAAAGCTTGCGGGCCACGTGCTGGCAGAGAGCGATTTTGCTCATCCAGGTATTGGTGCTGGTGCTGCTCAATTTCCAGCCGCCGCTGGCCGCATCGATGCAGATGCCGGGCTTGAGGACATTCCGGAGATGCGATTCGAGGCGGGAAAGCAGCGTTCCATAAGGCCCATCCTCCGCCAGGACCTCGTCATACCCGAGATAGAGGGGGAAAACCAAACCTTCGATCGCGGGAATGATGCGGGATCGATTGCCTCCCTCGAAGACGGCGGGGAACATGCCCGTCTCGATCTCGAAGTGGCCCGAGATCGTCGCGGAGATCAATTGCGCGGTCTCCCCGGCCTGGCGGGCGTCGTCGGAGAGTTCCAGTTCCTGAAACGCTCTCTGCAGCAGCATCCAAGCCGCCCAGGTTTTGACGGCCAGATAGAGGTTGTTGCGGGCCTGGCCCAGGCTCACGTCGAGGCTGTCATAAGTGGTGATTTCGGAACCCTCGCCGCAGCGGTCGCTATCCCATTTCAGGACGCCGTTGCGCTGCGCGGGCTCGGGATCGTCCCGGCGGCGCAGGCTCTCGCCGCAGTCCCGCAATATCGCCGTCTTTGCCAGGAGCCAGCCTCGGTCCCGGGTGGTGGCCGCATAGGTCAGGGCGCAGCAGACCCAGTTGACCAATTGCTCGCAGGTCATCTGGCTGAAGCAGCCCTTCAATCCGGCGCATTCGTAGCTGGAGCGGCCCGGGGGAGCAAACTGGTTCATCACCCCCATGTCGTGGGTGAAGCTGATGCCTCCCTCCGCGTGCAGGCCCTCCGGGTTATGGAGGGTATCCCGATAACTGTAACGGGAGGCAAAGAGGTCGAGGACATTGCGCACCGCCCAGGGATGCCAGCGCAGCTCGTAGAAGAGATGATCGACCGTCAGATCGAAGGTGTTCATCATCCGGTATTCCCCCTCGTTGACGTTCCAGACCGGCTTGCCGTCTTTTTCGAGCAGCTGGCTGCTGCCGTAATAGCTGTGGGTCGCTTGCGCGAGGAGGAAGCGCTGCTCGGGATCGAGATTCGAGGCGAGCAATTCGCCATCCCGTTCCGTGGCTGCCTGCAAATAGGAATCCCGATGCGCGAGCCCGTGTTCGAGAACCGATTCGAGGCTGGAGAAATAGCGGGTATACCAATAGCGGGCCGGAATCCCGCCCGTCACCGTGCCGCCTTCGAAGAAGCCCAATGCCACAACCACCTCGCGCCGCTGGCGGGGAGGAACCCGGAAGACCAGCCCGCATTGGTTGGCGATCCGGTGCAGGCCCTTTTCATCGGCAATTTCAGGAACCAGGACGTCGAAGCATTGGCGGGCTTCCGCATCTTCCCCGGCTCCGACCGCAAAGCCGAAGCGGCTGCCCGCCGCAAAGCCCTTCAGCCCGGGAGCCTCGTCCTGAAGAGGGCGCCAGGGTTGCTCGGGATTGGCCAGGCCGAAGACCAGCTCGACCTCCTCCTCTCCCGCCAGGTTATCGTAGGCCAGCTGGGCAAAAATGACCGGGGCGAAAAGAAAGCGGGCTCGCTCGTCGGGACAGCTCTCCGGATCGGGCACCTTGTCGAAGGGGCTGAACAGCGTGTAGGAAAAGGGGCCGCTTTCCCACCGATCGCTGGCCCATCCGAGCGATCGCTCGAACTCTCCCGCCGCAAGCAGCCGAAAGGGGCTGCGCCCCTTCGGCTCGGCTTCGTCTCCTTCCACCACGAAATTCTCGATCAGCGATTTCGTCGGCTGAAGGAACGGCAGCAGCTGCCACTGCCCCTCTTTTTTGAAGCCGACATAATGGTTTTGATTGGCAGGACCCGAAAGCGATTGTCCAAATCCTCCCGGAGCGTGGTGCAACCCAATGGTGAAACTCGCAAAGGCCCCGAAAGGAGCGTGCTGGGCATGGTAATTTGTCTGCATGTCAAAAGGGGGAAGGGGTGGAATCGGTTATTCGGGACACTATAATGTTCGGGTCCCCCAGGGCCATGAATTTGAGACCGCCTCAGTCAAAAATTTCCGTCGGAGGATTGCCTTTTTTGGGAACCTCCCTTGCCGGTCCTTCCGGCTTTGGCAGCGCCCGCTCGTCCAGATTCCGATCAAATTTGGCTTTTAGGCTGCTCAGCTCCCTTACCGTTAATTCGACCTCATCCAGCCGGGCAGACCCGTGGACAACGTTCATCGAGAGCTTCAAGGGGAGCCGTCTCCAAGGTCAAAGACCAACGCTGCCTGGGTCCAATAATCGGGAGCTCGTCATCAGGTTGGAATTCCACTCAAGTCAAACAGCCCACACCACGTTTCATAAATATTATTTCATGAATATTCATATAATAATTGCTTTAATTCAAAAACGACGCACTCTCAATAATCATATCCGTGGCAAGCCGCTAAAAATCTAAAAATGGGGTCTCCGATGAAAATGCGTTCTCGTCATCTCCTGTCGCTCTCCGCGTCGTTCTTGGTCTTGGCTGCCGGCTCGTTGCGCGCGGCAACCACCTATACGTATGGCGGTTCTGACAGCTCCTCGGGGAATTTATGGTCGACCACGACCTGGTCTCCGACACCCGGGACCGGCGGACCCGGCAGTGCGGGGAGCGGTACGACCGATATCGCCAGTATCGGCCTCTCCTCTTCCGCCGCCGCCAACCAGACCGTGACCTATGATAGCGGTGCCAGCGGCTTTTTAGGGGGCTTGCTCCTCGGGAACTCGAGCTCGATTTACACGAACACGCTCGACATCCAAAAATCGTTGACGGTGTCGAGCGCGATGACGTTCGGAGGAGCAGGCAGCGGACCGATCCAAATCATTCTCGATGACTTGAACGCCGGCGTGTCCGGCAACAGCCAGGTCATCGTTACGAACTCTCTAATTACCCTCGAATCAAATGCCACGCTCGAGATGGCGGGAGGAACCGTGACGGCGGCGAATACCCCCACCATCGCTGGAGCACTCACGATCGCAGGAGGAACTCTCAATCTGGATGAGAGCGGTGATGGTGCGGCAATCGACCCTAAGGTCACGGGGCTTGTGACCATGACCTCCGGAAACATCGTCCTCAATGCCACACCCACTGTCGGCACCGGGAATAAGGACAGCCTTACCTTCACTTCAGCAGGGGGGCTTCAGATGACGGGGGGGACCATCAGCGTCGCGAGCGGTCAGGAAAGCGCCAGCAACATTATTGGTTTGGGGGGAGCAGCAAGTTCCACTAGTTACATCGCGGGCGGGACGTTCGATGCTGGCATTGGGATACAACTGACCGGCGGTGCTAATACCACCACGGCCTTTTATACCTCCGTGGCTTTGGGGTCGATTTCATTTGGAAATGCAGGCCAATTTGAAGACTTTGGAGCCTCGAATGGCACCAACGGCTTCACCTCCGCCGGGACGGCGATCATCGGTATGACCGCCAATGGTATTCCCGGTTCCGTTAGTTTTAATTTCGGCTCCAGTAGAGCCCAGACCCTGACTTTGCAGAGCAACGTTACCTCCCTCGCCACCAACGCAATGACGGTCACCGGCACCTCGAACGGCCACACCGGTACAATTGATCTCGACGGACACACCCTCGATATGTCGGCCGCGACGAATTCGTTCGACCCGAGCCCTGGCGGGAACCTGTTCGTGCTGGAATCATCGACCGGCACCGGCGTCATCAAAGCGTTCGGCTACAATTTCTCCGGCGGCTCGCTCGGCAGCACGATCGGCGGCGGCAGCGGCACCGTAACGGTGGAGGCGACTGGGGTTTCCGCCAACAATCTTGGCAACGCTAACGGCGGCACGATTGCCGCGAACTCGACCTTCTACTACGCTCCCATCACCGGCAGCAATGCGAGTGTCGGCAGTTTGACCAGCAACCGCACGATCGGCGCCCTTCACGTCGGCTATGGCGGGACGGCGACCGGCTCCCTTCTCCAGTTGGTCGGAGGCCTGACGACGGCGGGAAATGTCCAGGTCGACAGCGGATCGATCCTCGACGTGAACGCCAATACCCTCGCCCTCCAGGGAACCTCGGTCCTAACCGGCGCGGGGACGATCATCTCCAGCGTGGCGGGCGGCGCGATCACCTTCGGCACGGGCGGTCTCCAGCCGGGTTCGGCTCCGGGCAGCACGGTCGCCCAGGCGTTGTCCTTCAGCGGCACGGCGGGAACTCCGCTGACGCTCACGCTCAATTCCACCAGCACTTCGACGTTCAACATCGATAACGCGACGACCTTTGACCATATCCTCCTGGGGGCGAACGCCAGCATCGTTTACGGCGGCTCGCTGGTTCTGGACTTCACCGGCGGCTACGATCCGACCAATGGAACGAGCTTCGACCTCTTCAATGGCGCGAACGGTTCGAACAGTTCCGGCAGCTTCACCTCGATCACGGACAACCTGAGCGGAGACAGTTGGACCTTGTCCAACGGCGTCCTGACCGTCGACAATTCCAATCTGGCGGTGCCGGAGCCCTCGACGGTCTCGTTGATGATCGGCGCCTTGTTCCTCGGTCTCCTGGCCTGGCGGATGCGCCGGGGGAACGCTCCCGTCTCCATCCTTTGATCGCTCCCGGAATGAAGATTGTCACCTCGCAGGCATTGATTGCTGTTTTCCTGGCCCTCTCGGCCATCGCCCGGGCCGATGACGCCCCGGCGGTTTCTTCCGCACCGCCGGCTCCGGCCGCCGATGCGACCCCCGGAACCCCGATCGAAATCGGTACGGGAGGGTTGGGCCGCAGTTTTGCCGCCTTGAACAAGGGCGGCGATTTCACGATCGCCTATTTCGGCGGCTCGCTCACCGAAGGGGCGGGAGCTTCGGACAAAGCCAAGACCTGCTGGCGCGCTCTGACCACCGCATGGTTCAAGGCGCAATTTCCCACCGCGAACATCACCGAGGTCGACGCCTCGGTCGGCGGCACCGGCACCGATCTCGGCATCTATCGCTGCCAGCAGGACGTGATCAGCCATCATCCCGACCTCGTCTTCGTCGAGTTCTCGGTCAACGACGGGAACGTTCCTCCGGCGCGGATCATCGCCAACATGGACGGGATCGTGCGCCAGATCTGGAAGGCCCTGCCGCGCGCCGAAATCGCCTTCGTCTACACCACCAACGCGGGGCTGGACAGCTATCCGAAGGGAACCGTGCCGGCGGCGGTCGTCGCCGACCAGCAGGTGGCCGACCATTACGGCATCCCGAGCGTGAACGTGGGGAAGGTGCTCAGCCAGACGATCCGGGACGGCCAGGGAACCTGGCAATCCCTGACGAAGGACGGGACCCATCCGCTCGATCCCGGCTATGCCATCTATACCAGGGCCGTGCTCCAATTCCTGCAGGATCATCGCCAGGACACGCCGGTCGATCCTCCGGCCGACCTGCCCGCTCCGCTCTCTCCCAATCCGGCGGAGAACACCCAGATGGTCGACGCCACCACGATCACGGCGGACGGCTGGACGGTGGAGGATTCGAAGCTGGTGCCCCGCTTCCCCCGCGTTTTGAGCTGCGGGACGCCGGGCACGGCGCTCGATTTCCCGTTCACGGGGACGACGATCGGCCTCTATTGGCTGGTCACCAAGGATTCGGGCATGATCGATTATACAATCGATAACGGTCCCTCCAAGCAGTTCAACAGCTGGGATAAATACGCCCTGCAGTTCAATCGCGCCGTCAATATCACCCTCCAGGACAATCTCCCTCCCGGCTCCCACGTCCTCCACCTCAAAGTCGCCGCCGAAAAAGCCGATCAATCGACCGGAAACTCTATCCGGATCGGTGACATCCTCTTCAAATAAAAGAACCCGCGCTGGCGGCCTCTTTGATTCTGCCGGGTCTCGCCTCGATCCGTTCCGTCATCTCGATCCGCCTCCGGTCGTTTTCATGAAATTATCGCAATAAACCCCGCCTTCTCTCCTCCCACATGAAAAAAATCGATCAAGGGAGCGTCAAGGCCCTGAGAGCCTGTCTAAAAAATCGTCATGATTTCTTAAAAATGTTGGTGGGACTATGGTGGCTGGGAACGGGCCCCGCCGCTTCGGCGACCCTCTATTATGTCGCCACGAATGGCTCCGATACCAATTCGGGAACCAGCACGACGGAGCCCTTCCAGACCATTTCGAAAGCGGCTTCGATCATGGTGGCGGGCGATACCTGCGAAATCTTCAGCGGGGTTTACCGCGAAACCGTCACTCCGGCGTCTTCCGGCACGGCGGGCGCGCCGATCACCTTCGCCGCGTACAGCGGCGAGAGCCCGATCATCAGCGGCGCCAATGTCCTGAGCGCGACCTGGACTCCCTACTCGGGGTCCATTTATCAGGCGGCCGTCACGAATTCCTTCCGGCAGCTCTTCGTGGACGGAGCCATGATGAACGAGGCGCGCTGGCCCAATGCGAACGTCGACCAACTGCTGGGCGCCCCGCGGAGCGCCGCGACGGCCGGCAGCACGAACGGCACCTATCTGACCGATACCAACCTGCCCAATCTCAACCTGGTCGGAGCGAGCATCAACCTGATTCCCGGCCCGACCGGCGGGGCTTTCGCGGGCGATACCCGGACCATCACCAATTACGATATGGCGAACAAGGTGATCTCCTGGGCCGGAAACGTCGCGTACGGGCTCAACGCGGGAAATCCCTATTATGTCTACGGCACGCTGCCGCTGCTCGACGTGCCGACGGAATGGTGCCTGGCCACGAACACCCTCTACTTATGGACCCCCAGCAGCGCCTCGCCGGCGGCCCATACCATCGAATACAAGGCGCGGAATACCGCCTTCGTGCTCGACAACCGGTCCTACATCAACCTGACCGGCCTCTATATTTTTGCGGCGGGCGTCACCCTGAACAACTCGTACAACTGCGTGGTGGACGACTGCGACATGCGCTACGTGCAGCACAACACGACGGCCGACTGGTACACCACGTTGCCGAGCCAGTCGGTCATCAGCGGCACCAACAATGTGATGGAGAATTCGACCATCATGTTCAGCTCGCAGGACGGCGTCCAGCTCGACGGCACGAACAACATGGTCACGAACTGCTTCATCAGCCAGGTGGCCTATTATCCGGGCAAATATTACGCCAGCGTCAACGCCCTCAGCGGGCAGGGGCAGGAAATCGTCCACAATTCGCTCATCGGCAGCGGCCGCGCCATCGTCTACCATCCGGCCACCCAGGTCGAGATCGCCTACAACAACATGAGCGGGGGCCAGGCGCTGACCCAGGACGGCGGCGCGACCTATGACTGGCATGCCGACGGCATGGGGACCGCGATCCATCATAATTGGGTCTTCAATTCGGACGTCGGCATCTATCTGGATCAGAACTGCACCAATTTCCAGGTCTACCAGAACGTCCTCGTCGGCAACACGAACTCCGGCCTGATCATGAACTCCCTTTCGGTCAGCAATTCGGTCGTGAACAACACCATCATGGGGAGCCGCCTCGGCATCTATTCCAACTTCACGAACGTCGTCACGGCCGGATCGCAGATCGTGAATAATCTCAGCGACGCGCCGCTGTGGCACAACAGCGGCATCTCGTTTCTGAGCAACGGCTGGTATCCCCCGTTGGGGGCGGATTACGTCCCCGTGACCGGATCGGGCGCCATCAACGGAGGCATCACCAATCCTCCCTACACGACCGGATACACCGGTACCGCCCCCGACGTGGGCGCCTATTGGGAATCGATGGGCAAGAGCAACTATTGGACGCCCGGCGCCAATCTGGGACACGGCATCGGAGTCCTGTTGACCAAGGTCTTTCCGCTCCCGGGCCTGCCCGCCACCCCGACCGGAGTCTCCACCGCGGTGACGGCGACCCAGAACACGCTGACCTGGACCACTTCCGCCAGCGCGGTGAGCTATAACGTCAAGCGGAGCCTCTCCAGCGGGGGGCCCTACACGACGCTCGCCAGCGTCACCAACCAAAGCACCAGTTACCTGGATGCCGGGCTGACTCCCAACCAGACCTATTATTACGTGGTTTCCGCCGTGAACGGAGCGGGAGAGAGCGACAACTCCGTCCAGGCCGCGGTGACGACCACCACGGTGCCCAGCCCCTGGCTGAACGGCGATTTCGGGACAGTGGGAGTGAGCGGCGGCGCGGGCTATCTCGGTGGGACCTTCTCTCTCAACGGAGCGGGCAATCTGCTCGACCAGGGCGATGCGGGCCAATACGTTTATCAGCCGATGTCAGGGGATGGCATCATCATCGCCCGCCTGGCGAATGAGGGCGGCACCAGCACGGTCGCGGCCGGGCTGGAGATACGCGCAACCCTCGCCACCGGGGCGGACATGGCGGCGGTGATCCTCACTCCGAGCGAGATCGGAGAATTCGCCACCCGGACCGCCACCGGCAGCTGGCCGGTTTTGGAAGTTTCGCCGAATCCGACGGTCGCGCCCACCTGGCTGAAGCTGGTCCGCTCGGGGAATGTCTTTTCCGCCTACCTTTCCCCCAATGGGCTGGCCTGGACGCAGGTCGGCGCCTCGACCACCCTCAGCAGCATGCCCACCAGCGCCTATGTGGGGCTGGCCGTCAGCTCGGGGAATACCACGGCGCCGACCACCGCCACCTTCGATAACGTCTCCGTGTTGCTCACCCCTTGGATCAGCCAGGACATCGGCGCCACCGGGCTGGCGGGATGGGGCACCTATAACTTGACCAACACCTTCTCCGTCTCAGGCGCGGGCATCGACATCTATGCCGCAGCCGATACGTTCCAGTATACCTATCAGCCGATGACGAACGATGGCAGCATCGTCGCGCGCATCACCGGCAACCAGGGCAAGGGCGGCATCATGATTCGCGATCAGTTGACGACGAATTCGCCCACGGCGACGATCATCCTATCCAACGGCGCAGCCTTCGGCACCCGCCTCACCAATGGCGCGACGATGGCATGGCAGAGCGTCGCCTCCATCACCCCGCCCGAATGGTTGAAGCTGACCCGCGCCAGCAGCAATTTCTCCGCCTACCTCTCCCCGGACGGAGTCACTTGGACACAGATGGGGACGACCATACCGATCACGATGACCAACAACGTCTATGTCGGATTCGCGGCCTGCTCGAAGAATACGACGAAAGTGACCACGTCCACCTTCGATAACGTCACGGTCAACGCCCTGACGAATCCGCCACGGTCTCCATCGGTTCAAGAGGCGCCGCAGGAAGGGCACCAGTGAAGCTTAGCGCCGGTCAAAACCCTGTTCGATGCCCATTTATAAAATTCTCAGAGTATTTTTGAATGGTGGTCCCGGGGCGAGTCGAACGCCCGACCAACCCTTAGGAAGAGGACGTTTTACTCTGGGGAGTGGGCGTACTTGCCAAATTGCATCTAGAACCAGCCTAACCCCAATATTAACGCCCCCTAATAAGGGACGTGGAGCGCGAGCGGGGCGTCGTTGACCTGGACGGCGAGGTCGAGGGCCTGGTCTCCCGGAGTGAAGGTGATTCCTTTGACAGCCGGGGCGGCTTCACCCGGCATTCTGAAATAGACCAGATAGGCGATGACCCCGTCGTTGCCCAGATGATCGGCGGCGGTCCAGGGCCGCTCGACGTAGGCCCGCTTCTCATCCTTATGAAAGGTCAGGGTCCCGTCGCCCTGGGTCAACGGATAGATGTCGATGAGGTAGTCGCCGTCGTGGACTTCGCACGATCCGGTGGGTCCTTCGCTCGGTGCCCCGCCCTCCGCCGATTCATTGAATGCCAGCCGGAGTCCCCCGGCGGCCGGGGTCGGCATCTTTCCCGTATAGGCCACCAGTACGGCCCGTTTGACCTGGGTGGAGTAAAAATGGGCATAGCCGTTGCCGAAAGTCATCGACGATTGATCCATGCAAAACCCGACCGCCCAGGCCGGCTGCGTTATCGGCCAATAGGCGACGACGTTTCTCTGCTGCTGCCAGACCGACTGCTTGTTGACACTGCCGACGATGAGATCCCCCTCGCGATATTGGGAAAGCACCATTCCAGGCCGGTTCATCACCGGCATCTCCCGCCAGGGAACCGTCGGCTCCTGGAATTCCGGGCGGGGATCGAAAGGAATCTCCGCCATTCCCATCAACCCGGCGAGGTCCCAGGAGTGATCGGTCTCGGTGTCGTTGAGGGGATATTTCCCCTCGAGGGCAAACGCCAGCCAGTATTTCAGCCCCGCCGCATATTCCAGCATATTGTCGCCGTAGGAGCGGGCGTTGGGGCCACCCAGTTGGAAGGTAGGGGCGTGGTAGGAGGCGGCGATATCCTTCCAGAAGGCATCGATCAGCCGGGTGCCCGCATCGGCGACCGCGGGAGTCGAGGCATATCTCTTGATCGCGTAAGCCGACTCCAGATCGATTCCGAAATAGGTGGGAGCCAGATACTCGGTGAAGGCAACTCCCGGCTGGGCTCGAGCGAGAATCCATCCGGCCTTGCTCATGGCAAAATCGTTGGCGCCGGGATAGTTCAACAGCTTGCCGCCGGCCACCCCCACCGCCGCCGAAATCATCGATATGTTGATGTAATCGGGAGAGACGTCTTCACGAATCGTAAAGCCCACCGCCAAGCCCAAGGCGGTCTCCAGATCCTTGCGTAGGTCAGGGGAGAGGACGTGGTTCTGATCGTTGTCTTCCTGGATGACGTCGGCGAGAGCCAAGGCGGTGAATTGGCAGAAGTTCGGGTCCGGTTTGACCATGGTGGCCAAATCGTCCTCAAAGGTCGGCGGGAACGATCCGTAGGTGGGGGAATCTTTCTTCAGATCCTGTTTGGCCAGCACCAGGCGGAGCATGGCCTCGGCCTTGGCCCGATCGCCGGGATCCCGCGTCATCAGGAGTCCATGGGCAAATAGGGCGGTCTGGGCGGTCAGATGGCCGAAGCCGGTGTGGTTCATGTCCCGCAGCACCGTGCCATTGTTGAAATGGCTCTCACAGTAGGCGCGTCCAATTTGATAGAGATGGAGGCGAACCGCCTGGAGATTGAGGCTCGGGTCGGGCTTCCAATCGGCCGCCGTCGCCGAAGCCATCGATACTCCCAGCAAAAGGATCGCTGCGACCGCCATTTTCCTCTCCTTGAGCCATGAAACGGCGGGAGTCGCGCTCTTCGGAGTGATCCGGAAACAATTGAGACGATCGGAGAAGAAGGATTGGTAGGGCATAAAAAGAGAAGGGATATCCTAATATGATGAATATAAGAAACGCGTTGAACCGGCGATCCAATAGCGTCTTGAAAATACTTACTCAGTTAATAGGACGGGGAATATCCACTTCCGGTTGATTCAGAGCCCAACCGGTGGAAAGCGCCTCCAAGAGCCTCTGGTTCACCGGATAGTCGCTGCCGTCCCGATGTTCGGGCTGCAAACCCATGGAGTTCCCAGGGCTTGTGATTTCCTTATCGTTCCAGTAGGTCCAACTGAAATTCGCCGGCTCAAAAAGCCCCAGCGAGGCGTTGACCCAGCGGATCTGATCGTCCGGATTCGAGTCGTCACAGCCGAATTCGCCCACCCAAACCGGGACATTGAATTTTTTTGCGAATTCAACTGCTGAAACTACGTTTTTCTGGAATGCATCCGGATCGATCTCCGTCTTGATCCTGAAGAACGGCGCGCCCAGATAGGTATCGCCCGTCGCGCCATCTAGCTTCACCCAGGCGGAGATCCGGTATTGCTGGCCGGACTGAATACCGACCCGCTCCCCGATCCAGCCATTGAAGCCGGTGGTCCCACATACCTTGAGACTGCCGGGCTTATCGTGCCCCACCGTTGGATCATAGGTCATCGCCTCTTGGGGAACTTCGGGATGAAAACCCTGCACATCCTGGTCGAAACCGACCGCCTGCAAAGCCTTCCCCGAGGCATCCGCCACCTCGACATCGTCGAACCAGGCCGTTCCCGAGTTCGAGATCGATCGCAGCACGACGCTGAGGTGGTCCGCGCGGGGCGGAGCTGTGAAGGTTTCCTCGATTCTCGTCCAGTCCCGCGTTCCCGAGACTCCTGGCGTCTGCCTGGGGGTGCCGAGCCAATCCTCATTGCCTCCGGATCCTTGGTACCAATGAAAGGTGTAGAGGATATTCTCATCGGGCATCTTCATCGCATCGATCAAATCGCCCGGCCCCGAGCCCTGATCGCCTCCCACCACGATGATCTTCGCGGGATCGACGGCCCGGATGGCATCGATCGCGCGTCGATCGATGCTGTACAAAAGCTCGGGCGTCTTTTGCTTCGAGTTCGGTTCGTTCATCAATTCATAGGCGGCCACCTCCGGCCGATCATGGTAGCGCCGGGCGATCTCGCTCCATAGGGCGATGAACCGCTCTTGCGCCGCTGGATCCTTCCAGAGCTGGTTGCGTCCGCCCGCGCAATAGGGAGCGGTGCTTTGACCCCCGGGAGCGACGTGCATGTCTAGAATGACATAAATGCCGTAGCGCTTTCCCCACTGGATCACCTCGTCCAGCTGGCTGAAGCCGTCCTCCTTCCAGGCTGCGGGGTCGCCGTCGGTCTCCAAGTCGCTATACGTAAATGCCAGACGGACCACATTGGCTCCCCATTGGGCCAGATGCTGCATATCCGCCTCCGAATAGCGGGTTCCTGATAAATGCCACCAGCCCCAGTTGATGCCTCGCAAGCGGATGGAGCGGCCCTGAACCGTCAGATGATCTCCTTCCACCTGCATAGGAGCCAGCCCCAAAACAGCCCCTCCCGGGGGAAGTGGCGTGCCGTCAGCGGCGTCCGCCAGCCGAGCCGAAACCGCCAGAGCGGCCATGACCGCCGCCCAAACCGCTTTTTGCGAATGCCTCATGGGGATTCCTATTTTATCGGTTAATTGAACGAGATGGAAAGAGGGGTTCCATCGACCACCGCCGACGCGGAGACGATTCCCTCCTTATCGGCGTTGAGCGTCAATCCCGAAACAGCCGGCGCGGGTTGATCGGAAGGACGGAAGATAATGAGGTAACTCAGGATATGAAAAGCCCCCACGGTATCGGCCGAAGACCAGGGCCGTGTCACCCGGAAAACGCGCGCATCGGCCTGCGCGTCATAATGCGCAGCCTTGTCCGAAGAGAGCGGGTAGAGATAGGCGGTGATCGATCCATCGATGATGCGCAACGGCGGAACCGCTCCCTCGGCGATTCCCGCGCCCAGATCGAAGACAAAGGAGGACCCTCCCGAGGCGGGAAGATCGCTGGAAGTGGCCAGCGCCACCAGCGCCACCTCCTTTTCCTGACGGGAGTGGAAGGAGATTTGGGCGTAGGGGAATCCCGCGGGCAGAGTTTCGTTCGACTCGTCGATGCAAAAGCCGATGCGGAAACCTTCCGGTGCAGGTGCGTCGCTGCGCCAATAGGCGACGAGATTGCGCTTCTGCGTCCATTCGTCCTGAAAGGCGACGGTGCCGAGGACGAGGTTGCCGGTCCGGTATTGGGAAAGACGGCGCTCCGGCCATTGTCCGCCGCCGATGGCGGTGAACTCCTGCCAGGCGGGAACCGGCTGCTTGAACTCGGGGCGGTCCGAAACCGGCAGGTCGGCCAGCATGCCGAGGCTCCCTTCGTCCCCGCCGTGCTGATGCTCGACCTCGACCAGGGGATAGGCTCCATCCAACGCCAGATAGAGCCAGTATTTGAGGCCGGCCGCATACTCCAGCATATTATCGCCGTAGGCTCGTCCGAAGGGGCCGGCCAACTGGAAGGTCGGCGCATGGTAGCAACAGGCGATCTGTCTCCAGAGACTGTCGATCATGGCGTCGGCCTGCTTGGAAAAGGGGGTGGAGAAAGCAAATTTACGGGCAAAATAGGCCCCGTAGAGATCGACGGCCATATAGGTCGGACTCGAATATTCGTAACAGAGCCCGTTTCCGGCCAGGCCAAGAACCGTATCGAGCTTCGACTGCGCGAAGGCCGCCGCATCAGGCATGTTCCAAAGTTTTGCGCCCGCCGCGGCGAGACCCGTGGAAAGGAGGGCGATATTGGTGTAGTTGGTATCGACATTGCGGCGGAGCGCCTCCTTGACGGCCAGCCGGCAAGCCGTCTCGACCTGCGCCCGAAGATCGGGATCGAGCGCGGGACGCCGCCGGTCCAGATCGACGATCTCGGCCAGGGCCGTGCCGACGAAGGCGGCCGAATTCAGGTCGGGATTGGGCAGGTTTTCCCAATGATCCTCCGCGATCCAAAGAAAGGCGCCCTCGGACGGGCTGCCCGGCCTGGTGTCTTGCGAGGCGAGAACGCGGCGAAGCACCTCCTGGGCCCTGGCCCGATCGGCGGGATCGCCGGTCAGAAGAAGGGTGTAAGCATAGTAAGCCGATTCACGGATCAAATGCCGGGTCTTGCTCGGCGATGGATGCCGATCTGAAATCTCTCCGATCAATTGCGCATCGGGATCGAAGCCGGTGTCGCCGAAACGGCGTCCCATCTCATAAAGGCGGCCATGCTGCGCGGGATTGCCCAAAGACGGATCGGGAGTCCAGGCCGGCGCGGCATTGGCGCCGGAGGAATACCCTCCGCCAACCGGGGACATCCCGGCCGGGGTTTGGCCGGGAGAGAAACAGCCCGTCGCCAGAAAAAGGAGGACTGCCCCGATTCGGCACGCGGCGACCCGTTCAAAGCGCATCATAGTCTCTGGAAATAGGCCCTAGGGAATATCGGTGCTGAAGCCGAGGGCGGGCAGGCCGTCGAGATTGAACAAGTCAGCCCAGGCAGCGGGCCAATACCGCGCCGCGACGGGAGCGGGAACGTCGGGACTCGATAAAACCACGGTTTGGCCGACGATCGCCGCGTCCGCCCAATGCCATTTCTTATCCGCCCCGGCGATGGCGAATCCCTGGAGCTTTTGGTTGGGGAGCGTGGTCAGTCCCTGGCCCGCATGGGTGAAGGAAACGACGATCTGATTGCCGTCCGCCGTGAGCGATTCGAAAATCGGCCCGTAATATTCGATCGGTTCGCCATAGACCGCCCCGAGGGCCACCTTGCTGTCCCGGGTGGCATAGCCCGATTTGTTGATGGGATGGATGCCGTTCGCCAAATCGGAGGTGATCGTCAGGAAGGTATTCGGAAACATCGAGATGCGGTATCCTTCCGTGACCGAGACCGCGAAGCCGGGGGGCAACGGGCTCGGCAACGGCGCAAAGGGCATGGCTCCGCTATTGACCGGATCATCGGGATTCAGCGCGCATCCCCTCCCGCTCGGCTTCTCCACATAAATCCAGGGGAAGTCGCCCTGCCCCCAATCCTGACGCCAGGAGCGCATGAGCGCGGACATCAGCGTCGGCTGGTCAAGGCAGGGAACGCCGGTTCCGCTCTCCCCTTGATCCCAGAGGACACCGCGAATCGCATAGGGAATCAGCGGTCGAACCTGCTTTTCGAAAATTTGGCCGGTCTTGGTTTCGGTGGCGAGGGTCGGCGGTTTCGGTTCGGGATATTTGGCTGCGATCGCCTTATCGACGGGACCCAGCGTGGTGATGACAGTGGCGGAAGGGGCGGCAGCGGGAGCAGCGGAGTCGGCAGGCGGCACCGTCTGATCCGGGGAAGCCGGAGGATTGGAGGCATTGGCGGCGATCGCGGCGGCAATATCGGTTTTCCATTTATCGTGGGCATCCTCGTATTTCTTCTGCTCGATCTCGAGGGGATGGTCGGCATCCCACTTGACCAGCAGCGGCTGAATCGTCGCATCCGCATCGAAGGCTTCCTGGCTGATGAAAGGAAAGGAGGGAGATCCCCCCTGCGCGCTTTGCATCAGGCCGACGGGGACATTGAGCTCTTTCTGCAGGAGCATTCCGAAATAAAAGAGCTGGGCGGAGAATTTGTTCACCTTGTCGGGAGTGGCGGGATTCCATCCGTCATTCGCGATCAGATGGAACAACCGCAACTGCGGATGGGGCTCGTTCATCGCCGCGTTCAGAGCGGGATCCTCCGCCGCATACATGCTGACCGCGGTATCCATATTGGACTGCCCGGACCCCAGCCAGACCTCGCCCACCAGGACATCCTCCAGCGTCAGCGTATTCTCTCCCGAGACGGTGAGAGTCGCCGGATCCCCCGGCAGGAGCGGATCGAGCTTCACCATCCATTTGCCTTGGGAGTCCGCAACAGCGGTTTTCTGCTGATCGCGGAACTTCACCGTGACCTGCTCATTCGGATTGGCAAAACCCCAGATCGGCACCTCCATTTTCTGCTGGAGAACCATGTGGCTGGCGATCACATCGGGCAGACGAACCGCCGCCGACGCGGAAAGGGTCAACGCAATGGAAAATAGGCAGAGCACAATCCGCAGAGCGATTTTAGGCGACATAACGTTTTTCAAACCGGGCTGACCTTCAACGTAACCACCTCAAAGGGCCGGAGCGAAAGCTTCACTCCCTGCGCCGTCACCCGCACCGCCTCGGCCCCCTGCTCGAGGAGATCGACCTTCACCGCCTGGGCCTTGCCGGAGAAGAGCGCGCTCTTGAGCGTCACCTTCTGATTGCCGCCGTGGGACTCGAAGAGCCGGAGGATCCACGCGTCGGAATCCTCCGCCTTCTTCACCGTATCGAGGACCACTGCCGGATTGGAGAGGGCGAAGAACCCCTTCACCTGCGGCTCCTCCCCGGTCGCCGTCACCTGCAGCGGCTGATTGAACGCCGCCGCCTCGGGAATCACCCCGCCGAGCTGCGGCCCGCCCGCATGGGGATAGAGCGCGTAGCGGAAACGGTGCTTGCCCATGTCCGCCTGGGCATCGGGCGACTTCGGCGAGCGCAGCAGCGAGAGCCGCAACACATTGCCGTGGCAGGCATAGCCATACTTCGAATCGTTGAGCAGCGCTACTCCATAGCTGGGCTCCGACAAATCAGCCCACTTGTGAGCCGAAACCTCGAAGCGGGCGAAGTCCCACGTCGTATTGAAATGCGTCGGCCGGCGCACATGGCCGAACTGGATCTCGTAGGTGGCGTAATCGCAGCGCAGCGCCAGCGGAAACTCCACCTTGAGGAACCGGTCCTTCTCCCGCCAATCGACCTCCGCCTCGAAATCGAGCCGGGGCGATTCGGCGCTCAAGGAAATCCGCTGCACCAAGGTCGCCTGCGGGCTGACCGTCAGTTCCAGCTCCACCGTGGCGCGCAGCGGATCGCTGGTGACGACGCGCAGCGCCTTCACCTCGCCCACATTGCGGCGGCTCTCCAGATGATAAATATCGGTATCCCAGGCATCCCAACGCTCGGGCCGATCCTCGAAGAGAACATATTGGTTGCCCTTGCCGCCCGCCTCGATCGTCTCGCGGCCCCCGTCGGCCTCGCGCTTGTCGAGGAAACTGGTCAACCGTCCCTGCCCGTCGAACTTCGCCCGCACCAAGCCGTTCTCCAGCGTGAACCCCTGCTTGCCCTGCGTCACCGTGACCGGCGCCGC